>Ga0065711_1010580_pt1 | contig 14386 bp, 9 predicted proteins | sample Hoacrofraction12_FD_59098 | JGI IMG/M metagenome (GOLD analysis project Ga0065711, IMG submission 59098) | Hoatzin crop microbial communities from Cojedes, Venezuela - Epithelial fraction 12 v2 (version 2) | ecosystem: Host-associated > Birds > Digestive system > Esophagus > Crop | place...
AAATATTCTATTCTATTCTATTCTATTCTATTCTATTCTATTCTATTCTATTCTATTCTATTCTATTCTATTCTATTCTATTCTATTCTATTCTGTTCTGTTCTGTTCTGTTCTGTTCTATTCTATTCTATTCTACGTCTCCATCATGACTTGGCCAAAGTACACTCTCCATCTGAGATGAGACCAATTTTCAAATGTTGTTAAGCTAGAGGGAGCGACTGACACAGCTAATGACTGTACTTCAGTCCAGTGGAAATATGGGACAAAAAAACTTTGTGAAGTTCAATAAGTAAAAGTGGAAAGTGATGCACCTGGGGCAAAATAACCCCATGGGAACTGACTGGTTGAGTGGTATCTCCAATTAAAACGAAGTGAAGATCACAGCAGTCACCAGGTTACATGTGAACTGGCAGTGTCCTGTCATCATGAGTACGGCAAACCATATACTAGTCTCTACACTGTAGAGGAGTGTATCCAGCACAGGAGTGTATCCAGCAGACTGAGAGAACTTATACCCTGCTGCTTAGAGCTGCTGAAGCCACATCCAGAATAATGTGTACAGTTTGGGGCCCCAGTTCGAGAGGGACACACGGAAACTAGAAAGGGTCCAGCAGGCTGCTACTAAATCATAAGGATTTTAGAGCAAAAGGCCTACAAGGAGACTTTGCAGGAGCAGGTTTTGCATAGTATGGTATAAAGGAGTCTAAAGGGCTATCTAATAACTGCCCATAAGGACTTGAGATATAGCTACAAACACAACTGACCAAAACATTTCTCAGCTGTCTGTAGATACAACAGTCATGGTCATGGATTGCAGCTTCGATGTCTCAGACTGGGTGTCAGGAAAACATTTTCACTAGGAGGTTGTGCAGCACTGGAAACGAGGCCCGCAGAGGTCACAGAAGCTCCATCCTTGGAGGATTTCAAGACTTGGTTAGACAGAACGCTGACTGAATCTGGTCTAGTGTTTGTGATAGTCTCCTCCAGGTGAGAGGCTGGACTCCAGACATCCCTTCCAATCGTCTTCTTTATGATTCTGGGATCCCTCTATGCCACAATTTCCATGCCTCTAAAATGGTGATAAAAATGTTGTCCTTCTCTGAAAACAGTTCAATAACTACTAATGGGAAAAGACAAGTAAGTGGAATATATTAATATCAAAATAACCAGCTACATGTATCAATCCAGCTGAACTCAAAGTCATCTTTTAATTCAATATATACCTGTATTTTTCTACTACAAACCACATTTTTAGTGAGAACTTTTCAGGTTGAAACTTGAATATTTGAATTTTAAGCTCTGAAACAAGATACTCTGGCAATTTCAGCCTCAGCAAATTTTAAATAGGAAATTTGTCCAAAACCCCCAAATAAGAGCAATTTAAAGAATTCAATCCTAGATTTCTGTTACAGTCAGTAAAGAAAGAGATTCTACTAGGGTGTGATTCATCTGACCTATTTTAGGTATCTACTCTAAGTCAAGAGGAATCACTTCTACCAGTGCCAATTGCTTTAAAATGACTATAAAAGGAGTCAAGGGTGACCAGCTCCTGTGGAGAAGTCTGCATTTAGCTGCATACATCTCACCCGAACAGAAACATTCTAACTCATTAATAATATATATTTTCATTTAGGCTATCATGTACAGTGAAGTATTGTCAAGTTTTATGAGATATGATTCCTGACATATGCATTGTCACTCTCTGATATGTGGACCTTGTATTGTTCCAAAAGCATTAAAGCACAACACCCCCAAAATCTGGGAATGCCTCAAGTAACCACGATCCACCCTCTACACCACATGCTGAAGGAAAACAGGAATATAAGGACAGCTATGCTGACCTTATTTAGAGCAAAGAATTGGATCAGATGACTTCCAGAGGTCATTTCCAACCTAGGTTATTCATTATTCCATGATTCTGTGATGAATTTTCATGAATTTATTTTGGTTACTTTGGATTTTTTAATAAATTATTTGTACTGTAAGCTTCCACAATATCTCAACACAATGACTTCTGCAATGTGATTAGGTTTTATGAAAAACAAAAATACCCCACAAAGCAAGCAAACAAAAGAAGTGCAACCTTCTGTTTGTTTCAAATCTGTTGTCTCATTGTTTCATTGGACTCCTGCTTTCCGAGCTCTCTCCTGCACCATGTCAAAAGTGTGGTAGGTTATACAGTACACATCCATGTTGCTAGCATTGACTGCTACTAGGGAAGCTAATTGGAAATAGTCTTCTTAACTAAGAAAAATATTAAGCTTTCTGAACTTCTTTTGCACTGCATTCACAGAAAAGGACAAAATCTCATCAACAGCAAGAACAACAACAACAAAATAAGAAATAATAATTCTCCAAAACTGGTTTGGATCAACCAGAGCAGTTTGCTTCAAATTCACATTTTTTGCAGTATGCACCACTGTTTTAGTGGACATTTCCAAATGAAACCTGGAACTTTGCTTTAAAGGACTTTGAAACAGGAGGAACTAGCAATCAGAAAACTAGAATCAACAATTTCTGGAAATGGAAACTTTGTCAAAAGGAAAATGTTCTTATATTAAGGAATTTGTACTGTATGATGGCAAAAACAGTGTCCAGAAATTGCCAGTCTGCTCCAGTTGTTAGGTATAAAAAATCCAGCGTGCTTCATTAACAGATTGCTTCCTGCTAAAGTCTTTGTGCAGTTTAGATTCATTTTGATGTGCAGAAAATCCATTAAAAAAAAAAAGTCTTATACAATCAAAAAAGGAGGAAACAAATCCTTAATGAAGGTCTCATTACATTGAGAAAAGTCTTCTGGAGAAGCAGAGAGCGGCTGAGCAGAGAGCAGTGCAGCAGCCAGCTACCGAGAAACCAAATTAGTGCTAATTATATTACGGCTTGCTGTTGCGAGATCAGTGTGACTTCACCAAAGGAAGAAGGCAGCGGTGTCACTAGGTGGCACAGTTCTGACACATTTACAGATCATTACCCAGCGCTAATGTCACTTCGCAGGGCGCAGGGCTGGGGGAACAAGGGGGTCTCCGAACATCACTCAGCTATGTGTGATCTGTGAGTGGAAACTGCTTATCGGCTCCCGACGGGTACGGGATCCAAGCTGAGCTCTGTCAGCCGGGCTTGAAATTAACAGCAAGAAGTTGAGCGTTTTGCAGAAATGGTGTTTAAATCTAAACACAGCTGGGAGATAAAGGGGGGAAAGGGGTGTAGGATTCAGTAAATACTTGCTGACTTTGTAAGTCCACAATGATCAGCTCGGGTGAGGTGGCCTGTTGAACCATCACAGTTCAGAAACATTGCTTTCTTTAGGCAGCAATAACCCTCAAAAAGATGTACCTCTTCCATCCGTCTATGGCTTGCAAACCCATTTGTCAAAGTCAGCTTTTACATTTCGATCATCTGGCGACAGCCAGTGAAGTGTGATCTCCTACTTCGGACTCCATCACATACCCAGCTCATTAGTGTTAGCACATCACCCGAACTCTGCTGCTGGATACGAAACAGAAGAATGGGAGGAGGCCAGCTCTGAAGGCTCCACCACAGCTTCAAATTTCATGACAGCCCTGCCTGAAAAATATCCTGAATGCAGTTTCAGTCACTCATTATTATTTACAATCGTTCAACTTGAGTTTGCAATAACAAAACACTTCTTGTCCTCCTCCCCACATTTCCTTTGTTCACTTGCAGGCCTTCCACACAGAATTGAATCTTAAGAGCCTTAATTTCTTCACTTTTACAGCTTGAGCACAGCATATTCACTGCCAGAATGAAGTCATAACAAATATGTTTTTAAAAGTTCAAACAGGGATGGATAAAAATAACAGAACACTAACCTGGCTTTCCAGTCACCTCACCTGATTTGTCAATCTGTCGGTCACTCTTTATGTAAAGGGATTGGTTTCTCAAGATTTTATCAAAGGCTGATGAATGATTAATAGCAGGAATAAGTGTGCTATGGATGTAAGACTTCTGAATTATAAATGGCTATAAGCGCACTAATAGAGGATATTAGAGAGGCTGGTATGCCCATTATTTACCCACTAGGCATGGCAAAAATGGGTTCATCCTTAATAAAGATGATCTATTAATTAGCAGTGACCCTTTACAAAGCATGTGTCTTTGACATGAAGGTATTTCCATGGAAATCTGTGCAGTTACCTTCTAGAATCATCTCACAAAACAAGGGGATATTTCTGTCAACTACTGACATGGTTGTGCATAGCAATTTTTATTTCCAGTAGCAAGAAAACCATTGTAGCGCTTTAGCTCTCAGCCAAGACTGCCAGCAACAACAGGATTTTTTTTTTTAAACTATTTTTTTGCTAAATATCTTTCCAGAAGATGACTGGTAGATTTTAAGGGGCTGACGACTCCAAGCTGCCAACTTACTTTTAAAGTTCCTTCATAACGAGTGCTTTGATCAGAACTGTTACCCAGTTAACAGGAATTGATATTGAAGGGTTTCTGTGTAATAGTTATGCTCGCAGCCAGTATGTGGTATTGAATCTACGACCTCTAGACCCAAGGGCGTAAATGGATAAAACTTCAGGTTTTGATTCTAAAGGGATGACCAAGAGTGCCCTGTTTAGGGTTGGATATTCCCCATGCATTCGGTGGAGGTAGTCAAATGCCTCCAAATGGCAGTCCAGAAAGCACATATGCTTGGTGTGGGAGATGCTAGAGGCAGCTGAAGGCATGTTCTTCTCTAGAGATTAGAGGCTAGTTTAGGGATGCATGTCAGATATCCTCAACCTTTCTGATCAAGGAACTTAGTACTCAAGGTAGAGACATTAATGAGCAAAGCTTGGGTTTGTCTTTTGGTAAGGAGACTACTCTGGTCAACTTCAGATAGGTATTATTCAAACCACATCTCCTGACAATGTGATGTAATCTGCAGGGTCTTTAATAATCTTTCTAGAGAATACAAATCTTCCCACTCACTGGACAAAAGCATAGCCAAAACACAGTGCATCTTGAATGAATCTCTTCTGTCTACAGTTAAGCTCATTGCAGACAGATGTCTATATATCATCTGTGGAAAGGTGTCATACTAATGGGATAGGGTCATCTGAAGAGGAAAAGGCCATAGAATCATAGAATGGTAAGGGTTGGAAGNGACCTTAAAGACCANCTGGTTCAAACCCCCCTGNCATGAGCAGGGACATCTTCCACCAGACCAGGTTGCTCAGAGCTCCATCCAACNTGGCCTTGAACACTGCCAACGAGGGGGCATCCACAGCTTCTCTGGGCAACCTGTGCCAGTGTTTCACCACCCTCATGGTGAAGAATTTCATCCGAATATCTAATCTAAATCTGCCCTTTTTTAGTTTAGAGCCGTTCCCCCTTGTCCTATCACGACACACTCTTGTAGAAAGTCCCTCTCCATCCTTCCTATAGGCCCCTTCAGGTACTGACAGGCTGCTCTAAGGTCACCCCGGAGCCTTCTGTTCTCCAGGCTGAACAGCCCCAACTCCCTCAGCCTGTCCTCGGAGGAGAGGTGTTCCAGCCCTCTGACCATCTTTGTGGCCCTCCTCTGGACCCGCTCCAACACATCCATATCCTTCTTATGTTGGGGGCTCCAGAGCTGGACACAGGGCTCCAGGTGGGGTCTCATGAGAGTGGAGTAAAGGGGCAGAATGACCTCCCTCGCCCTGCTGGCCATGCTTCTCTTCATGCAGCCCAGCGTATGGTTGGCTTTCTGGGCTGCAAGCACACATTGCCGACTCACGTTGAGCTTCTCGTCCACCATTACCCCCAAGTCCTTCTCCTCACGGCTGCTCTCGAGCCACTCTCTTCCCACCCTGTACTTGTGATTGGGATTGCCCCAACCCACATGCAGAACCTTGCACTTGGCCTTGTTGAACTTCATGCGGTTCACGCAGGCCCATCTGAAGAAGAAAGTACTGCATCTGGGTCATCTGAAGAAGAAAGAACTGCACCTGAGAAGTAGCCACAAAGATATGCAGACATGTAGATGTACTCTTTAAATTTAGATGTGATGACATTTATACCAAAACACAGTTAGATTGATGATACTCATACACGTTGTGTTGGATAGTCCTGAGACTGCAAATAATTTGTGGGGCAGAATCATAGAATCACTAAGAACCAAAGGACCGTCCCTACTTGATCAATGCTCTGACTATGGCCTGATAGTCTGGTGCTCATTGTGGGTGCAACCCATAAATAGCTCATGTGGCCTTAAGCTACTACACAGGTTCATTCCTCTAGTGCTGCTAGTTCAGGGTTTGGCAGTGAACGGAGAATATATGGGTATTTTTTTAGCTCTGGGAGATCCATAACTACGTGAGAAAATCATGGCTCAGGAACCAAGCTTGGAAACAGAAATCTCATAATTAATCCTCATCCCAAATCTCAGAAAGACTTTTTAATGAAATTTCATAATTATGATTTAATGTGTGCTTTATACAAATAACACATGCCATTTTTACTCTGTGTGTGTGTGTGTGCTTGCTCACACATATGCAGGTATGCATCTGTACCCATTAAACAGGTAAAATTAATTTATATGAACATGTATACACATTTGAGGTCAGAACCATCTTTTTCGTTTATGCTGGTACAGCTCCAAATACAATAGGCGTTCAGGCCATTAGCGCCTACATGCAATCACAGTACCAATATTAAATACTAGTAATGACTGAGTCTTTCAGAGAGCTGAACACTGCTAATATCAGAACCTGCTTTTATTTAAATATTCAAAGTAATTTTTATTTTTATCCATCTTATATGCACAAGGAATCGTTTTAGTTTAGCTTTCTCTTGTAACTGGCTGTGTCTTCACATTCTTCCCTATCTATCTTCAAGTTGGGTTTTTGTTATCCTCTCCTCTCCTCTCTTAATCAAAATTAGAAAAAAATTGTGTGTGTCTGTTAAAAAAAGAGGGGTTAGGCTAAAAATAGTTCCCAAAGCCAGGATATATTACAGCAAACTGCTTTTGCCTCTAGATGTGAGTGGAGTTTCCTTTGTTGTCTTCTTTGATTGTTTCATTTATATGGCAGGTTAGACAACAGCAGACTCCTGTTATTGCCTTTTCTCAGCGGTGAATTTTTTTTTATTTATTTTTTTTTAAGGCTGGGAGCCCCTGAGGACAGTCACTCCCTAACCACAGCTGGTGACAGGAGGAGGGTTTTTGTGCGTTCGATACTTAGAGCTGAGAGCTGACTGGTGAGAAGATTAACAGCAACGCTATTAAGTGGGATACACTGTCTCCATTTTTAAATTGCCTAGGCCTTTAATAAAAGAAGGAGAGTGAGCGAAAGGGAGACAGAGAGAAGTCTTAACGGTATAACATCTTCTGTATGTTCACAATCCATTTCGCCAGATGCTAAATTACTTTCTTTCCCTTCCCCCCTCCATGCACCCAACCCCACTTTCTCTGCGTCTGGTGTCTAATGCTGCGTCTCGTTGCTCTGAAAGGAGTCCTTGAATCAAACCGCAGAGGTACTCCTTTAAAAGGGAAGATTACTGACCCAGGCTTCTGCAATGGAGCGTGTCTACGTGAATCCAAATTTCTCAGTCCTTGGGCTCTTTTAGAAAGTTTTTTTTTCCAGGAAACTTTGCATCATTAACTGCTTTCTGGCCTCCCATTAGTCTTCTAGCTAATACTGTCAGAGCAGGAAATGAGGATGAGCAGATCTTTGAGACAGAAAGGAAGAATTTGAGAGACTACTTTTTCAGGGCAGTCAGATAGATTACTCCAGGAGTATATAAAGGAAACTTGTTCCCAGGACTGAAGTTAGGATGTGGAAAGGATTGGAAAAGGTGACTTCTGTCTTACTGTGCACAGAGTAGTGATCTGTGCCCCTGAACACTGGGCTTTTCTAAATCCAACATTTGCTTTTATGCATACCCTGTTCTGCCAGGGTTATGCGTTGGTTTTGAGTTGCTCAGATGCCTAGAAATCAGATGCTGGTGTTAAGGAAATTTGAGAAAGAAGGAGCTGGTTCCCTGCTCTGCCACAGGCAGTGTGAGTGACCTTAGAGGTTGAACAGCATGAGACGCCCAACTCCCACCTTGTTACAGGGCATTACTGGTTTTTAAATACTGAAATGCCACGGAGAATCTTCTGGCTACATTCACACTGAATGGTTCCTTGAGCATGCTCCTGTACATCAATTTTGGTCAGTTATATTGCTAAATTGTTATGCTCCCTCCAGCTAGGTGTGACCCCCAAAATGCTTATGCACAGCTTGGGGGTTATCACAAACTTAAGACTATTCCCAGAAGGCAGCCTGATGATGGTAATCTTCCATCACTTCAAGCTCTCTATATCTATGTTACTGCCTGCAAAATTAAAGGTTTTACAATGTGGATCCTTACTGACCTCACAGGTGAAGCTGGAAGTGAGGATCAGATATCCACAGCGAGACCTTTGGAATGATAATTTGCCTGACACAGACTGTCAAGCACATCCAGAAAGCAGCTTTTAGGTGAGAGGAAAAACCCAAGTCACATCTAACCCCCCCTGCTCCTTCTCCGTGTGGCCATGTTTCATTACAAGCAAGAACCAAGCAGTTGATTAGACTTCATAAGGACAACAGCAATCAATAAAACAATTTTGCTCATATTTCCATCCTCTAATACTGTCCAGATTTGGATGTATTGCTTTACTGTCCACCACTACAACTGAATTTTTCAAACCCTACATAACCACTCTTAAGAAAAAAAAAGATTGATTGCATTTCAGATGCTCAGGACTGGAATTGCTGACCCTCTGCATATTGTCAGTTAACATTTCTTATCAATTAAGTCTTTACATAGTTACTGGCAACAAACCTGATCATCTATTTAACCATCCACAGAACAGAGTCACCAAAACAGGTGTAGAAAAGACTCTGAAATGACAACTAGGCATTCACTCTTCCACAAGGAAGGTCACCTCTTTCTCTCCAGTTTCTTACTTACACCTTCTAACCAGTTCTGTAAGATTTTCCATGATGGATATTTCACAGCTTCCCCAGTCACTCCTTTCCAGTGATGCATAGTCCTTACACTCAGAAAGACTTTGAGTTAAATTTTTGTAGACAAAGTGGGGTCAGTGTCTAACCTAGATCTCCTCGCAAAAGTTCTAGTGCACGATTTCTTTCCCATGGGATATGGAATAAATAAAACTACTCTTTAAACATTTCAGAGCTGTTAAAACATATTTTCTACATAAAATGTGTATTTTTGAAAGAAGCACATGGATTTTTCTTGGTGTTACTCCATTTCAGAATGTTTCCACCCTGAAAATTTGAATGCAAACTACATTTATTTTGATTTCCTCATCTTTGTTGTTTTAATGACAGTTGGAAAACAGAAAGAGACTCCTATACTTATTTATATACCAACATTTGCCCACAGAAAAAAAAACATAAACATCCCAGGATTTCTGAAATGCAGATTTCAAAGGGGGATATTCCACCGGAAACCTATTCTTCTTTTCTCACTGGCTTTACTACAATCCAATGTGCAGTCACACCCCAGCCCTGCAAGTACTGACACATATGCTTGGTTTCAGAAAGGATGGAGATCTTGTGTCTTGAAAGGGGTGACTCTCAGGCATGCAATAATGCACATTCAAAAGTCTGAGCAGGATCAAAAACCTGAGAAGTTACATCCTGGCATCCCTTTAGGACCAAATTACATCATCTTCACTTCCATTTACTAAGCACTTTGCTCAGCAAGAAATATTACAAGTATTCTAACCAAGTCTAGTCTCATCACGGTGTATTTGAAAGCCTTCCAGTATTCTTTAGGGCAATATGAATAACATCAATCAATTTTTGTTCTTTCAACACCCATCTACTGGAAGAAGCATGAGTGCAGGGTGTGTTGTGTTTTGTAATTTTTCAAAAATACTACAGACACACGCACGTGCACATACCTACAGGTTTGTGTTACAGAGCATAAAGTAGAGACCTGCGCTGCTGATTTGAATGGAAGTTTAGGGTGACCTTGAGTTTCTTTGGGAGTTTAGTCCAGAGCTTAAGGGTTGCACTGCTAAAGCTCAGCTTTCACTAGATTAAATACAAAATTTAAGGAAGGAACAAAGGAAAACTTTCACATTGTAATACCTGATGTGACGGCAGAAGGAATTCAGTTATTATATTCAAACCATAACCCAACACTGTGCTGTGCAATTTTTATGCTGCTGGGCCATCACTTTGCCCAAAGGGGGGAATAGCAAGGAGACTCGCAGAAGATTTTGTAAAACACCACCACAGTATCAAGGATTGCGAAGTATTATCACAAATGGTCTGATTTCGAGATACTTTGGTGACCTTAATTTTGACCTTAATTTCAGCATCTTCTAGCTTAGGTGCTTCATTTGCAGCCTGTAATGGTGATGTCTTAAGTCTCTTTGTGTTCTCTTGTGTGAAGAGGGATTGATATTCAGTACCTATGTGATTGTGTGCCTGTATCTCTTTTGAAGAGAAAAGAAGATTTTTTTAATCTATTATTTAATTTTAATCTAGTATTTAATTTTAAAAAGAAGCCTGTTTTCTCCCGAATCTGATTCCACATCTTCCGCAGGAAGAATCAAAAACCTCTCTACTCAGCTGCTCCTACTGGCAATAATGACCAACACAGACCATACTGCTGCTCAGGTCTTGGTCCAGGAGATGGATAATTGCCAGATTCTGTCCTGGGTCAAGCAGCAGCCCAAAGTCTAATGTCAGAGTCTACATACTGGGGAGCCAGCCTTGTCTCAAGACTAAGTTCAGAGAAATGTTTCAACACACAGAGGAAATTAAAAGGGACCACCTAAGTCACTAAGTTTACTCCTTTGAAGCTACAGACAGCTACAAAGGGAGCATGGGAAGCAAAATGATCCACAAATTGTTCTTCCTACCTAACAGACATAAAGCACTCTACAGAAAGCCTGTAAGAAACTATAAATTTCTACAGAAAGAAAGCAGGAGACCAGTCATGGCTGATGTAGCAGCTCTCTTCTTAGCTGAGATTTCAAGTGGCAATGAGCCTGAGGAGAAGTTCTCCCAGGAGCAGGGACATATACACACATATACTCTGTCACAGAGATGGCCACAGCCAGTGGCCACGCGAAAAGCTGGAGCCAAACTTTCCTTCAGCGTCATCATCCCATGAAGGTTTAAGACATGCAAGTCTACAGTCCTGCTTCAGCTTGCTGGAATTTGATGCTTCAGGATAAAATTTACACAGACCACTGTGGAGTGAACTGCTGATGATGTGAAAACAGATTGAAAATGTGGGGCCTTCTAGGAATTATCTGGGTGATCTTTGCATCCCTCAACAAAATATCTAAGCGTGGGCCGTGGTACCTTATCGTCAGTCTGCACTGGCGAGAAGACCTCAAATCCCTGTGTGTCATAAGTTGCAGTAGAAAACAGCACGGGCACAAGCAGATCACTCCAGCCTAGGACAGTCCTGGGAGAGGGGCCTAATGAAGCAGTGTTGGTTTGGCATCTGTATCCCAATAGGAAAGGTACAGGTGACCCCACTTTCCACTCTAGATGCAAAGACTGTCCGACAGATAAAGGAAGACATACTCAGGTCTCCAAGGCAATTTCTAGGATATATCACTTCCTATGGTAGATGCTGGGATATCGCCCCACCTTTTACTCCATGCCTAAAGTTAAAGTCTGGACCATAATACTACAACATGTTTACATCTTAAAGCATCATGTATCAATCGTGAAAAAGAAGATAAACAGCGTAGCTTTATAAAACAAAGGAAAATAGGGAAAGGAGTCTCCTGACAAAGTCACTTCTCCGAGGACTCAGCAGAATCTGATGAAGCCCAGCCTGCTTTAAATGACAAAAGTTGGGGCAGCTATCAGCCAGAAACACACTCTTCACACTGGCAGCCAGGTTCAAGCCTCTTTCCCCTTTCTCATTGTAGAGCCTTTGTCCTCTTGCCAGAAGCCTGCCTGCAGGCAACATCCAGCTTTCTAATAAAGCAGCTCCTTTGTCAATGACAGTAATGATTATCTCCTACAGCTGCCCGTGGAGTTGCATTTTGTAACACAATTTGGCCGCCTTTGGCCCCGGTTAGTTCTATTTAACGTACTGCAGGGGGTTCACTGTTTGATCTCTAATTGATATAATTGACTGGGAATAATCAGGGCAGCTTTATAGATTTTTATTGATAGCTAATTTTCCTTCATCCATTGTTTAATTTGATAAGACTATAACCTAATTTATTGCCACTCTGATAGGGATCCATTACCCTTTTGACAAATGCTTCTGGGGCCCACTTGTCAGCAACTGATTTGAAAGAGCTGTTAAGCCTACAGAGCCCATCATTAGTTAATGGCAGTTTAGAAAGCTAATGGCATTATAAATTAAGATCAATAAGTACATGGAAATTACAGTTGTTCAGCAAGACACCACTATATTATTAAACAAACATAATCCTGTACCTTTGGTTAATGCACACAAAGGGAGCTTCCGAGTGAGTTTCAGAGCCAAATAAAGCCAGGTGATTAGCAAAGGAAGAGCCCTTCTCTGGTGCTGGAATTGCCAGACTAATTCCTAAAGGATCTTTGCAAGAAAAGAAAGAAGCCAGCGCTGCTTTATTTTGCTGTATAAGCAACCCGAGGCCTCAAAACACCCTTGCACAAAACAAGACTGCTCTTGCTTCCTTGGGTTTTGATCTGCTCCAACAACGCTTTCAAATGCATAATACAAAATCAGCAAAGGAGAGGCTTCTGGATTTATCCTAGGGATAAAGAAAAGCAAACATAGTATCTCTCGATACTTTTACATAGCTTCCTCTCAATTCCTTGACGGTAGTTTTTATCACAGTGTATTCAGCTTCATTGGAACCACCTTTGCTTTGCTTAATATGGATAATGAAAACAGTAGAAGTTCATAAGAGAATCCAATGTCCTTTTCTTGGGGACAGCAACCTCTGTCAAATGAATGGGACAGACAGCTGAGGGCAGCTAGCAACTTCTGCTTTCCACTTTTAACTTGCAACTACAGGTCTGCAGGGCCCTCAGATACCTGAGGTTAGATGAGATGAATGCGATCATGTTTTTAGCATGGCCTGCAGCTCAGCTATAACAGTCTCCACATGGAGAGCCAGGAGTACACCAGCGGATATCCTAACATTTGAGTCACCTGGAGCTGAAATTTTGCAAGAGAAGGGAAAAGCAGGTCAGTGCTGCTCAGCCCAGTCCAAGACCCTTGCCTAGATTTCACTATGAATCCAAGACTAGTCTGAAGACTAATCTGATGATAATTTGGATGTCCCTGATACCTACCAGTCTTTGAAACATTAAAGCAATGTTCCACAGTCACCCTGGCTATGATGACTGCAGAGGAGCTCCACGGGCAGTGGATTGGTCTCATGACCTGGTGCTTCACTTGGTGTCCTGCTTTGGTGCTAATTGGATGAAGTGGGATTTTGTAAGCCTGAAATATCTTTTCATGCTAGTTCAACTCTGATGAAAGTCTAAAGGCCTTGTTGGAACAATCCTCTAATTTACTTCAGCGTAGATGAGGACAGAAACAGGGCCCCTTGCATGAACATAACCCTTGCCCTGATCACCACCTCCCCTTCTGCCATCCCAACCTCATTCAGACATGACTGGTAGGTAAATCTCAGGGATCCAGATATTAACTCCTGACGTATTGAGATCCTTCTGACTGTATAATTTCATTTTTAAGATGAACAAGATAAGGCAAACTACTAAACTTGTCAACAGCTTGTCCATATTGACAGCAAGTTTGGCTGATTTACAGTTAATCAGCTTATTGGGTAGAAAGACTATTGGGAATTTTAGTTGTTTCCTTAATGAAATAACAGCTCTTCAGTCAAAAGTTATTTACGGTTTCTGTACTCCTAGCAATAGGGATAAAATATAATGATTCTATTTGTCTTGTGATTACCTTGCACAAGTTAACAGTGCGTGATGTCAAAGTGATGACCCAGAAATAAAATTTATTTCCTTAGTTGAGGTTCAGCTTTCATTACTCAGGGATCTCAAAATTAAAAGTAAGCTCTAGACAACTATTTGAGGCAGAAGGAAAACATAGGCAATATCTATGTTTAGTATACGATCTGGACAAACAGGACTGGATATGTAGATTGAAATAACCATGCTGCAGTATTTTTTTCCCATTCCCATTCACAGCTAGAGAATATCAGGTACAATTCTAGAGTTTATCTTCTAATTTAATTTTGTTGAAAGTAATCCTCTTTGTGCACTCTAAGACCAAATGAACAAATGAATTGTGATGAAGTGCATTAAATGGTCTTCATCAACGACCAATGGGATCCTGGGGTGCATCAAGAAGAGTGTGGCCAGTAGGACGAGGGAGGTTCTCCTTCCCCTCTACACTGCCCTGGTGAGGCCTCATCTGGAGTACTGTGTCCAGTTCTGGGCTCCCCAGTTCA
>Ga0065711_1043998_pt1 | contig 14386 bp, 6 predicted proteins | sample Hoacrofraction12_FD_59098 | JGI IMG/M metagenome (GOLD analysis project Ga0065711, IMG submission 59098) | Hoatzin crop microbial communities from Cojedes, Venezuela - Epithelial fraction 12 v2 (version 2) | ecosystem: Host-associated > Birds > Digestive system > Esophagus > Crop | place...
CCTCTTTCTTTTTCATTCTCCTCCGCACGCCGGCGGGGGGAGGGGCGGCCGCGTGGCGCTTTTGTTTGCCGGCGGCAGCCGAAACCGAAACACAGATGCAGACAAAGGAAGGTGTTATTAAACTGCTACATAAAAAGAGGTCTAAGCTTGATGAAGCACACCAGCTTACATCTGTTTGTCAAATCTTCCACTACGCTCGATCCCTTTTTCTGATACTGTAATGTATGAAATGCATTCCTTTCTTGCTTTTTGCTCAAAGAGGGAGAAAAGAAATACCAACATTTTCTTGAAAATGTAGATTTTATGTTTCACAGCTTTCTTGATGCAGCTCAGCACTATTCTTCTTATTACCACGGCAAGTCACTCCTTATACTGAAATAATACAGGCAAAACTCAGTGTCTCAACAAGGACTTAGTAGTGGAGCTGTGGTTGTAGTGCATACAGTTATCTCTCTGCTTTAATGTTTGCTCAGGTTGAACATCACTTTGTGCTTAGGATAGATTGCGAACTGAGTACTCACAGACATCAGTGGGATTTGATCTGGGTGAGAAAATGTGTCTGCGCCTGACTTTTGGTATATTTATCCACTACTTCCCATTACAGGGAAAATCCTTCTCAACTCATGTGGTTTAAATCAAATCAGGTTTGAAGCAGTTTGTTCAATTATTGACAGCATGTGACTAAAGGGACAATAGTGAACTATATATTCGGACCAATATGAACAATAACACAGATAAACCGCAATATTAGTCACTTCATAAATGCTAATAAGCATTTAAGATTTCTAAACATGCTTCTTTAACTAATTCCCAGAAGTTTTAATCCCACAATGACACATGCACACATGCTAGTCCTACTTCCACAAGCCCTGCTCCTGCGACCCCCAACACACACGCACTGGTGAAAAAGCCTCTAGAAGATACCCTCTGTACCCCCTGGTGTGTGTCTCCCTACGTCTACCTCCCATGAGCGGAGCACAGGCTGCTCCCAGCACCCACCCCATGGGAGGGGGCTCTGTCTGTCCCAGTAGGAGGAGGCAATGCCGGAAGGGCAACTGCGGACAGTGCCCAACCTGGGTGCCTGTAGCTCTTCCATCCCTACCCTAGGTCTCTCCGTTCCAGTTGCAAATTATCACAATTCTTTTAAACTTCTTTTCAAGCTGACTCCTCATTTTCTCAAAAGAAAAAAAAATAGGTGCAAATCCCTTGTGATTCCATGGTTACTGTTTAATCGCTCTGATGGTTGCTTTCTGCAAACTACCATTGCTGGTAATTCCTTCTTAGTGTTACCAGTTTTGGGGCACATAAACTTGCTACTGTACCTTTTCCATGCCTATGAGGTGTGTTTAGCCAGCTCAAGGAGGCTACTGGCAATACTGAAAGGGTTTTAATGAAGTGAGTCATTGAGATAACGGTAGCCCATGTTTTAAAGAGCTATAGCAGAGACCATGTTCAGGACTAGCTCTTGGTTATGACTCTTGCTGAGGAATGAAAACTCCCTATCTCGTAATAACTGTATTTTAGAGAAGGTGAGTAATGATTACTGACAAAATTACTAACAATTTACTGCTGAAGACCATTTTGAAACTACAGCTAGCCCCACGCTAATGCTAATCAAGGGTACAAGTAAGAAGGTGTATTTTAATAGTAATACTCAAGGACAGATGCATTTAACTGCTGTTAGTGTTAATAGGAGTTATTCACATGAATCCATGCATATTGAGAAGTAAAGTATACCTTGTGCATAAGAAATTCAAGCTGTCCTATTTAGAGCACAGAACAGTTTGCTAAGAAACAGCTGACTTGCTACAGGATGGAAATTCTGGCTCGGGAGGGTCTTTTCCAGCTGCGGAATCCCCACTTTTCAAAATATCTACTGTTTGCTGCTGTCCGCAAAGAGCATCTAAAGGTTTTTTTCAGGCACTCTATTTATCCGAGTCCAGCTTCTCAGTCAGGAAACAATCTTTTTTGGTGCTGCGCTGCTACTGACAAATCTACTTGGTGTCTTCCATACTGGAGGAATTCCTGCATCACTGTAGGCTTGTGTGGTGTCGGGTTGCTACTTGCAGGAAATTACGGGGCTTTCCATGAATTAGAAACCAACTAAAAAATCTAAAAAGCTCTGTAAGCAGTTTTGGGGTCTAGACAGAGTCATATTCTCTTAAAGAAGACTATTCTATTATTTTATTCATTTTGATTTACCCAAAGGAGTAAAGGCTCATTTTAAATTCTGATTTCCACATCAGCCATTCATAAAAAATCCCTTCAGTTGGAGGAACATAAAACAGATTTTAGAATGGAAATCTACAAATCTAATGCAGACCTAAGGTCCTTCTCTTATTTGCTGCTCAAGTTGTTTAAAGGAATTAACAAAGGTGTCAAACAGAGGACATGAATCTCCAAGTTTATTATCTGAATTGATGTGCATTACACATTGTTGCTTGTTCAACTGAGTATTCTCGCTTTGCCTAAGGGTAATAGTCTCCTAAAAGCTTTGCTGTCATTGGGAAAAGAAGTCCCCCAGGATAACAATTCAGAGTGGTTAAACTGGGCTTTGGCTCTGAATTGCCATTTTGAGAGTATGTCTCTCTTCTCTGGTGACTGCAGATGGAGCCTGTGGAGAGATGGTGTCCTCCCTAGGCAAAAATTAGTTTATGGAGATACCTGCCTCTGTGTCTTACTGGCTCCCTAAAGGCCTGGACAACAATACCATCTAGGGGAACTATTTTTTAACCACTCTTGCCTAAAGGATTCAGATTTTCTGTTAAGATTTAGACTTTGCCACGCTAGTTCAAGTTTGTTTTGCCATTAAAAATATTTCGGTGTATTTTTCTTGGTAAATCCAGTTTGCTGTAAGACAGAGTGCTTCTCACAAAAAACAGAGCTCCTGTACTCTGCCAGATACATGTTTTTTTTGTTTTAGTGTTTTGGTTAGATATTAAGATATTGCTTCTCTGCAGTCTTCATGATTTAGTTCCAGGTTTGGTAGAAAACATTATTGGGGTTAAACATAGGAGAATGTGACACAAATCATAGCCAGTATTTTTGCCTATATGACTTTCAGAATAGGACCCTTGGAAAGTATGTACTAAACAAATATATTAATATTACAGGACCTTTTTCACTGGGTTTGTGTTCTGAAAGACAAGGTGAAATAGGAAATTCAGCCAGCAAGTAGGATGAAGTAAGTAATTTGAGGAGAGCCCCAGCTGATAGAGTAGCTCAAATCCACCAAAATCAATAACAATCCATGAGGCTTTCAAGAGGCCAAATGTCTTACTGAAAACTTTCTAAATCCTTTTGGTTTCTCTGAAAGCCTCTATTTTGAGTACCCTTTCAACCATAGCACTAAACCCACTCCTGTTACACAGCGTGGAGTAATCTCTTTTTGATGTACTCTGTCCATTTGTCTTTATTAATTTTACTGGATGAGCCTGCCCTGTTTGATACCATTGACCATGAACATAAAACTTTATAATTATGATTAAGACAATGTTTTCTTCTTTCTGACACTGCATATTCTTCTAAATTCCATTTATTTTTAATTAGAAATCTGTCATTTTCCAGTCTGTCAGCCAAATCAGTGCTTATCAGCATGAAAAAATTTTGGATATAGGAATATTTTGCCCTCTGCTGAGCAAGAGGAAGAAGACTTAGCGTAACCCTTATTATTTAACAAAGGATGCATCAGGACACTTCCATGATGCTCAAAAGAGCAGTGAGAGAAAGACCTACCCACTGTGCAAATCAGATTTCTTTTTCTGTGTCAGGGTGCCTGCAAGATACTACACAATAGTTCATCTGCTCAACCGTGTGTTCATCTGGGGTGTTTCTGACTTGTTCAGAGAAGAAGCCAAGTGTATCCAGTCAGAGAGTAAATGCAGGATAATTGACTAGGTAATTTTAGTATATTTGGTTGGATAATAAATGGCTGAAACTTCGATACTTTCTTATTTCTGTTCCTACTCAAGCCAGTGAAAAAGTCTTCTGGCTTTTCACCACTGAAGTAAGGGCTAAGTCAATGGTAAGCCAGTTTGGAAAATCCTATCCTTAGCACGTAATACATGATTATTTTTTGCATCTAGTCTGTTTCCTTTAATTATTGACACCTGCTTTTGGGAACATAGTATAGCATAGCTAGCTAGACCAAATACAAAACATGTTCTTCATAAGCAGTCAGCATTACTAATGATTCATCTGCTATTTCAGGATACTCTTCTTAGCAACTCTAATTGTTCACAATTTGTGAAATTTTGCTAATTTGTAAACTTCTCTGAATTCAGTTTTTCAAGACATCTTAAAGTACTGGCTGGTCTGCAGGTGTACAGCTGAACTATTGTGGAGATAACATTCCCTAACATCTTCTAACTTTGAATGTACTGAAAGTTTCCATAATTTTCCAGTGAATACTCAGCTGACAAGCTGCTAGAGGCTTGGGAAATCTATCTGAATAAATGTCTCAAATCTGTCCAAATTTAGAAATTGCCACAGGAGTCAGTTAGTACTATAACCAAAAGCTCTTTGAAACTCCTCAGGCTTCTGCTTGATAGGAAGTACCACACATTTCTAATCATCTTCTGTTGCTTCCTGGGTAAAGGAATGGTTCAAGTACAACAGCACATAAATGGAGAAAACTTTTCTAACTTGAAAAAGTTGTCTTTTTTCTGACTCCTGTGCAAAGTACTAGTACTCCTGAGTATTCCTTTAACCCCCAAATGTTGCCACCACTATGTGTTAGAGAAATGCCTTTTTTTGCTCGAGTGTCAGAGACCTTTGGTTTTTGAATAGGATGTTGCAAATTCTACTACTCAAGGTATAGGCTAATAATGATAATTTACTCTCAGGTATCTTTTCTCTCTGTGCTGCTTTGATTCCTTATAACACATCCATATCTTCTAAACCAGCAAAATGGACTGTTTTACAATTGCCTTTCAGTGAATATTCCCAGTATTCACATTTAAAAACAAAGACAAGTTACAGTAACGGTCCATAAAGACTTTTTTTTTTTTTAGCTTTATATTGTATCCTAAATATGAGACATGTTTCTGAAGTGGAATGGAAGCCTCTTCTTTTCATACTAAAGTTTTTATTAATGCCCTTTGCGGTGATAGTCTTTATTAATACCCTTTGCTGTGTTCCTGTAAGTGGATTACATGTTTCCAGTTTCAAAATTATATTGATGTTTGATCAGAGCTTTAGGCGAGGAGCAGGAGATCTCAGGACTGTAAATCTTTAGGATATATTCACTTCTTTAATATGCTCCAGATGATAGATACTAACAGTTCTGGTGCTGTGGAAACTGTGGAGTCAACTCTCAGACTTGACGTGGGAAGGAGATGGGGGCACAGCTCCTGCAGTCACTGTGCCAAGCTTCCAGCCAATTAGAAAAGAGAGAAGAGTATTTTTCCCTCTAGTTCCTAAGCATTGCTTTTATTGCTGGTAATGAAAGCTATCTAAAAATAATGACTGTGTGCACTCAAATTCAGTTACCTAAATATATATTTAGACTCCTGAAAAACTTTAATTCTTTGTAGATTGTCACTTCTTTTCACAAGTATTGTTGTTACAGCCCCTTATTATGTACTTAGGATAACTAAATCTACAGTTTGCATTTTTATACATTGTCTTAATTAATTTCACAAAGTGCAGCTGAAGTGGAAGTTCTTGTATTTGTGTATTGTCCATTTAGCATGTAGGTCATGCCAAAAGTATGCAGTTGTGCTTATCAACACCGGCACAGCACAACGGCTTCCTGCTGCACCGTAAATACTAAAGCAAAGTCAAGGAGTTTATGTTCAAAGCAAGAGACACTGATCCCACAATGACAGTATTTTATTACCTTGACTTGATGTCTGTGTCTTTATTGTTGAACACACATGTCTACATGAACGGGTGCAGACAATCGGGCATCCAACCTGCTTCTGCTGGGAGCAAGCTTGATGTAAGCCAGCACCGGCCTGGAAGCTGTAGCCAGTAGCACCTTGCTCAGAGCTGTGACCTAATAAATAACCTCTGCTGAGGCTACTTTGTCATACAAACTGATGTCCTGCACCATGTTAGCACACCTATGAGGCTTCTAGACCGAGCTGGGCTCTCTCCCGCCAGCTACAAGCATGAGCAGCGCAGGCACAAGCCTTAACCCATCTCTGCAGACACACCTTGAGTAATTGCATGATGTCATTCCTCTGGAAGGCTGCAGGTGCAAAAAGTTGACAGTGTATTCCCTCTGTCATTATCCATATTATTCAGTTAGCTCAGATAGCAGGGAAATGTTCCATTTTGCCTAAAAAAATTCAGAGAGGGCTATTTGCATCCCTGTGGTTTCTTTGTAATGCAACAGCCCCTAGAAGTCACAGACATGGCTTAGTGCTCCACTATACTGGCAGTTTGAATGAAACAGAAGTTCCTTGGTAAACAGAAATGTGACTTATATTTGGTGTTTTGATGATTTTGAGTGAGAAAAGCTCTGGTCTGAACAGCTGGGACAGATGTGACTTGAATTCTATCTACAACCTGCCCATTTCTGAAAAGTATTTGAGTACCTCAGCGTTTTTCACATACCAAAAAGCTATTTTGCTTCATTCTAGAGTGTGAGCCAATTAAAGTTTTAGTTCCATTTAATTTTGATAGAAATAGATCAATTACATATTCAAAAAGATTTTATTTAGTAAAACCCAGTTATTGTGGGTGAAAGGAATATGCACAATGATTCACTGCATTTACTGCTAGACAATAATCCCATCATACAGTTTAATGTAAAAATTACTGCCTGCTGCCTCATTAGGATACGAAAAAAAAAAAACCCGCACTCTTTAAAGCACATCAGAAATAAAAAGACAATAGAGCTCAGAAACGATACAAGAGACGAGAAACTTTTTTTATTGAAGAAGAAACAATTTGTATATTTTCATCATATGGAAACTGCAGAGCACATAAAAATCAAATGTTTTAAATTCTAAGTTAGAAAGAGGTACAGTTCAGACTGATTGTTGCCCGCAGGAAATCTTCCAGGCTGTTTTCTGACGTTCTGAATATAAAATACACGATGTGAGAAAAGTTTGATTCAATCTGAAGCTTGTGATGAGTGTTTGCCAGCAACCATTGACCATTGCCTCATCTCAAGTGCAATTAAATTGGAGCTTTCCCAGAGAAAGCAGAGATAGACCTCTGAAGTTCAATATCTAATCTGAGTTCCTTGTATGCCTTCAGTCTTGCCTGAACACATAAAACCAACTTGTCTACACAGCTTGGTGAGAAATGACCACTGTTAGCTGCACTGTGAGTCTGCAACTGTGGAAACGTAATTGTTGGTAAATAAGGAGAGTGGCTTGGTAGGAAAGTTGCTTGCCCTTTTTTTTCCATTCCTTTTTTCATTCAAACCTTTCTTTTTTATTGTTCCTTCAAAAGAATGGAAAAAAGCCCATTCAAACCCTTGCTTCATTCAAAAGGCAGGAGGATACCGTCTCTTGAAAGTGATCTTTGGAGACCTACATCTTTCACTGTCTCTTTCTGCAATGCAGATTTGATATAGAAGTCAAAGGTCTGCTGTTGAACACCAGAACACAGCAGACGAAAGGACAGGTACTAAAGTTCATATGTGTGCCTTATTTATCAACTCTATGGCCAGAAAATGCACCCACAGTCTTAAGGTATTTTGAATGTTACATAGCACAGAGGTAATTGGACTGGAATACCTAATTGAAGGAAACTTTCCAAAGTATGGATATATAAACAACCTCTGCTGTGAGATTTATATCACAGTTTGTGTGAAATTTAAAGCATAAAAATAGACAAAAGCAAGATCTAAATGCATGATGCTTTTGCAGAATTGTGACCTGGCATTCATACTAACATTGGCTGTTTATACTTATTAACATTTTCTCATACATTTCCTGTTCTTCTGAGAAATTTCTACATTTATTACTGGCTATCAGTGGGCTGGATGAGTGGTCGGTGAGGTGGATTGAGAACTGGCTGAATGGCAGAACTCAGAGGGTTGTCATCAGCGGCGCTGAGTCTAGTTGGAGGCCTGTAACTAGTGGTGTCCCCCAGGGGTCAGTACTTGGCCCAGTCTTGTTTAACTTCTTCATCAACAACCTGGATGAAGAGTTAGAATGTACCCTCAGCAAGTTTGCTGACGACACCAAACTGGGAGGAGTGGTGGATACACCAGAAGGCTGTGCTGCCATTCAGCGTAACCTGGACAGGATGGAGAGTGGGGCACAGAGGAAGCTGATGAAGTTCAACAAGGGCAAATGCAGGGTCCTGCACCTGGGGAGGAAAAACTCCATGCATCAGTACAGGCTTGGGGCGGACCTGCTGGAGAACAGCTCTGTGGAGAGGGACCTGGAAGTGCTGGTGGACGACAGGTTAAACATGAGCCAGCAGTGTGCCCTGGCTGCCAAGAAACCTAACGGGATCCTGGGATGCATTAGGAGGAGTGTGGCCAGTAGGTTGAGGGAGGTTCTCCTTCCCCTCTACACTGCCCTAGTGAGGCCCCATCTGGAGTACTGCATCCAGTTCTGGGCTCCCCACTTCAGGAAAGATGAAGAGCTACTGGAGAGTGTCCAGCGGAGGGCTACAAGGATGGTGAGGGGACTGGAGCATCTCTCCTACAAGGAAAGGCTGAGGGAGCTGGGCTTGTTTAGCCTAAAGATGAGCAGGCTGCGAGGGGACCTAATAAATGCTTATAAATATCTGAAGGGTGGGTGTCAGGAGGATGGGGCCAAACTCCTTTCAGTGGTGCCCAGCGACAGGACAAGGGGCAATGGGCACAAACTGAAGCAGAGGAAATTCTGTCTGAACATGAGGAAGAACTTCTTCCCTCTGAGGGTGATGGAGCCCTGGAACAGGTTACCCAGGGAGGTTGTGGAGTCTCCTTCTCTAGAGATGTTCAAGACCCGCCTGGACAAGGTCCTGTGCAGCCTGTTGTAGGCAACCCTGCTTTGGCACGTGGGTTGGACTAGATGACCCACAGAGGTCCCTTCCAACCCCAAACATTCTGTGATTCTGTAATTCTATTACTCATATTTTATTTTTCTGGACCCTCCCTTTCTTCCTTACAGAAAAACTGAAACATGGGAATTTCGATTTAAAAGGTTAAGTCAGTGTTTGTTGCCTTTTAACTACAGCTCTCTATTTTAAATTGTTGCCAAGAAATTAATTGGAAAAAGCCAAGAGGGTATTCTTCATGACATTATTCCAGGGCGTAGTTTTCAAGCTGTTTACTACAGCGACAACACATTACAAGTTCTGTCCACATGTAAGATAGCATGCACTGGAGCATAATGATAAGCAGATGGCATTATTTGCAATCGAAGTAATAGCAACCAGAAGCATTGCTGCCTACATTATTTTGCAAATGTTTTTGTATTATGTTTTGCTAAGGCGTGGAACTTCATGTGATTTCCCTATGCCAGGCATAGGTATTGATAGCAACTGGTGAGAGAGCTGGTGGTGATAATTAAACAGCGAGTAGTTGTCTGGAAGTAGGAGGTATTTAAAAACAACACAACCACAGCAGTCACTAACATAAGACTGAACAAGACAGAACAAATACTAGTGAAATATTCCAGAAAATGGAGGGAAGATGAAATTAGATGTTGGTTTTGTCATTAAAGATGTTGTTTCTGAAAGTCTTTATATGAATACGCCATTCAGTAAATCTGATGCTTCTAACTTTTATTACCAGTAACACTGCCTAATTTACCACCACCATCTGCCTGGTGATTATTGCTGGAAGTAGTGCATCCAGGGCAGATTATTTCAGAGAATGACATTATAGGAGATGACTGCATTGTGCAATGGAGTATGACAGGGAGATTCCCAGGCCAGCAGAGGCCTAAGTTACATATTTTACACGCACATATGCACACACAAATATATGGCAGGTGTGTGCATAGGTACACAATATGTCTCTAAGCATGGACAGATACATAATAGTGTAGAACTGAGACTTACATCATCTCATTATGATATAGCTTTGCCAGGCTAGTGCAGTGTTCCTCTCCTGAGACTTAAAAGCACACAAAGCTCTGTATTTAAAAAAATAAACAAAACTATTCAGAAAATTATTACAATTATTTCCTTTGGAAAGACATCTTTGTATGAACTTGGAGTTATATTTCTTCTAGATTTATGTCCTCATTGCCTTCTGCACATAGAGCTAAACTGTTACTTTTTTAGAGTTGTCGATACATTGAAAGAGATGGTGCAGAAGGGACTTACATCTGTGGCAAGTCCCAAAGGCATTCAGTCTCCAAAGGCACAAAGGACCATATGCAACAGTGGCAACAGTACTTGCTGGAAGACTGCAGCATGTTCTCCCTCTAGCACTGGCTTGAAACAGCTGGTGTGGAAAAAGGATGGGCAGTGAACATGAGTCAGACATCCTTGCTGTGCTGTAGAGTACAGCTAGCTTCTTTTCTTTCTTGTTAACTCTGCAGTAAAGAACAGGGTGTTGTGTCGCTGTGGACTGCAATGGGAGGAGAACTTCAGGCACTGTGAATTCACTGCAACTTCTAGCTGGGGGGGAAGACATCAGAGATGAGAATCTACTGTGAGTGTTGCATACTGCTATACTCCGTAGATGATACAATCAGAGGAGAACCACCATGCTGTTGGGAACTGAGGATTTTAGAGTGAACAGAAGATTGTGCATCCAATCAGAGGAAAAATTAAATTATTTTTGAACCAGCTGTTGGAAATGTATTGCCTTTGTAAACTTCTGGTAAAAAATTCAATAGTGAGAGTAGCAATAACATTAATGATATCAGAAATGATAATAATACATACATACTTTACTCATTTATGGTCTCATGTTTTAGACATTTTTCCAGGGATTCTACCACTCAAATGTGAAAACCTGATAAGAAGGATCACAAAAATAATTCATTATTCTCATTTGTATCATGGTAACTGCAAGAGATCTGAGAATATAGTACAGTCACTGAAGTAATGCAGTGTAGGGTGCAAGTCCTTGCACTAAAAGAGTTTACAGCATAAGGAGGTGAAACAGTCGAGAGACAGGAGAAGGAAAGAACTTTCATTTTACATTTAGTGCATGAGAAACAGACCCTCTATCCTAAACCTGTGATTTCCTGATGTCTGTGGAGTTTGGACTGCAGCATGGAAAGACACAGAGGCTTATAGTCAGAGTTATGCAGGAAGATCTCTAGCACTGAAAGCAGTAGGAACTGCACTCCAAAATGTCAGGAACTTTGTTCCCACAAGTTGCTCAAGGATGTAGAGGGCCAAGTTAGAAGTTAAACTAGGATCCACCAGAAGATTTAGCCACCAGACAAACTTCTGACACCCAGTTTCCTCTCTAGGATTCAGTTAACACCAGCGTGACTGTAAAATGGCATACACAAATGTGGGAGTTGTAGGTTAGTTGTGTTGAGTACTCTTATCTGACTAGCCATATCAGCAAAGACAGCATTTTGCTTTTCATGTTGACCCTCTCTGCTGTTCAAAGCTAGATTTTCAGCTGAGCTAGCTAGTGTGAAACTAGCGTGGTTATGTCTGCAGCACACATCTACAACAAGAACATGAGCAGACAGACTCTAAGATCTGAAAAGCAACATCATGGTTGGTTAGAAAAGTTATGCAATAAGGAAATACTAGCAAAGGTCCTGAGGAAACTTGCAATGATTCACACCTCCTAAGTTTACATGAAGTATTGTCTATGTCTATGTGAAATGAACCGTTGCAATCATAAAAAGGCTGTAACAGAATGATGAGAAGGTGATTCTGTTGTACCCAGAAAAAAAAAAGAAATCATTATGAGAAAAAAACAAAGCCAATTGTAAAATGTAAAAGCTGTACTGATTAGTTCTCTAATATATGGCCTTTTGAAGTGCCGAAGAGCATCTTTAACCAGGACTTTTTTTCTTTTATTTGAATAGATGGACTGCCTAACTGTACAGAAGCAATCATGCAAAGCCAAAATACTGTATTAAAAAACAAAAGTTCCTTTGAAAGTCCAGCATCAATGTGTTATAAATTTGAGGCTCTCTGGTTGCATAAAGGTTTCCATGCTTCCTAACATTTACACTAACATAACGTTGCTGTTACATTGAGCTTGAAATCAATGAAGGTGCTTCACTGTAAACAAGGGAAAGATTTGACCCAGTGAGCACAATGAAGTTTGTTTTAGTCTGGGATGTGAACCGAAGTTTGTGTGAAAATCTTCTCCTCACAAAGCTTCAAACTACAGTACATCTGTTTCTCTTACCCAGCTTACATGGTTCTGAGCGGCAAAGTATTAGCTAAGAAAAAAAAAACAGGAATGTTTTTTAAAACCTGCTATGCTCCCATGCAGTCAAAAAGCTAAATACTTTTTTTTAACAAATCGATATCTAGCTACTGATCTACAGTATGTGATAATGAATAAAATTAAAATAGAAGCTATTAATTCTATTATGTATCGACTCATGAATGTGTAAGAAATCTACTGCACTGAAGATGTAACTTCTGTCATACTGTTCAACAAATGTATTAATAACGGCTTTGAATGTAACTGCACATATGATGGCACATGTGACAGTAAGTGAGAAGAACAAAGCAGGAGCAATACACATAGCCTCAGACACCACCATTTTGATTCCTAAAATCTTCTCCCCCTAGACATCTAACGGTGATACCCATAAAATTCCTGGTTACCTGTGTTTTTTTGCAGCAATTCTCATGACTTTCAGAGGATCAAGGTTGTATCCATATGTTCTTGAAATTTTCACTGCAGTGATTTTTTCAGTCGTAAGTGGAAAATGAATTGAAATGGTTTTTATAGGAGCATGTGGGTTAAAACTGGCTGAAAGACTATAAACAAAAGATTATGATAGTGACTAGGGGAAAAATATCTAGTAGGGTAATGAAGGGTGCAGTTTCAGGATTGTTCCTATTTAATATCTTCATTAGCAATCTGGAAGAAAGAATAAACAGCATGTTAATGAAATTCACAAATGATACTAAGTTAGGAAGAGTCACAAATACTGGTGAGGACAGAAGCATAATGCAAAAGGCCCAGGGGAGAAATGCAGGCAGGAAATAAAAAAAAAAAGCCACTACTCAGAAAAAGGCATACTAATACGTTAAAACTAGAGCAGTATGAATCAATGTGAGGGAAAATCCACAGAAGTAGTAACACTGGAAGAGAGTGAGCAACATATTAGATATGTGTTGTAAAGTGATATGCTAGCAATAAAAGACAATATACTCTGGGCCATAAATGCAAAAGCACAAAGCCGTGGATCAAAGAGGTCATAGTTCCTCAAAATGGCTCACTGATGACTGAAAATGGAATATTCTGTTATGGGAACAGAAGAGTATTGATACTGATGGAGACCACCAAGTCAGTATAGCTATGCCCAGTTGTAGTGGTAGGTGTTTCGGTTAAAAAAATTATGCAAGAAAGAAAAGGGAAGGGGTGCTGTATGAATGTACAGAAAGCCTCTAATGAGGATGAAGTGGGAGATAGGTTAATGGCAGAAAAAGCAACTGGCTGAACTCTGAAGGCTTTTTTCAGCCTTTACTCAGATCAACCTCATTTTGTTTTTTTAATGAAAGATGGCAGATAACAAGATGGCGTGTAATTTGCAAAAGGAAAGTGGTGCTCACTTTCCTATTGGTAAACTATTTCTCCTCCCTTCCCATCACCTACATATAAAGCTAATGAAAGGAATATATTGTGGAAAACATGGGATCAATATAGTTCCTCATACTGTGATAAACTTATACCTGGATTTAGGTGAAAATTGTTGTATTCTGCCCGATATCAAAATGAATAGATATTTTCTTTTGAACAAGAAAACCACCTCTTTTTTTGGCAAGATGGGAGGTATACAAAGAAAGAGAAGAAGGAAGAAAAAACAACAACAAAATCAGTTGAGTCTCTGAACTAATCCATGCTACATTTGTATTTTTGACGCTGTATGCGTTCTAATTCTACCCTCCTTTTCTACTGCTCACCCAGAGCATAGTAAAACTGTAACTGCATAAACTCACTTAAACTATACAGTAAACAGTACAAATACAATAAAATTGTAGCTGAATAAAACTCCCTGGTCCTGGGAGTGATGCTGCTTCTACAAAAGCAAAGACTGAATAGATTATTCATAGAATCATAGAATCATTTAAGTTAGAAAAGATCTTTAAGGTCTTCAAGTCCAAACACAAACCTAACATGGCCAAGTCCACCACTAAACCATGCCCCTAAGCACCACTTCTTTTAAAAACCTCCAGGGATGGTGACTGCACCACTTCCCTGGGCAGCCTGTTCCAGTGCTTTACAACCATTTCGGTGAAGAAATTTTTCCTAATATCCAATCTATACCTCCCCTGGTGCAACTTGCGGCTGTTTCCTCTCATCCTATTTCTCGTTACTCAG
>Ga0065711_1044000_pt1 | contig 14386 bp, 6 predicted proteins | sample Hoacrofraction12_FD_59098 | JGI IMG/M metagenome (GOLD analysis project Ga0065711, IMG submission 59098) | Hoatzin crop microbial communities from Cojedes, Venezuela - Epithelial fraction 12 v2 (version 2) | ecosystem: Host-associated > Birds > Digestive system > Esophagus > Crop | place...
CCCGGCCCCGGACAGGGCCGCGGGCGGTGGGGGTGGCCGGGCGCGGGAGCAGGAGCTGTCGCTCTCTGTTACTCCTTACCCTCCCCCCCCGCCCCGCGCGGCGAGGTCGGTTAGCGGCGTATGTGGTTTTTTTTTTTTATTCCTTCTTTTCCCCTGTATCTTGCGTTGGCTGGTGCAGATCAGCCGAGGTAAAATTCAGCGCCTCTGGCAAAGACAGTAAGCCTCGAGGAGCGGGGTAGTTTTAGAAAGGAGCGGTCTTCTGGTCAAAATACCCTCTGTTCCAAATGTTTTCTGAAGGGGAATGAAAGAAAAGGGCATTGCGTTTTGGTTTTGGTATTAAGGAAGGCGACACGTCCGCTATAAAGTTATTAACCATCATTAATTTACTCATGAGCAGCAATTTCTTCAAACCGTGTTTCAAAGTTGTCACAGAAAACAGCAAAGATGCACTGACTGCCCTAGAAAGCAGAGCCAGAACTCTCTGTTTTGGTCTTCGTCTTTCGACACAGTTATTTCCCTAATAAATTGCTCTTCGTTAAGTAATTGCTTGAGGATTCAGATACAACGGAACAGTTACGACAGAGCTGTATCACATCCAACACCTGGTGCTGTGTGCTGTAGATCCACAAGAGTGCACAGGTGCTGCTCCTTTGAAACACCACTCTCACCCCTACTCTGTGCCCTCGTCGGAAAAACCCACGCAGCGATCTGTGGAAACGCTGCCGTGACCTCATGTCGGCAGGCCAACACCCTCATCGGGTTGGGGCAGCTGGGAAAGACCTCCGCGTGGAAGTCCGTGGAAAATCCAGAGAGCAGGGAGATTCGTAGGGGTTGGCTGGGGTGGAGGGGACAGCGGTTGGGACCTGGGAAGCGTTTGGTCAACAGCTCACTGGCACTAGCCTGCTTTCAGGGGCATCCTTCTCACGTTCTGAAAAAGCTTACTGTAAACAGTGAACTCACAGTCTTTTCGGGCTGAAGAATAGCTTTGATTTTTACAACTTCTACCTTCTTCACTTTGAACACTGATTTGACCAGGTGGCAAATGGAAAACACCTTCCTTGGTGCTTCATGAGGAATACAAAAATCTGAAAGTTCTTGTTAAGTGATAAAACACAGACATTATATTTGAAGTTATTACTAGGGTATCATATGAAAAATAAGGATTGTTTGGATAGGCCAAGGGTGCGTAGTCTATTTGTGTCTCCATGCTGGCAGTTTGTAGCACCTGGGCTGTTTGTGCTGCCTTAGCGTTGATTGGGAACCCCTAAATTCTTCTCCAGAGTTGTGAGATGCCAAATCCAGGTACAAAGCCAAAACACAACAGGCGTCTTGGAGACTATGTGGACATGTAAGAGATGCAGAAGTTTCAGAAGACACTTCCAAAATATCAAGAATTTCCAGTGAGAGCCACGGCTGACTCACACATACAAAATGCCCTTCAAAGCCGGAGTTTGTACAGGTGGTTTACATTTATTTCACCTTGCACATTGGGAAGTTCTCATTAGCGGCTGACAGCTGATAGAGGGTGCCTGTTGATCATCCAGACTTGCATTGTTCAGGCTCAGGATGATGCAGAGAGGCATGTAGAGATCGTTTTAAAACATCCTTCTGGAGACACCACATAATAAAAATTAGTTAAAATGCAGATTTATTGTCTGTATCCACATATGCAAGACACAGATGAAGTGGCTACATCTCAAATACCCAGCATGTGCCTGCTGTACAGGGATTAAAGGCAAGCATGCGTATATGACTTCTTGTGACTGCCATGTTGTTGGCTTGCAGTCTATGAGAAGTGGCCGCTTGAAAAAGACACCCTAAAGATGTTTTCACAGCTTCACAGATGGCCAGAGGCAGGCTGGGATAAGTGTGTAGTGCCCCAGCTTCTGTCAATTTCTGAAATAAAAGTAGAAGCAGGGGAGTTTTGCAAATGACCATAGGGAGATTATGCAGGAAATCCCCTATAATAATGTTATAATATCCCTTACAATTACATTATCTGCTAACCGAAAGTCCATGTCTCTGAATTGTAATATCTCTCCGTTTCTCTGTACTTGCAACTGTTTTTCTCCCAACAATAAACATGTATTGCAGGCCAAGGACAATAAACTCTGTAACAAGAATGATGTGGCTCACAGATGGGTGTCTCTACCAATAACTTCAGCATTTTGAAGCAGCTGACCTGTTCTCACATAAATGCTGCATTATAATGATGACAGAAACAAAGAAGCATGGTTAAATTAGTATGCGGAGGATAACTAACAATAAAATAAATTTGATATTTTTCTCACAAAATTAAATGTCAGAGCATATCCTGGTTAAACACAGAATAATTAGATTGTTTGAATGAAACAGTCTTTGACTTACATCTGGTTCAGTGTTTCTGCTCTTAAGTGAGGAGAGAAAAGACATCTGCTAAGTACTCGGATACTGCAGCTACACATTTTTATATATGACTAGAATTTCATTTTTGCATATGCTGAATATGTAGTTTTTAATAGCTTATATGTAGTTTACTGCACCATGTGTAATGTGCCCTCTGAAATCCTAAACCCCTCGTCTTCAGCACTACTTATTTCCAGGAAGCTCCATGAAATAGAACTTTGTATTTTTTACAGTATTTCCGTTTTGGCCCTTCGCTTGCTGTTGTAAACCTCTGACTTGGTAAAAGCAAGCACAGAATTGTCTTTTGTGCTGGAGAGGGAAGGAGGAGGGAGCCAAATGAAAAATCTTGAATGCCACATCTCTAAGTATCACAGCAGTACCTTCTAAAGCTGGAAGATAAAGCTGACAAGGAGGTTACCATGACTACAGAGGCGGCATATTTGAATGAAAATTGATGTGAAGCTTTTAAATGCTAATTGCAGCTGGGAACAGGTGACATTTAAAATACCAAAACCATTTCAACACTTTGCAGTGTATAACAAGTGAAAGAGGGTGAAAAAGATGACAACATAGAGTTAAATTAACACACTGATACAGTGTTTATTATTGAAGTATGTTACATCATTTACTTGTTTGTAGTAATAAGCAAACATACTACATGTAAATCACAGTGCATGGAGGGCAGAAACTGTTTATATTACCTGAATAATACATTCTTCAGTGATATTGAGCAAAATTAAACAGGCTTCTTTAACTAGAAGAACAAGTTTCCAGAAGCTTGCATTAAAGAGGCTATTAAAACTTAATATTCAGAAGCAACTTTAAATTCTCAGTGACGAGTAAATCTTACAAGTGCCTGAAGTCAGAAATGTCTCTGATCTCCACTCCAGGTATTGGGAGATAAAAGGTGAACATGTACGCAATGGTACAGTCATCACTAGAGTCAAAACTGTAAGCTAAAATGGCGTGCAGACCAGTATCACTGTGTAACTACTGCAATTTGCTGTCACACCAACATCTAACCAGACTTAAGGGGTTTAGCTATAAAACATACAAAATGTGTGGTTTACCTTTAACTGTAAGCATTGGCTTGCTATTAAGCCTCAAAGATAGTCTGATATTTCTGTCTCGCTTGCTGTAGATAAAATTCTGCTTGCTAACACGTGCCTTTTGAAACACATTACTGTATGCCACGGTCAGTTGTAATGCAAATTTACGTTTTGTAACAAATGATTGATTTGGAAAGTTTTCAGAGTTTCTGAGGGGGTTTTTTTTGTTAATATATAAGATGAGATATCTGGGAGCTTTACCTGTGTTCGGCATAGTTACAATAAGCACTGTAAACAGCTTTATTAATGAAGCTAAAACTAACTTCTCTTCTGATTCCATTTTCTGCTACTGAAAACAGAGATAGGAAAATATGAATTGACTGTACCTTTAAAAGACAAAAGATTTTTTGGCCATGTTTGCAGAACACTAAATAACATGTTTCCAAATGTAATGTTTAAAATACTAATTCAACATATGGCAGCTGGAAATTTTGTCATCATAGCTTGCCAGTCTCTTTAAAGGACAGTCTCCTCAATGAAACTACAAATCTTCCTCATTTTACCTAGGTTTGAGAGGTCCATATCAGAGTAGAACCACCACAGCCTAACATCTAGTGGTACGACAAAAATATACTGTATGGGGTATCATTATTGAAATCCACTTAAAATCTGGGTGTATTACATCCAGATGATGATTTTTACTTACAGGGTATTTGCACTTTCCAAAAAACAGCAGGATGGAGCAACATCACTTTGTCTTTCAGACGACTTTCTCTTTCAGACGTGATAATTTGCTCTTCCGAAGCTCCCTGTATTTAAGTGCCGCAATGTAACCCCAGCGAGCTGCCCTGAAGTCAACGGGAGTGCTTATTTCGCTGTAATCTGTGGCCTGCCAGCCTCATTTATAAGAACACCTGCAAGCTGGCAAGTCAGCAGCCTTAGGAACAATTGTTGGTTTGGTGGATGAGCTCCGACATCCTTGCCAATTTCCCAGCAGTTTCATGTATCACATTTCTTTGAGCATCAGCTTGAAACTCTCTGCGCCCTGTGACTTGCAACACTTCGGGGTGCCTCAGGGATAGAGGTCAAACATGATATTAGCTGCAACTCTTATTTCTTACACAACTTATTTCTGATGATGTCATTGTTCATGCAGAGCTGGAGGGAAATGTCTCCCACTGCCCATACTCTTCTCACAAATTAAATTACCTTCATTGCTATACAAGCACATAGCAAGTACCATTTTTTTGCTTTTCCCTGCCCTTATGTTAAGCCTTCTCATATTCCTTGCACTTAATGAATTACAAGCTCTTTGTCTTCATCTCTGCAGTAATCTAGTTTTGAAGTAATATTCTCCACCCTCATGGAATATTTCAGGGAAATAAATAGAAGATAAAAATTGTCCTCAAATAGCGAGATGTGAAATGGTAACAATTTGAGAAATAAGCATTACAATCTGACAATTAACTAACCATGCACAGAGCTAGTGTGCAGGGAAGGCAGAATGAAAGAGAAAAAGATGACAAAAATATATTTTAGGACTGAAATCAGTGCTAACCACTGGACATTTCCAATGAAAGGAAAGGAAAGTCATGGAGTCATTTCTCCTTTGGTAGGTCCTTGTGTGCATAGTACCAGTTAGCGTTGCTCAGTTAAAGAGTCCTGCACACATGCACTGAAAGTGCTCATGCCATGGACTAAAACACGCCCGGGTCAATAGACCAGAGACCCCACCTATCAGCAGAGTTTCAAAATTTGCTGTGGTTGCAATAGAAACCTTTCTTTTTCAAAGAATAGCGGACTTACTGGGCTTTGTATTTGCTAGTGGTCACAGCACTGAGTCATGCTACATTGAATTTTAGAGTAAGATCAAAAGAGTGGTTTAAAGCAGCACCACAAAATTAGTCCCATCAACTGAAAAAAAACCCAGACCTTTCAAACGAATAAGACAATCTAGGATCAGAACATAAAAGGAAAGTTGAAACGGAAATAAATTGATGTTTTGAGAAGCTTTCAGAAGACAAGATACCCTTTTTTTTTTAAAATGGAACACTCTCTATCACCAACTAAATAACTCAAGTATGTGTAATCTTCCTGCATTCACTAAGAGCTTTTTACAGAAATTCCTCTCAAAACATAGCCTAATTTCCCCAGTTTATAATCTTGTATTCAGTAGGATAATTCTGATCACAGATGAAGTGCAATGATCTTTTTGGTGTAGTGCAGTAACCTTTTTAAGAACCAGACAAACAAAACAGACCATCACAGCCATTCAAGAGAAGCAGCAAAGAATTATTTCTACAGTTGAAATTTAAGGGAAAACACAATAATGACATCTGGAATTAACTGCATGAGGTTGTGTTTTTCTTTTTAAATCCATCTTGATTATGATGCAGGCGCAGGCTAAGAGGAATAAACAAATGAGACATAATTTGGAAGGTGGCTTAAATATTCAAAAATCTCAAATACATTGCCCAATAGACATTCTGAAGGTCACTGTAACATGTTCGTTACATTAAGAACAATTTAAGAAGACAGATGCAATTATTTGATCCTGTTTTTTTCCAGATATGTGATCCTTAATGCTGAGAACCTCTGCTCTATGTCAGATCTGAAAGATACTGACTTGTGCAGATGTTTCCAGCTGGAACACCAGCATCAGCTCCTGCAGTATCTGAAAGTCTCCCTCCAAATGCCAGATGGCCAGTGCCACCTTGAATACAATCTTGAGTGCCAAAAGAGCTGGGAAGGAGCTGCTCAGACTTATTTTTCCATTGCTTTCAGACAGATTTGGACTGTTTCCTTGACTGTTACTGACTTGTGACAACTTGCTTTATTTCTCTATCTGTGTTTAAGAGGCAGGAAATTATGTACAAATACAAATAATATTTAAAAATTCTTAGTGTGTGACAAATTACACTCCATCTAGATCTATTTTAATGCCAAGAATGAGTAAAGATCTTCACTGATTTCTGTAATCACTGGTAAAGAATAGCTCTTTTATGATTTCTTTGTATGTAATAGTAAATGGTATGCACCATGCCCCAGGTCAGAGAATTTTTAACATGTGCACACACAGTTAAAATTAAACCAAAAACTGTAAATATGATATAAAATACAGGTTAGTTCCCTTTTAACTTGGTACTCAAAATTTGTATTTTTCAGTGCTAGCAAGAGAAAGAAAACAAAGGATGTTTTTGCGGCTTATGAAGTCTTTATCACACACATCCATGATCATTTCTGCAAGTGGAAGTCCAGCTTGTAAGAAACAGGTATGGCATCCATCATCAACATTTATGACATTGACTATGCAATGTTTCTTCCTGTGAGTGAACAGCTTTAAGCTTCATATTGGACCGTAACAACCTTAGGTCCATCATTTTAGCTAAACTTCTAAAAACTCTTGAGTAGATGCAAGTGGGACTAATCCATGCTGTCACTGGAACTAAGGTTCAAGCCCGGACTACAGGACAATGGGAGAAAGAGGAGTGCCTTTACAGACTTTTTGACAGTGGTGATATTGCAGCTGATGCTACAAGGTCAAGCTTTCAACAAAGCAAGAGAAAGATCATATTCTTCACACAACCAACAAACATTTTGTACATGATCTCCGGATCAGGTTTGAAACAGAAGCTTTTTTTTATGTAGGCTGCATAAAGAGTTTGAGCCACAAACGCTTAGGGTTAACAGCATGTCCTTGCTTGCAGAAGGATAAAGAAGCCTGCTGCTGCAGACTGTGCCTGTGGGGCAACGCGGAGGCAAGAAAGGCAAAGCAATGCCTCATGGTACTCTCCATCTACCCAGGGCCCCCTCCAGCAGTGCCCAGGTAACAAGGATCCACACAACTTGTCCGCGCTCCCTGAACATGCACAGCAAATGATTGCCAACCTTTTGCTGCCCTGAAGATGGTTCTAGTCATCTTACTGGCATAGTACAAGAAAAGAACAACCTAGAATCTGAAAGAACTTGTACAAATATACCGCAGGTTGTTTTGAGATGAAACCTGCACCTCTTTCTTTAAGTTTCCTTTCTTCATATAATGCACACAGTTTTGGCATTTGATTAGCAAGAACGGAAATCAGTGTGGTGATATATAACTATTGAAGAACAGCATTGCTGATTGTCACATGTCTACTGGGCACATATCAAGCAGGCCAGCCTATGACAGTATAATTATTTTTCAGCAATTACTTTACTGTGAGACCTGCTTGGAGGAACAAGAAATGAACAGAGTGTTAAGTTGCAGCTAAGTGGCAGTTTTACGTGATCTGGGGAAAAGGCTGGCTGCATGCTGAGATGTTGTGTGTCTAAGCTCAAGTGAAAGACTGGAAATCCCTCCTGCTTAAAGAAGGACAAATTGCAAATATACTTTTCTGGACAAACTCCTTCCTTTTGTCCTTTAATCAGACATCCTCATACACTTATGTACAGTAGAAACTTGCAGGATCAAGCAGTTCAGCGCTGGCATTCAGGCATAAAGCCCTGCATCTTTCACTACTTATAGCTGCCCAACATGTGAATAAGAGATGTGTGTGGCTTTTGCTAGCATGAGCATTGGTTCTTCATGGTTTTCATGGAAATTTACTTCTCTAAACCTTATCCTTTCTGTACAGGTTGTTGTGTTGTACCAAAGTACAAAGTACAGATCACTAATGCAAAAAGTTTTGCAACTGGCAGAAACATGGTTTAGCAAAGGCTGTAACTTACTAAAGGGACATTTTGGGGAGCAGTGCTAGGCATGGGAAGTAAGATTGTGCTGGACACATACAGAGTTGAAAGCCACTTTGATGAGTGTAAGAGTTTGTACAGTAAATAAAGAATCTGAGATTTAGGTGCCTTCAGGACAGAGCCAGCTCCACTGAAGTGGCTTGTGTGGCCTTGCTTGCAAAGCATAGAAGCCAAATCTGCCTTGGCAAAATTGTTCCCTCTGTGAGAGATTTCTACCACCTCTTAGAGGGCCCAGGAGATATGTTTTGTTTTATTTAATCTGTGACCCAGTTTGTCCAAAGAGTTCAAACTGGATGAATCAGTCATGGGATTTACCTGAATTGCCAAGGTTTTGTGTGGTGACTGAAATCCTGCCAACTTAGTTGTAACTCAGTTTTGTCCCAGCTTGATGTTTTATTTTGGGGGAGGTGAGAAGGAGAGGTTGGCTGCTTGTGATGCTACTTTCCAAACAAAGGACTTTGCTGGCAATAGAAACTGGATGTATAATTATTTATTGGATTTGTTTTCACATCAGACACATTCTGTCAGTAATCTTGTTAAACTGCTGATTAATACATTTTAAAAACCATAATTAAATATGTAGACCTGTTACACTCTTTTCCATGTAGGCATGCTACACTAATCTTCAAAGTTCAATTTCTGAAACTTTATTTGGAACAGAAATTAATGCCTTCTCCATATAAATCAACACACTTTATCACCAAACAGCCTTTCTCTGCTCTCCAGCAAACTTAGATTTCCCATAAATAAGCAGAGCACATATGCCATGAGTCTCAGAACAGAGTAAAAGCTGCAAATGTGCTGGTGGGACTGCAAGAAGAGAAAGAATGTCCAGGGTGCTTCCTCTTTCACAACAGTACCACGTGCTCTATGGCACATATGAAGAATGAAGCGGTGACAGAAAAGCAGAAATTCCCCATAGAAACTGTGGCTGAGCTGCTAGGCGGTGTTGCATGGCAGGTCTTGCATGACTGGTCTAGGGACAGCCGTGTCAGACAGAGCTTCTGGGGGAGTTGTGAGGATCCACGGGAGGCTGAGCAGCCACGGCTTGCTGCAGCCCACAGACGCGTGCCCTGCAGAGGGGAGGCACGAGGCAGACAGGATCCCTGCTCTCTGGTTGCTCCTCACAGGTGTGGAGGAGATGCCGGGACCATAGGTGCTGTGCAGTGTGTTGGAGGCCATCATATGCAGGGGGACTCTCACTGCCTGTCCCACTGCTGTGGAGTTCCAGAGCAGGGCTGCACGTTTTCAAACACCAGTGGTCACAAATTGTTACAGGTCCCAAAGCTCTGGATAAATGCATGCTTTCCTGAGCAATAGTTCAACCACTACAGCAGACCACCATGAGATTTCCTAATTTTCTGCAAGCTTCAACTCCCAATATTCTACCTGTTCTTTCCAAAGCGTATTGCTACTTACACATTTCATATCTTGCACTGCTAAGTAGTTAGTCAGGTAATTAAGCTTTCTAACCATTTTCATCTGATCTCTAAGTATCTCATTCAGCTTTTCAGGAGGTGGCAATTTTGTTTTTTCCTATAGAGGGTGATATCCTGTGCTACAGTGATGTGGGTGTTGCTGTATTTGGGCTCTCCCACATGCTACTGCATGTCTCTTCATATCTTTTCTCCCTCTTCCTTGTGAAAGTAAAGGTGTCAGCTTTTCTTTTGGTCAGTCTATGTGACACTCCTATGCTTTACAACCATTTATTTCCATCATAAATGTATAAGCATGTGACAGCTCCTGTAACTCCAAATAGTTTGTTTTTTCTAGGGTGCAGCTTTGCTAGTTTTTTCATAATTCTATAAACTGTCAGATTCCAGGCCTCAGTTTAACAACATATTCCTATTTTCAGTTGCTGTCACCAAAAACCTCTGTAGCGGCAAACAACAATTTAGTGATGCTATCTTACCATTTAACAGTGCTATCTTCAAAGCCTGACATCAAGTACAATTTTAGGTGGCTCCTTTATTATTTTCATATCATTTTCCACCAAACAGTTGAATTAGTTTCAGCAGAGACTGTCAATTACAATATCTATCTTCTGTGGCAATTACCTGAACTGTAATTACCTGATTATTATACAGTATCCCACTGCAAGTTGTATATTATGCAGCAAGAAAGGGTTTGATACACAATCATGTAGTGGTTTGTGATCTGCTTTCTAGCAAAGGAGCCTCTGAGATGTTGGAATAATAATGTAATCCTCAGTCAACAAAACCTAAGTTCTGTAAAGGGGCCAAATTTTTCCTGATATTCAATGTAAACAGTTTTGGTGTTGGTTTGGCCTGTACCTCTGATACACGGATCAAATTTTAACATTTTTACAGAAAACGGAGTTGTTGGATGAGATCTTTCACTTTGGTAGTAGTTGTGCATCATCAGCTCTGTGTCAACTCTTGCTTTTACAGAACAGAGATGTCTTTCTGTGAGTATGAAAATAAAAAAAAAGACTGCGTTTGTTAACTTAGAAGAGCAGGATGTTTGTTTTTTCATCCTAACCAACAAAACTGCTTTGATTTACATAACATACAGGAAGGAGTCAGGAAAAGGAAACAACATTTAGGTAATGATTTCAGAGACAATGTTCAACACAGAATGCGTCTTCAGCACTTGATTATAAAGGTGACTACTCCTTTGACCCTTTTAAAACTTATTTCCCCTACATGCATATACAGATCTAATGCTTATGTGCTCTTCTGACTTCATGATTAAGAAAGCAAACTTAGGCCTACATGAGAATCACAGACAATAGGAAGAAGGTTCAGTCTGGGTTTTCCTACCATTCATAAAATTGTATGCATTTAAACGGAGAAAACAGAAAGAATATTTGTCAAGGATTCCGTGAGACCTGTGGCACAAATTGGATAATGTAAAGGTTTAGTGACAAAATTACCTTAACAAGTTACAGCTCCATTTTCAGCCATTAAGATAAAACCAGAATCAATCATCCTGCTAAGCAACTTAGGATTCAAAATAATGTATTATTACATTAAATTGCAGTCAGGCAGAAGTTGGAATATGTTAGCTATGTAGCCTGCAAATCAAGTTTTACGAAATGAGAGTAGCTGGGCCCTAAGACATCAAAATGTTTGTTATTCTGTAACTATACTTTCGATTATCACACTAACCACAGTAGCTGTATGATTCAATCTAATGGAGTAAGTGAATATTTCTGGGTAGTAGAAAATCTTTTCTATAATGGCATGGTGAATAAAGTAACTTTGCAGGTTCTCATGACGTTCCAACACCAATGAAAGAAAAAGTCAACGTTATTTACCGTGCCAAAATTTCTAAATAGTTACAGATGACACAAGCAATCTTCAACGAAAAACTTACGTGCACTATAGCCAGAAAAAAAATCAGTTTACTGTGCTTTCTGATAAGGTTGGTATGCACGGTAACTTCTCAGAGAGAGATGAGAAATTATTATGATGTGCTGATGACTGCAATAAAGCTGCTTTTTAATGTTTTTGTATTCACACAGATGTATAGTCTAAGAGTATAAATTATGTACTTGCTGGTAAGATTAACAATCTTAAATTTTATGGACCAATACTAATATATCCCAACACACTCTCATTTAGTGAGATACTTGATACTTTCAAGGGATGCATTGTCTCTTCAAGTAAAATGCATATGGGAGCTCATCCCATTGGTTAACAAAATGTAATTACACATATCACTAAAAGTACCTTCTGTTGCTTCCGCTGATTTTTTTTAAAGAACTGAATCAACTCTTGAACACGCACTTTTGTCTTTTAAGAGGGTTCTCCTTCACTCTCCAACACCCCAACAGGACCAAAGACAAACCTTAACTGCTAGAGAAGGTAAGGATCTAGCCTTGCTTGTTGAATGATTCTCAGACCACTGTTAGGAAGTAGTATCACCTAAAAAATAACTCCCTGCATGAGTGGAGTGAAATGGCCAAGGACCATCCCAAAGCTGAGAAATCCTGAAATCTACTTTCAGCATAACCTGGTATCATTGCTAGCAAGGGCAGTGCTGCAACCCAGAACAAAATCCAGGTTTTCTTGTCAGTCGTTCTAGTTCTGCACTTTAGTAGACTTATTCCAGGTTTATACTGAGCTGGTGAGATTGACCTTGTTAATTACTTTAGCCACAGCATGACCTCACCTAGAGCAGGCTGAAATCCAGGACAAGAGCCAAGCAGCCTCCCTGTGCAAAAATAACACTTTCAGAACTCTTTCCCTGTAGAGCTTTTCAGTGCATGCTACCAGGGATATTTTATATCATCCTCGTCATTGAAAGTTATATTATTTTTGCACGTTGTAGAATCTGGATAATGAAAACACATTGACCAAATAATTTTGCACTTTTTATTTCCACTTTTAGGCTCACATCACAATCTTGTTTATCATCATCTTTAACATAAAAATACTATGTCAAGATTGAAATACTGCAGAAGAATGGCTTTATTGAAAATACCAGGAAAAACACTGTGGAAGAGTACAGTTAGTTTAATTTGGTTTTTGGCAATCCTTATGCTTGGCTTCATCACAAAGTGAGTTTGAGGCGTGTTATTTGGATCATCTAGATGTACTTGGTTCTGTGATATATATAATGTACATGTTGAACGTAAATGAGCTGAAAACATTTTAGTTCTGCACAATTAATATTCACATGTGATTAAAGATAATAAAATGTTTTAAAAGAGACCTTGGTAATAAAAAAGGTGACATTTTAAACACATATTAAATATACAGCCTGACAGTTTCATATTGTTTAAATTTGCTTTAGTTTTTTTAATTTTGCTTTAGTTTTTTTGCTGTAATAAATTGAAAATATGTGGAGATGAATGAGAAAAACCCACCCATTCTGATTTACATATTCATGTATTCCATATGTAGAGTAACTATTTGGATAAGGCTCCAGGAAATAATATACAAAGTCCGGTTTCAAAACTGTCACAGGGACAAAAAGAATCAACAAATGCCTTATATATATCGATGTACAGGACCCATGGACACTGTAAGACATCATTTCCACCTAGCAATTTTTGCAAAAGAACAGTAGAAAAATTCATCTGCAGTTGTTATTCTCCTGATCAGATGAGCTCTAATCCCATTTTAATCTCAGTGGTCTATATTAAACAAAAGCAGAAGGTCTGGATTTTAGAACAGATTAGCCTTGACCTCACAGAGATCAGAGTTACTAAGTAATCAGGTGTACATAAATTGCCACCAAGCAGCGCTTCTAACAATGCATTGTGGGTAGCAATAGAAGAACAAAGTAAAACTTCCTTGTACTACAAAGCAAGAGAGAGAAGTATAGCTATCATTGCACTGCTAAATTGTACTGAAGTGCATACAGTTTATGGTAAGGTCCCTCTCTCTCTTAAACATTTTACTGCTACTTAAGGAAGAGAATTTACTTTCTGTAGGTATTAAGAAAAGATGAGGTAGAAAACTCAAAGTGGGAGCTACAGAGGAGTAAGTGTTTACAGTTTGTGAAAACTTTACAATATAATCAGTAAAAGACACAAACTGCATAAGGGATAATACTTTTCAAAAAATCACTAGACTGACCATGATGTTCAGCAGAGACACTCCTAAGCAGCCACTTATCATCTGGTTATCATTTATATCTTTATTGATGCAAAACCTGCTATGTATTACTGGGGTTAATCTTCAGGGTCACCCAATACACTGCTATATCACCTGATTTCACATGTGGTAGTGTGCAAAACACTTCAGAATAAGTCTATTCACAACAGGTCTACTAGATTTTACTTGTCTGGAAAACAGGAAACATCAGATATGGTGTTAAACAAAGATACCATCTTTAAATTTAACTTTCAGTTTTTACAACTGGTCTTTGTTTAGTCCCATTTCATCCAAGCTTTTAACTATTCTTCTGTTCAAAATTCGCTCTGAAAGCTTATGTAATATTAAGGTTATGCTAGGCAGTGGTCACGTTACAGTAAATCCTGTTTCAAAGGACCGGTTCAATAACTTATCTGTATAAAGCAAAGCACTGAATTTGTCTTAAATCTCTCCACCAGTTCAAAACTGTTCTCAGATTTTTTTTTTGGAGGGAGCTCAGCAGATTTTATTCTAGATCAAGTATTATCTGTTGATAACTGTAAATGTAACAAATGTAACATGTAGGGGATGTTATCACTTCAGGTGGTCAGAAACAAGTCTTGGTTCTTTGTGAATAATTGGGATGGTTGCAAGACAAGGGACTCCTGAATAATCCCT
>Ga0065711_1044001_pt1 | contig 14386 bp, 11 predicted proteins | sample Hoacrofraction12_FD_59098 | JGI IMG/M metagenome (GOLD analysis project Ga0065711, IMG submission 59098) | Hoatzin crop microbial communities from Cojedes, Venezuela - Epithelial fraction 12 v2 (version 2) | ecosystem: Host-associated > Birds > Digestive system > Esophagus > Crop | place...
GGACAAGGGCCTGTGCAGCCTGCTGTAGGTGACCCTGCTTCGGCAGGGGGGTTGGACTAGATGACCCACAGAGGTCCCTTCCAACCCCTACTATTCTGTGATTCTGTGATTCTGTGATAAGGTTAGGAGGACAAGGCACTAGAATGGGACTCCATAACCAAGGTTCACTTTCTATCTCTCCCACAAACAGCCCTTGTAACCTTGGGCCCCCATTAAATGACCTCTTGCACCAAGAATAATAGGAATCTGAATTGTTATCTCACCAGGTTGCTATAAGGACATAATCTATTAATAATTGTGGAACCCCAGATACCAGAACAATAAAGGTCAAGAAGCTGGATAGGTAACATGAAGATGAACTGCACCTTGCTGTCTCAGAGGAGGTGTGACTTGAAAAGATGCAGGGATAATCTCAAGTTCAGGTCATATAACACAAGCAGCTGAGGAACTCTGCTGCAAATCGGCAAGATCACTGTTATTTCATTCGGCTTCACAGTACTCACTAGAGTGAGTTCCTCCCATATTAATAAAACACATTTTTTCCTGGGCAAAAGCCACACCAAATCACTCCAATTTCCTTCCAGAAAAGACAGATCCACATTACAAGATGATACGACAAAGGAGCAGGTGAAGAAACAGCTAGAGCCAGATTTTTAAACTCTCCCTACCCTTAAAGCAGTACCAGCAATTGAACATTACATGGCTTCCAATGTTTAACACTGCAATGTACCTGGTCAGATTCAACACGCCACGTGCTAAGGTTTGCTGAGAAATTTGGCTATAACTTAGTACAGGTAGGTGACAGGCAGCTCAGATCCAAAAATCACTTTTGTACATTTTTCTTTCTTCTCCTTTGCTCACCCGGAGAATTTCCAAACTCTGGATGGCATAATGCCAAGGGATTTTGGATTCCTGACTACTCACAGCACTTCTAAAAACTAGATTAGTAGCATAAAAGCACTTTGCATTCAAGTTACCATTACTTAGGAAGTTACCTTCCATCTGCTGAGCTGGCTTTTGCCCATCCCGAAGCAAATACATTTTAGTTGGCCATTTGTACAACCCAACAAGAGCATGCACATGTTCAGTTCTAGTAGCTTTAGATAAAGACTGACTACTTCTTGATCACTTGATCATTTTTAATTAGGGTCCTCTCCCTGTTACTGATGCCAGAAGTCCTCAATGGTACTTGAAATCTAAGGGATTCAAGTGCCAAAATGTTTCTGAGCAGGCCTACAGTTAACTACTGCCAGAAACCTGGGCACTCAGAAACTTTACCAGGGATTTAATGGACACAGTTTGGACTCTGCCTAATGAGAACACCACTGCTATCCACTCAGTTGGGAAATGTTATTTAAGGTGAGTCAGAAACTTCAGTGCTCTCCGTTTTTTGAACTACAGTTACACTTGAAAGAGGACAGCACTCCACATCAGTGACTGCAAGGAAATAACACCACAATTACTTAATGGATTTAATTAACTCAGCCTCCCCCTGAGTCACTGCAACAAATTCATTTGCAGTCGGCTTGATCTTCTAGCGTAAAAAACTTCCCAGGAAGAAATATTATATTAATGGAATGAAACCTGCTTAATAGCAGACTCCAAAGGGAATCCAGTTTCTTTTAGTTGTCATAACAGGTACCTACTTAGTAGTGTGGCAAGGAGGCAAATAATCAGAGACCATCCAGGGAGTTTAAATAACACAGAAATAAATTGGAGAAATAACATAAAAGTTTGTTACGTGACTTAAGAATCAAAGAATGGAACTATTTAAACATGGGAACCAATTTTACCCCCTAGTGGAGAACAACAGGTTTATGTAGCACCTGAGGCCTTACAAGAAACTATTTTTATGAGCAACTTTACTGACAGAGCATCATTTCCTGTGGATCAGTGTCAGAAAACCAATCCAGGCTGTGTAATACCTGGCAAAAGCATACAGGTTTCATGCACTGCATGAAGTCTGAACCAAACACCCTTGTCCAAGAGCCCAGGAAGCTAGGAGCTCTTTAAACATAGGTTTAGCATCTTTCTCTAAAAATCGAAGAAACCAACCCACTGAGCTCTCCTCCCAACACTGACTTTCTTGAGCTTTGTAATACTTGCAGTTCAAGATCTGCTGGTTGAAAACCAGCTCTGTGCACGGGTTTTAAACACACAAAAGAAGCCAAACCCAAACCACTGCTTTTGAAGTTGGGTACATTTTTAGCCACACAGCAGTATTTTGGTAGGAAAATGCCTCAACCCTGAAGTCTCCCTGTGGAAATTCAGGAGATAGCTTATCTACTGAATGGCCGAATGCTTCAGCTGTGCTGTGCTTCTGAGGCAGCCTTCTCTTTTATCACAGGCTGAACCTCTGGGCATCTACAGCGCTGCTTTATGTCCCAGCCAGAGTCCCACAGAAGAATTAAAAAAATAGCAGAACTTGTTTTCAAACAGCAGAACCATCTCTCCCTGCAGCACTTGAAGCAGCAATTCCAATCTGTTACCCTCTTCGCCCTCCTCCCGTCCCTCTTAAGACCACTGAACTGCCTGGTCCAGTTCATCCTTTGCTTTGCTTCTCCAGGTGACCACCGGTATATGATGAACAACTATGAGTGGAACCAGCCCGACAACTTGAAGAGATTTTCCATGTTCCTGTCTCCCAAAGGTATGGCACCCTAATGGTGGTCAGGCTTCTTCCAAACACAGCATAGGAAAGGAACTTCATTAATGATTTGTCCCAAAATTTGCTTTCCCTCATCTTTCCTCCTGTCCCTGGACAAGACCCATCCCTCTGCATTCGTTTATGCCAGATCTTCTCTCTAGGCTACAAAGCTTTGAGAACTTTTTGCCTTTTCATCTCAAACAAGGCAGCAAATGTTCTCAACTCTGTGGAGGAGAGCTGGAGTGACTGAACTCTTTCAAAGAGCATAGTTTATGAATATAGGGGAGTTTTAACATGTGTTACTGGGTTGAAGTAAGTGTTACTCTCCACCAGAAGCTTATCCCACTGTGCTATCAAGTGTGAAAGCTATATGAGGCTTGCTCTGCATTAGAAATTAACTTTCACCAGAAAACGTACTTTTTCCCTACATAGAAAAGATAGAAGCAGCGAGGAATGTGTCCTAAAAAAGCAGAAGTCTGAGGTTCCTTTCTCAGCTCTGACATTGACAACAGGAGCCCTGGTGATCTGTTTACATGAACAGTACAGCATGAGTCTTTGGAGTGAATGACTGTTTTCGACACATTCAGTAGTAAAATGGCAGTTGTCTATTTCTAAATCAGTTTCAGGACTTCCAGAGCAACAAGCAGAGAGTGCGAAAAGCCTAGGCAAACCAATGCCCATAGAAACAAAAAAACAGAGAGGGTAGCACAAAAAAAGTAACCAAATTTCCCCCAGTCCCTGGAGAGCAAGGCTCTGCCTGGATTTACCAGGTGTTTACAGCTGCTGTTCTGCAAAGCCATATGGCTGGCAGGGCAAAGAGTTATGCCAACAATTAGCAGTGGCACTCCCCTGAAGGCATATTTGAAGTGCAGTGTTGCCTACTTTGTCGTTGGGGTTTCATGGGGATAACCCAAACCCCAACACTGAGCCCTTTGTCTGGATTTCCACTTTGTCCTTCTCCTCTGTTACCAGCCTATGCCTGGCAGCTAGCTGGCAGCCCTGCCAGGCGCCATGGGGGTGAGGATGCCATTCAGAGCAGAGGCAACATTCCTAGTTTAGCGTCTGCAAGCCTTTAGCAGGACTGTTTCCTGCAGCCCCCCCAAGTTAGGGGACAGCCTCTTCATCAGGGGCTGCAGAGAGGCATTTTGCCAGTGGTGGGATTGTCTTGCTTGGAGCCTGTCTCCAAACACTGCCTGGATGATTATAGCTGCTGTTCTGCCCCAGCTGCTTCAGGGCTTTACAGGCCCTGTGCTGTCAGGGAAACACATGTTCTGCTAAGCGGAGCTGCCGATGCTGGGGAGACACCACAGTCTCAGCCCTGCATCCAAAACTGTTTTCAACCTTGAGGGATGGTTGAAAGATAGAGCTAAAATTGCATGGGCTGAACCCATCTCTAGTCACGATGCGTGGCTTCGGGTTCAGGTGGAAATAGCACAGCATATATTTAAGGAATTGGGGGGGGGGGGGTGACAATGCGAGGAACACAGTAGACAATGCCATTCTGCCACCACTGCTCACATGTGTCTGGGATAGGGCTGAAACCTGACATGGCAAAAGGAAGGGAAAAGCCATTTGCGGCACTGCCATAGCATGGCACAGCCTGGCTGCTCACTGCTCTGGACCATAGTGCTTGGACTTCCCCCTGCTCCTCTCTGGAAGATTAGCTGCTGAGACATGGAAGCAGGGGCTCCCTGGCTCCCAGCTGGGATCCAGCATCCCAGCCTCCTGCAGGATATGCCAAGAGACAGGAGGGATCAACAGGGACTGCTAGGTGCAGGGTTTCTTATTCGGTACTGTTTACTGGAGCCGGGGGGGACACTTGCTGGATGCAGTCAGCTACAGAGTAGCGCATGGGTTGTACAGCAGCTTCGGGCTCAGTAGCCTGCTGTTTGAATACGCAAATACTACGGGAGTGTTTGTTCCGCCTACACATCCACGTTTTCCTGAGAGTGCAGACACGTTGCCCTCCAAAGCTACTCATTCTATATTTTCTACCAACAGAGTAATTTTGTCCAAAAAAGCTAAGCACATGATTGCACACACAACCTCTGCTGAAATGGGGATTGAACAGCACTGGATTCTCCACCAGGGTGAGGAGTCAAGCGTGATCCCTTACAGGAACATTTCGACAGAAAGGAACCAGCTGCTGAAACCACACTGATGAGGACTTTGGGAACAGAATGAATCAGAAGGCAAAACAGGAGACCTGACCCACTTAGCTTGCATGCTGACTAGCAAAGGATTATCCAATGAATAATGCAATACACCCATAATCATTTAACTCTCTAGAGCTTTCTGTGGTCTATCAATGTGTCACATAGAAGCCCAGCACTACCTCTGATTGCATTTTTCTAAGGAATTCCATAAAATAGGAGGAAAAAGAAAGAGGACCACCTGTTGCATTGCATAATAGGCACAGAATGCTCCAATATCTCATGATAGTTTGGCAACACACCCTTTTTCTCAGCTAGGTTGGATCACTAAAAATTCTGCCCGAGGCCACAGCAGCCAGTCTGTTTGCTGCGCTGAGGAATGCTACCCAAGTAATGCTCTGTGCTAATTGCAGTTCCCCGTACTAAGAAACAGCTTAGATTTGAGCTGAACCTATAGGTTTTTAAAACCTGCATAAACTCAAGGACACTTTTACTGGTCTTGTCATTAAAGACAGTATCACAGAGCATCTGCCTGCAGGGATAACATAATGAGGCAGAGGGGAGACATAAAAGGTTTCAAATGCTGCCTAAAAGATAGAGGAACAATCTGTTCAACTGCTCGACACTCCTTTCTGTCCTCTTCCACCGAGCTTTCTTCTTCTGATGTTGCAAACCGTTTGGCCAAAGCCAGGAGGAGGATGGAAAGATGATCTTATGCCTGTGGAAGTCTTTGAATGAAGAGTCAAAGGGACTCTTGCACACAGAGAGGGAGAGAACTGCTTAAATAGGAAAGCAGTCCACAGGATGGCAGCATAACAGCTCAAAGTATTCATCTCCTTTTCGCTCTTCTGGGAGTCCAATCTCTCACAAAAGGGGTACAACAGCGCTAGCCTGCATCACAGCACGATGTCCTAGTGAAACCTTGGAGCACACGCCTGTCACAGTGGCTGAGACAACGTGTACTTGAGCAAGAAATGTTCCTCTACTTGGGTCTCCTGAGCTCTAAATCCAAGCCTCCGCCTGCAGGTCTCTTTGCAGAATAGTCACATTGAGTAGACAAACCTGAGCTGGCAATTTAATGCAGCTAAAGACAGCTCTGTGGCAGTGAGAGTGCTTTGTTCTCTACATGGGAAGTCTATTCACCACTCCCAAGAACCCAGAGAAAAAAGATCAAGCTCTCCTCTACTCCCTGGACCCAGATTTCTGGTTTGGGGCTGCGTCCAAATTGGTGGGGACTGTTTCATAGAGCAATGCCAGGCACAGGCTATTGAGCCAGCTCGTCAGGAGCCGACTGCTGAACTGGATGCTCTTGTTTTACAGCCAATTTCAACCCACGATCATGGGAATTTTCCTCCTTCCAAGCGACTGAGGAAACACTTGGTACGGGTAATTCCGACTTCAGTTTGAAAGGATCTAACCCCCCGTGCCACAGCTTTCTAGCTGGCTAACCAACCTTTTCTGCTTCCCCTCTCAGCTGTCCTGTCATCTGTCTCACAGAACCATCTCTTAGCTGTGTTATCGGCACCTTATGCATACACCCTACCCCAGGTCTCACTGCTTTAGGCACTATGTACATAGGACGAAAAGGTATCCCTGGTCCTCATTGTTCAGACAGTGAAAGAAGAAGATGGAAAACATAAGTGCCAATTTTTAAAGATCCTGAGATAACCAACTGACTGCAATCGACCCAAGTGCCAACATCATCCAAGGCAATCTATGGAGGTTGTGGCAGAACGAGGAGCGGACTCAAAATACCCTCAGCCAGCCTCAGAAGCACAAGGCTGCTCTTCTCCATCACACATACACCTTTTACTTAGCTCATAAGTTCTCAGAGAACCTGCCCAATGTTCACTGTCTGTACAGTGTCCAGCACAATGGGGAGAGGGTGCTTTGAGCTGGTCTACCAAGAACCAGCAGCAACAAGTCATATGCCTTTTCTTTGCAGATCCCCACCTTCCTTTTTCTCCCCTGTATTTTCTTACTTTGCTTTGTTCATGCTCAGAGGGTCTTGCCTTTCCTTCCATTCAGAAGCAGCCTACAAGCATCCACAGCCACTCTACCTGGGGAGATCTCGTGACTCACAGCCATGCCTAAGTCATTCCTGCTTTTCATGCCACAGACAGGGCTGTCTCTCGCTCATCGCCTCTGCTCTCAGATTCATTTTGGCAGCCAGGGCCTGACCCCTAAGAAGGCCACATGGGTAAGCCTTGCTTTAATTTCAATGGGCTTTGAATAAAGCCTCAACTGCTTGGAGGTAAGGGAGCTTCAGCAGTTACGTAGTTTTGCCTCTTTACTCCAGTCTCTGGAGATGCAGTTTACCTGCGAGGAAGCTGGTCCTCTTCAGTCACACCTGCACGCTGGGTCTCTCAAGAGAAAGGCTCTTCCCTGCCTGCCTAGAGCAATGAGATCTCTTCACACCCGCACACTGTGTACCCTGGGACCCCAGAACTGACTGCTCTGATCTGCCTTTTCTTACTAAGAAAAAAGAGACAAAGCTACTAGTTCCCATTTTTCCTCAAACTGGTTGAAGGTAGTTTTACAGGGTGTGTTTCAAAATGCTTAGGCTTCCCCACTGCAGCATGCAACACCATGGAATAACATAACCTCTTCTGTCTTCCAGTAGGCAATGGCACTAAGCTGCCTTTTCAGTTCTCCTCGGTGGGACAGAACCCGTCTGGTGACTTCAGCAAACAGTCTGATGGGAGCCTCTTCACTAAGACCGGTACTAGGCATTTAGTTTTCTCCCTTTCCTTCTGCCCTTTTTTTTAAGAGATAAAACATTTAATCCTTTTCTTGCTCCCCTGGAGCAGTCCTGCACCTGGCCCATATCTCCTGCCCTGACTGTCAATCTCTTAGATACGTGCAAGTGTTTACATGAGCAACTTTGCCAAACCAGGGCAACAGGAGTGTTTAAAAGTATTAAAAAGTTATATCTAGTGAATAATTGAAGGGGTTTAAAATTGTTTGTAAAGTGTACAGGTGAGAATTTTAGCTGATTTTAGAAGTGTAGGGACCAGGGAAAGATACTAGGAAATTATGTTAATAGCCATTTACCCCTCTAGCTTCATCAGTGTTTTAAAACAGCTATCATCCTGAAAGAAGAATAGCTACTGAGAACAATCTTCAACTATGCAGTAGCCTGTCCTCTTTCATCTGAGCCAGAATCCCCCATTCAGCGTCTCATAATCCTCTTTTCACTGCCCAATAGTTCAAGGGTACCAGAGATGGAATCCAAGAGCATTAGCACCTGCCAAGCAGAGTCAGGCCTGATTAATTTGTGAATGGGAGATGGTGGGGAAAGGCCATTGCCTGACAGCACTGACACTGGTTGTGAGTCAGCAGGGCTGGTATTATTTTTGAAGGAGAATGGAAGCTGGGGTGGTAGAAGGGGGTTAGGGCTTATCACACTGCCAAAGGTACTGTCATTAATTTCTGACAAGAAACCCAGACCTCGGCTCTTTGCACTAATTAAATAGCCTCTAGTATTCTTTGCAAGAGTCAGAATGCTTAGTTCAGGACTTGGCCTACATTTAATTGGACTGATTGCATTCCACCTCTCTGCATTCCTCAGACAGTTTAATTAGACAGACCTTCTTTACTCCCCTTTCCTAACTGATTGGGTGGTGGAATAGGCATGTGTCTGACAGCTGTTGTGTCCCACCCCAGAAACGGCTGCATTTCAATGTTAAGCAATGCAATACTAATTATGTGGCACTTCCAGTCCTGCTACTCATCTTGACACTCGCAAGGGGAGACAGAGATGGTGGCAGGTACTGATCTATAACAGGCTGTTTTGTGTTGTCACAGCTTATCCTTCAATAGTGAGACATCAGTCTGCAAAGGTGACGCCACAGACATGGAAATCCTCTAAGCAGTCTGTATTGGTAAGAGATATACCCTTGGTGTGAAAGTATGTGCACAGCTTCAGTGAGAGAACTATCTGTTCTAGGGATACCTGAGACTTCAGAGACTAGGACTTAATTCCTTTGGAGATGGTAAAGTAAAAGCTTCAAGTCAACAACTTCTATTGTTTTTTTCTGTGGTTAACTGCATCCACAGATTAACCCTCCTGCCTTCACAGCTGTGGGTTGTAGGGATAATCAATATTTCAAAATGACATTTTGAAAAGATTTTGCCCCGGTCTAAAATTTGTTCCAGGCTTCTAGAAGCTATACAAATACTATAGCACACGTGCTAGTATCTGTAGTACTTTTCCTCCCTGCAGGTATATCATACACTCTTAGTAGTCCATGACATCTAGAAAGCACAGATTATGTAAATGACACCAAAGACAACCATACAGAAGTATTTTGCTAATTACATCCTACAGTGGGCAGATGCAGTATCAAAGGTGAAGGGTCAGACCACAATCATAAGTCACTAGAACTTCTTTAAGTCACTCATTTTGCACTGTTAGTACAAAACAGGTAATAGTGCCTTATAAGGCGCAGAGGACAGTGATATTTTAGGTCTTGTAATCTTAAATATACAAGGGTAACAAACTGTTCATGCATAACCACTGAAACACTAAGTTCATCCATTTTTCTTAACATCCATCCACAGTGCTGCATTAAGATCTTGCACAATCTGAAGTAAGATCACCAAGTTTTAGCCCCCATATCCACAGACAAAAATCTATTTTTTGGATTCTGATTATACGTTTGTGAAAGATTATTTACTATTCCCTGGAAATAAGACTTGTAAGAAAGAGAGGGTCAAAAATCCAGAGCATTCCCCCACTGAAAGAAGAAAACAGAGGAAATACGTAACAGTTAGAAAGCAGCTGCCTAACGACTGCAGCTGTATGTCTCTGCCAAATTTTCAAGGCCCCACCAGGAGATGAACACCAATGAAAGGGACCTTTCTTGGTAGACTGTAACACTTTCAGAAAATCTAGCCTTGAGTCTCTGAATGTGCTACAGCAAAACATATCTCCTAGGAACCGCAAAGTTTCGCAGTATCTTCTCTGTCTTGTGTTTGATCAGCACCTTTCTAAAAGGTCACCTACTTCATTGTGTGTGTGCCCAGATGGAAATTCTTCCCAGTGATTTTGGACACCAACCTATCCTCCCTAATGGTTGTGTTATACTGGGGAAGTCTAGCCAGGAAAGCGAAAGCTCTGTTAGTATTGGGCACTGGTGGATGTAAGTATGGTCTCCTCAGCAACAGGCACCCCACTGCACAGTAGTCAGTGTGCTGTGATCCATGAGCATAACTCATGATTTCCTTAATCCCCACAGAGAAAGCCTGGCTCCCACACGAAGTCACCAGTCTTTTTCTGTCTCCCTTCCTCTCTCATGAATACACTTGTAGTGGCTATTTTATTTTTATAGCTTATATTCACCAGATAGCCCTGAACCTAACAATTGAGTTGATAAATATAAGCATTAAAAATTCCCAAAATAGAAATACACACTCTGGACTGCAGTAGCTCTGCAGGAGCTTTTATCGTCCACTGGGCCAATAATCTAGCTTTTAAAATAGTCTTAAATATGCATTTAAGTAATACACATGCTAAAAGCTCCGTAAATACGAATTTTCACAAAGGACTATACTGTTTAAGGAGGAATGTCTTTTTAACCCACAGGGAGCTCTTTAAAATGAAGGCCCCCTCTTCCATCTCTTAATTATATTGGAAATTAAAGCCGTAAAATGAAAAGAATTTCAACAAAAGGCAACATTGAGCAGGAGGTACTGGGAGTCGGCAGTGAGCAGCAAGATAGGTTGGGTTTGCTCTGTCCATACTTCCAGCCTCCTGCCGTGCCGATATTAACTAGTGTGCTGCACAAAAGCATACCAGCATGTTGCCGTGAGGTCTCTCCTACCTTCTGCAAGTAACATCTAGGCAGTGGATCAAACCTAAGACAGAGCAGACATTACAAAACCACACTTGTTGCCAATTGCCTTGGTCACTGCTTCATTGGTGTCAGCACATTCTCATCCAGGCTAAAGAGTTTGCCTTCAACAGTGCAACCAGCTATCAGAGACAATAAATTGGCTTTTGTGTTTTGCAGTTGTCCCAAGCCAGCACTAGGCTGTGAAACACAACTTTGCCACGTGTTGCTTATTTGTAATGGCACAGATAAGAATAAAATTCCAGGGGTAGGTCCTGGTGAGGAGATACACAATTAGGGACCACAGTAAACAGAGCTGGAGAGAAAAAAAAGGGCAATTCCTTTAGGCTCTACCCCTGTCTCTCCACTTATGCTTTTGTTTACACAAACATTTAGTACTGGGCCCTGCAAGATGTGGAGGTGCAAATAAACAATACACCATTGTGTGAGAATTTCCACACACAGGAATTTTGCCTGACCAGCTAGAGACCACAAAAAAATACCCTGCGGCTTAGTTGATTGCTTGCATTAACTTTGCGTGGCTTTAAGTGTGAAAACTCCTGTGAGTTCTCAGGCTAGTGAGCAATTAAAAGACACTGACAGAAGCATAAAAATAAAGGTGACATTCCTTTTCTCCCAGAAACCTCTCATCAAACCGTGAGTCATAGTCTGAGATTTTACATGATGCACAGACTGATTTAGCTCAGGAATGAAGTCCATGCAAAGCATATGTATAAAACAAAAAGCAACACCATTTGCATTGGATCACCCCAGCACCTCCAGTAGTGAAATGAGGCAGTGTTGCCTGCAACAGAGAATATCGAAGGTGTTAAGATAGGAGGTATGTTAAGATATGTAATGTTGGGCTACCTAGGAGGGTGAAGTATAGGCCGTCAGAAAAAGAAGGTAGGTCAAACTCACATGCCCCAAATTCTCCATTGCAGTCACATTACCGCCCCTTTTACGTCAACAAAGGCAATGGAGCCACTTCCAACGAGGCACCTTGATTCCTGAAGATTTAGGGAAGAGCTGGCAGCACTTGGAGTGAAGACTCAGCTGCGGATTTTCATGGATGTACCTGCTACTATATTAACCTTACTGCTCTAATCTCTGCCAGGGAGAGGGAAGGTGCAGAAGGGAATAGCCTTTACTAGAGGAAACAAGGATTTTTTTCCAAATCACCTAATCACCTTGAAAGTTCTGCAGGCCTTAACAGCCTAACCCCATTCTCTGCTGTCACCTCCTTATTCCCTCTCTGTTAATGTCCTTCCTTTTGCCTCTGCAGAGCGAGCTGCTCTGCTTCTCCTAGGAAGCATGCACGCTTGGGTAGCACCCCCCGTCCCCCATCTGCTATACCAGTTGCCCTCTTGTTGTGAGTGTGTTTATGACCGTAGCTATTAAGTCCCAGTGAAGGTCCCAAGCTGGGGGGCCCCAAATATCCTCCCTGCAATGGAGAGGCCCCAGCCTCTGGGAGCAATGACAGACTAAAGCTCTTCCCATGCCTCTCTACCCGCCACCCAGCCCTGCCTCAGATGGGGACACACAGCTCTCCCTTGGATCAGCTCCAGCGCTGCCACCTCCCTGAGATCCCTGCAGACTCCCCCGGCCCTTGCCAGCAGTGGCACGCTTCCTCAGGGCCCTTCATCAGCTCAGCTCTGCTCCTGCTGCCTTCCAAAAAGCCAGCCAGCAGGACCTATTTGGAGCTGCTGCAGTTAGGCCAGCTACCCGTGGAGGGCTGAGAGGCTATCTATCCCATTAAAGTACCCCTCCAGACACCTTTTCAAATTAAGAAATAAAAAGAAAATCCATCCTATTAATATAAGATTGATTAGATGCCATAGGTATCGGGTGCTTTTTTGTTTTGTGGTGTTTTTTTAATTCCCCTAAACCAAAATTGACTTATACATTGCAGTTCAGGTGTTTTTTCTGCAACAGAATTAGTACCATAGCTTTTTGCTCAGGGTAATATTTTTTATTTGTCCCCTGGACAAATGAATCACGTCAGCACCCAGCTTGCAAACCAGCCAGAGCTGGTTAACCTGTCCATGATCTCACTGAGATTATTTTCCTTCCCCTTGGACAAAGCTGAGAGGTTAGGTCCATGCTATGGATAAACCTCCCCAGGCCAGTCAATGGAAGCAGATGGCCCACTGCAGGATCAGAGCCCTCAAACGCTGATAAGCAGCTGCAGAACAGAGAACCAGGACCAGACAGCTACTTCTCACTGTTTGCTCTGTTGAAGTGGTTTTCGGAATGCCTTTTCCCACCTTTCCTACCCCCAAAAAGCTTGCAACACCTTGCTGAGAGAGGTCACACTGAAAATCACTTTTTTGCTAAACCCCGTGCAAAGATACTCACTGCTTTTTAACAACACCTCCGACAAAACTTCTGAGGCTGCAAGTTGGTTGCTCCAGAGTACTTGAAATGGCACTTACAATTTTTTTTTTCCTTAATGACCAGAAGGGGAAGGGGATAGCATGGTAGGGAAGGATGTGAAAAAAGTGAAACCGGGATAGAGTTGCTAGGAAATACACAGAGGGGTTTGAGTATGTGTGTAAAAGGATAAAATAAGCCCCTTTCCCCCAAAAATCTCACTGTTTGTTTCACCGCTGAGCAGGCATCCAGTAATAACTTGGGTCCCTTCTGTTCCCATAAAAACTTCCACCACCTCCTTTCTACTCTCCAAAATGAGGGCACAATCCCTCCTCCTCCTCCAAAACTCAGATATTAAAATCCTTCCCTGATCCTTTCCCACCCAAAGAAGGCCTGCTGCGGTGCCGGCCAGGATGGCAGCACCCCTCACCCAGCACCCCGCGGGAGCCAGTGTCCCCTTCACCCTCCCCCCGCTGGCTCTGCCCTGCCCGACAACCTCCCTACTCCCCAACCTCCCTGCGCTCCAAGGGCCTCACACCTTGCGCACACACACCACTTCTCACACCGGCACACTCCGGTGGCAGGAGCGGAGCTGCTCCCTGTTTCCATTGGCCTGGCAGGATACCAGCCTCCCCTCCCAGCCCCACTGGTCTCCCTGAAGCCCTCTGCCCCGCTGGAGAGGTGCGGGACGAGGCACAGCTCCAGCCCCGCTCTGCCTCGCAGTCCTGGGGAACTAGCAGCGTGGCTTCGAGGTGTATTGTGCATGAACTGTTTTTATCGTGTTTGTCTTGATCAGCAAAGCAAGAGGAATTCCACCTCCTCAGACAGGACACGACTGCGCTGATGTAAATGAGGCCCTTCACGTATACAACACATACTGCAGAAATAAAGGAGAAAGCTCCATGTCTGACCAAAAACCCTGAGGATGACATCTCTGTCTTTGGTGTTTGTGTGCTTGTAAGAGTCTCACTCATTAAGTCTCTTCAAAATATTCTTTATGCGGGCAAGGGGTTTGGAGAACCTGTTTTCCCAGCTCCTAGAGGCTTTCTTTTCACTGCTTTCTGGATATTTTGAGTGAGGTTCATGTCAGCTCAGATGAAATTTCCACATCCTTAAAGGTCAAAGCCAGACTGATGGACGCACTTGAGACCACCCTGCAGATACGCTCAGCTAGGTCAGCTCCCAAACACCGGTGTCACACAAGTCCTTCCCTGCAAGGGCATTTCTAGAAACCCCTCAGAATCACAGAATGTTCGGGGTTGGAAGGGACCTCTGTGGGTCATCTAGTCCAACCCCCCTGCCGAAGCAGGGTCACCTACAGCAGGCTGCACAGGACCACGTCCAGGCGGGGCTTGAATATCTCCAGAGAAGGAGACTCC
>Ga0065711_1044002_pt1 | contig 14386 bp, 11 predicted proteins | sample Hoacrofraction12_FD_59098 | JGI IMG/M metagenome (GOLD analysis project Ga0065711, IMG submission 59098) | Hoatzin crop microbial communities from Cojedes, Venezuela - Epithelial fraction 12 v2 (version 2) | ecosystem: Host-associated > Birds > Digestive system > Esophagus > Crop | place...
ACAAGGATGGTGAGGGGACTGGAGCATCTCTCCTACGAGGAGAGGCTGAGGGAGCTGGGCTTGTTTAGCCTGAAGAAGAGAAGGCTGCGAGGGGACCTAATAAATGCTTACAAATATCTTCAGGGTGGGTGTCAGGAGGATGGGGCCAAGCTCTTTTCAGTGGTGCCCAGTGACAGGACAAGGGGCAGTGGGTGCAAACTGAAGCAGAGGAAGTTCTGTCTGAACATGAGGAAGAACTTCTTCCCTCTGAGGGTGACGGAGCACTGGCCCAGGCTGCCCAAGGAGGTTGTGGAGTCTCCTTCTCTGGAGATATTCAAGACCCACCTGGACAAGGTCCTGTGCAGCCTGCTGTAGGTGACCCTGCTTCGGTAGGAGGGTTGGACTAGATGACACACAGAGGTCCCTTCCAACCCCTATCATTCTGTAAAGACACCTTTTCAAATGATCTTCTCTCTGTTATCCTTCAGAACAGAATTCTCTTGTGATATAGTAATTTACTTTCTTGCACAAAGTTAAGAGCTACAGATGTTGGTGTATCCGGACCCAAGGCGTGCTTCTATGTGTCACTGGTTCTTGTTGAGCCACCCGTTCTTGTGTCTAGACAAAATGTTAAGTTTCACAGAAACAAATTTGAATCTTTATAAGTAAAAGATATTGTTGTATGCTTATACTTAGGTGGTCGCTCCATATCAAACCTTGTTAAACCCATTAAGTAAACTAAACGTCCTAAATAACCTTCATTCCCATTTCGTTCTGGTGGATGATGGAACAGTTGGAAAGTATGGAGCAGAAGTTAAATTGCGGAGAGAACTGGAAAAAACTATTAATTTGCAACGGATCCATGCAAGTAAGTGATTCTGATGCCCGAGGGCTGAGCGTTACTGTGCTTTAGTGAAAAAGGTACTTGCAGCAAACATCCAAATGAGAAAATAGAAAAACTAGTCTTCTGTTTATATTTCAAGTCTGATCATTTTGCAAATTTAAACTGATGCTTTGGACCCTAGGTGTTGCGGGTAGATTTAGAATTTCTCTGGGACCAGAGAGGAGGATTATTTCGAATAAAGTTGTCAGTTTTGCTTTGATGAAGCAAATGTATGTCACTGGAGTTATTAGTATGTTGTCAGGCCTTACTAGTCTGATCGATTCATGTTTTTGACACTGATCACTCTCAATTTCACAATAGAGCAATTGAGTTTGTCAAACATCATCTGTGTTTGTGTAAAGAAGCCATGACTACTTCTGGTGTTTTCCCGATTATGGAGCAACACATGTGTTTTTCCTGTTCTAGGAATTCTTTTGCAATACTCCCAGTCAGTAGAGGGTTTCCATGTAACTGTGTTCAAATCGTATACGTGGTGTCATCTTTGGAAACTGTTTGTGGGAAGGTAGGAAGGGAGTTCGCTAAAGAGAAAATGTTCAGTTTTCTGCACTAGTTCAGGAATATTTCTATGAAGAATCTCTTCTGTTTTCTAGACTGTATTCCGTTGTATTTATCAACTTTTTTGCCGTGCTTTCCCCCCAGCCCGAAGTATAAACAGTGCTTGAAACTGTGTATTAGCAACAGTTAAAGTCTCTCAGGCAGCATTTAAATTTTTATTCAATAGAAGGGACATACTTGATTTATTAAATATGTAAAATCAATCTTAGCATTCCTGATACACTCACAACATTGTCCGTTTTTTATTCTTTATTTACAACTTTATAGGAATTGGTCAAGGTGTGCCTGTGGTGGCACTTGTGTTCGAAGGCGGCCCCAACGTCATACTTACAGTTCTAGACTTCCTTCAGGAAAGTCCTCCTGTGCCGGTGGTAGTATGTGAAGGAACTGGTAGAGCTGCAGACATACTGGCGTATGTTCACAAGCAAACAGAGGAGGGAGGGTAAGTGCTAGCACTGCTAGCCAAGCTGTCAGTCATGCATAGATGGGTTTTGGGACCATTTAAAGAATTTGTGTAAGAGCTTTTTCTGTGGAAAGACAAAGGCTAAAAGTGGAGAGTGAAATCTTGCCTGTGATGCAGCTTTCCAGGTTGGCTGCAATAATAGCTCTGACTAAAGACCAAGACTTCTTTTCTAGTTCTAGGTTTCTCCCACATACCTTGTACCAGTTGCAGCAAATTCTGTAGCATATGCTTGCTTTAGCAGTACTTACAAAAAGGATAGGAAAAGTGTACACACCTGTATCCTAAATTAGGGGAAACATCTCGTGTGTAACTTCAGTTAAGTACCGTAATTTTGTTACCCATTGTAATTAGAGGAGCCAACTGTCTGTTTAAATGCTCTATCTGCTTCAGCTTCAAATTTTAACTAAGCCACAGTAACTTACGTGATAAGTGTGACTGTTTTTAAGTGTGCACAACAGTTTTGCTCAACAGAAGTTAGAGCTGACCAGATGTTGCAGAGATGTGAGAATGACATAGAGAATAGTGTGTTACCAAACTGCTTGAAAAGGTCGCTTGACTACATTGAATGGAAATATTTTTATTCAATTAGCTGTTGTGTAGTAGTAACTTTTCTGAAAAAGGGTCAGAAAGAGTTTCTATATTATTTCTTCTGAGTAGTCTTTGAACTTTTTACACACTTCTGTTTAGTGTAGAAAACACTTGTCTGTTTTAAGTGTAGTTTCAGATGATGAAAGGCCTGTGCTTGAGCTCTACAACACTTAGTGATTTCTAGTTAGTTGTCAGACTTGCATAAATAATTAAACATATTGGGCCCTTGTTGCAGGGACTGCCTCAGAACCAGGAGTCAAAGATCTAATGTAGCAGTTAAACCAAACAGCTTTGTCCATAGTAAGGTCAGAAGCAGGTCTTATTCAGAAGGGTGAGTACTTAGTATTTTGTGTCAGAATCTTTTAGTTGAGAGTGTCTCAGAACTGGGTATGGGAAGGAAAGGGAGAGAAGCTGAGTTGCTTTTAGGAGGCAGTAGTAGAAAGTCATAGATTAAGCAACCTGTACCTCTTTCTAAAGGTTACCCAAGATTTTGCCACTGAAACAGTAATAAGCTTATATATCGCAGGACTTTGAATGGACGTGTTGAAACTAATTAAATGTGTTGTTGTTCTTCCTGTTCACGTATAACAATGTGTTTTCTTGTTTGTTTGTTTCAATCTCAGGAATGTTCCTGAGGGTGCTGAGCCTGAAATCATTTCAACCATCAAAAAGACTTTTAATTTTGGTCAAAGTGAAGCAGTTCATTTGTTTCAGACGCTACTGGAGTGCATGAAAAAAAAAGAACTTGTAAGTAGATCTTGCCATAAAAATTTTTTGTGCAAGGTGCATGCATTTGTGGATACAATATTAAATCATATCTCAGTGTTGTATATGAGCAAGAGTCATTCAAAAATCTGTTCTAGACATAGTGGATCTTCCAGTTATAGAAGATAGTTAAATACAGTTTTCATGTATACTTTATCTCATGGTCAAGAGACACTTAATTCTTGCGATTATTTCTGGTAATCTGAGTTTGCTCTTGTTTCCAAGCCTACTTGTTTTCAGATTACTGGATTCTGGTTTCTCTATAGCTTGTATGTATTGTATATTTGGGTTGCTGTCATTTTTTCCTTGCTTTGAGTTTTTGAAAACCTTGGAACTTTAGGAGTTGGTGTTTTTTTTTGATTATGACTGTACTATCAAAGGTCTACTATCACTGCATGCTTAAAGCAAAAGCACTTTATAGAGCTTAATGTGTAGCCTGAGTTCAGATACTGGTGTCTCATTTGGACATCCTATTGTGCTGTTCTGAGGTTTAAAATCATCATATTCGGCTAAACATGTTTGCTGTCAGGTTAGTCTCATAATCTAGAATGAACTAGAGGGGTAACCAGAATACTGTGCAGTGTTTATAGACAAGAGAGGATTGTAATCATAGTGGGAGAAGAAGTTCGAATTGATGGAAGAGTGCAAAAGGTTCCTGCTATGCTTTTTCTCATAAAGAATTGTCTTATGTGGCACCCAGTTAGGAAAACAAAGCAGAGTGCACACTAAAGGTAAGTTTGAACTGAGCATAGGCTTAAATTGCATGGAAGATAAGGTGACTTTTAAATGTATTTCAATTTCTGACATAAAAGACTGGAGCTAATGAGCTTTGCCTGAAAACAACTTTTAAAATATGTTTTCCCCATTTTACCCTTTTGGACAGATTACAGTTTTTCATATTGGGTCAGACGAACATCAGGACATTGATGTTGCAATACTTACAGCATTGTTAAAAGGTGAGGCTTTTAATTTTAAGAGCATTTGAAATCCCCAGCGATTGTTGTTCAGTGATTATATGATGAATTATTTATAAAATAATATGATCTGTAGGAATCTTTAGTATTTAAGCAAATAATTATCTACTGTGTTTTCTCATTGCATAATACTGTAATGTGTCATAAATGATGAAATATATTGTATAACGGTGATAAGATTACTTGATTTGGCCTTTTTAGGAAACCAGAATGTTTATTATCGTACATTTTAATTTTTTTTATTGTTTTTGCTTCTTAAGGCACGAATGCATCTGCATTTGACCAGCTTGTTCTTACACTTGCGTGGGATAGAGTTGACATAGCCAAAAATCATGTTTTTGTTTATGGGCAACAGTGGCTGGTATGTAATGTTCTGGATTAAGCAGAATGATATTTTCTAAAAGAGAGAAACTCAACTTACTGTAAAGAATGGATCTTTTGACTTTTGTAGAGAGAGACTGTAGAATACCAACACATTTATTTTGAGAACAGCACTTTTTGCATACTGCATGGTCTTATGGCTGTTTTGTTATTGTGTAGTTGAAAATGGTCCAAAAATTTTAGAAATGTGCTGTGTTCTGAATAACTAGGGGAGAAAAGACATTGCAAAAGGTGGAAGCTGAATTCATGTTAGTCAGATGCTCTTTCTTCCTTACAGTTGCATGGTCACAGGAAGTTCTTACGAAGCAGCTAGTAAAATGCACTGCTGGCAACACTGCAGTGCCTTGCGAGGGGGAGGACGAAACATCTGTTTCTTGAAGGCTGCAAATTAGTTTGAAAACTACATTGTGGGTCTTGCCTTTTTATATTACTGTAAAAATAAAACACAATCTTACGTGAGTGTGAAGTCAAAAGTAACACTGTAAGGCTTGTTGACAGCAATGATAGTTCTGAGCATTTGTCTTTGAAGCAAATTGAGCTTTAGATGTTTTACATCTTTGTGTTTTATCCGATACCAATCTATGAGAACAGCTTAACTGTGTTAAACCAAATGTCTACGTAGTCCCATGTACTGTGTCGGTAGGAAATACTTACTGATGAATTCTTCAGAATATTCTCTCATCCGGTAGTTGTTTGAAGTTCAGGGGATTTTCTGAACCAAGGGTGACATCTTTGTATTTGTAGGCATATAAGGTTTCCTCAGCCCTGTACACGAATTAGGTTGATGTGTAATCTAAGTACACATACTTTTGTGATGCCCTGTTTTACTGGTTCTCTCCAGGCTCTACCTTGTTACTTATTTGTTGTAGGTTGGCTCTCTGGAACAAGCTATGTTAGATGCCCTTGTGATGGATAGAGTTGCATTTGTGAAACTTTTGATTGAAAATGGAGTAAGCATGCACAAATTTCTTACAATTCCTAGGCTGGAAGAACTTTATAACACAGTAAGTGAATGATTGCTTTTTAAGCTACTTTTAGAACAGCTTTTTAGTTGCTCAATGTATTGTATACTGGTTCGTGTGCACCAGTCTGAAGGCCATGGGGTGTTGATAGAACAGGCTCCCTGGCCTGAGGTTAGTGTTGAGAAGTGTATGCTGTCTGGCTGCTTTGTAGTGCCACAGCTGCTTTCTGGCTCATCAGAAATGATGTCAGCAATAGTTTGTCAGCAGGACATTCATCTGTGTCAGATGTTGGGGATAGATACTAAAGAGAAAATTGCAGCCTTGTGGAGCATATGAAATGTGTAAACCACAGTGGGGAAGAGAACAACAGAAAGTTGTCAGATGGGTGAAACTTCTGCACAAAATATGAAGTCTGTAGATAGTATTGTTAGGGCTTCATAAGATTAATTCTGTCTATAGCATTAATGTTATGATAAATAGTTGTAAAAACAGTTTATTTTGTGAACCTGCATAGTTACAAATATTACTTAGAAAAATTTTGTTGTTATGGGTATTGACTTAAGAATTTTATGGTAGTTTTGTGTAACACTAAGTGTCTAACAGGACAATATAAAAAGCCTTCCACCAAAAAGTAGCTAATGCGAGTAGTACACAAATATGACTTAGGCTTATGTTGACATTCTCCCTATTGGCTTTTGACAACAATAACAAAAAAGGATTTCTTGAGCTAATAAAGCTCTGTAAAGGAGCCCACATAATTATCGTCTTGTTATTTGTTTAGTTTTGGGAGATTTTTTTTCATTAACCTTTTATGGTGTTGCTTTTACACACTTGATGTGCATTTAAATGAGTTCTGTATGGGAGCTAGGGTAACCGTATGTCTAGAAGCGTAACACTTCATGTACTCACAGGAAATCAGAGAGGGAAGAAAAATCCACTTTGGTAAAAAGAGAGAATGTTCAGACTAAAAATTTAAAAAATAAGGAAATTTTTACTATGGCTCCTGCAATACTTTAAACAGGAATAGTAGTCTGTGTGTGTTCCTGTAAATTAAAATCTTTATTTGTTAAAACTTGTCCCTAGAATACTATATTTTAATAGTATAAAAAGCCCTTAGTGCTGCTTTTTGCATTCTGGGTGGGTTTTTTTCCTTTTTTGGACAAACCGTGGATGCATTAATTATGTCCCAAATTAAAACAGAAGTAAAAGGAAACAAAAAAGGAAATAGTCTACAGCTAATATGGTGGTTTGAAATATTTGCATTTATTTGATGGCTACTGTTTGTTTAAAAACCAGGGACTTTTTTTAGCCAATGTGCAAAGATTTTTGGCTTTTACTGTGATCTTCTCATGTTGTCATTGCACTCTAATTTCTCATTCCAAATTTTTCCCCCTTCTTTTTTCATAAAGAAACAAGGCCCAACTAATCCAACGCTCTTTCATCTTGTTCGAGATGTCAAACAGGTATGCTGTAAATGTAAAAATCTGTTAAACTAGCAATATTAGTTTTTTGATAATTTCTTATGTTTTACAGTCAATTTAATCTTGGGTTTATTAATTAGGTGTTGTTCTAAATAAGAAGAAACATCCGCAGTCATTCTGTTGTTTCCAATACTTGCCATTGTATACTTAGTGCGCTGCTTCCAGAAAGATGTTGAACCTTTGATGAGTGTTGCCTTTTTCATCTTACTTGTGATTGTTTTGCTTTTTGAGGAATTGAAATCTGATACTTCCAGCTAGGAGTAATTTTGGCAGTTAAAACAATAGACAAAAACCAGTCTGCACAACTCCCCCAGCGGAATTAACATCTGCCCTGCTAGGGGAGATGATACTGAAAAGAAACTATAACCTTGTCTTTTTTGAAACTGACAAATACTGAGCTGTGTAGATGAGGTTTTTTTATCATTAAAGATTTGATTTGATTTTTATTAAGAGCTCTGATGTAACATGTAGAAACACTCTAAGCAAGTTTAAGATTATAATTTGAATAACTAAAAATATCTCTTGTATTCCTAGGGAAATCTTCCTCCAGGATATAAAATCAACCTGATTGATGTGGGGCTGGTTATTGAATATCTGATGGGAGGAACCTATAGATGCACCTATACAAGAAAACGCTTTCGAGCTATATACAATAGTCTCAGCGGGAACAATCGGGTATGTGGTAGTTGGATAACAGGACGTGCTGATTCATGTGTGCTCAATTTAAAAAAAAAAATCTATGTATTTTGGAGAAAAATTGCATCTATATTGTTTTGTTCTTCTTTTCAGTGGACTGTATTTTTAAAGGCAATAGTAATGCCTATAAGGGCAGCTGGTTTGGGGGTTGAGGGCAAAAAAAAGGTTTTGTTCTCCTGCTCCGTGTTCTAGCATACCTAATTTCCTTATCTGTTACTGCCTTTTTTCCTACTCACAGGGGAAGAATGGGCACTAAACATGCAGATTGACTAGGACTTGGGATGCAGATATCTTAGCTTCTTGTAAAACAGAAAGTGCAACTGCCTATTTTGTGACTTCTTAAAAAAAAAAAAAAACCCACAACAAAAAAAACCAACAAAAAACTCACTTGTTAAATATCCAGTGAAAATTCTGGTTGTTGCTGTTTTATAAATTCATCACTGTTTCAGTAGCAAAGTAACTGTTTAATTGATCAACTAAGTATCTAGCCATAAACAGATGGTTTTATAATGCCTAGTAAGTAGGAGTAAAGAAAGTGTTCATCTGGTTTGGAGAAAAGGAGGCTGAGGGGTGGCCTCGTGGCTCCCTACAGCTTCCTGAGGAGGGGAGGTGGAGAGGGAGGTGCTGAGCTCTGCTCCCTGGGATCCAGTGATAGGACTCGTGGGAATCATTCAAAGCTGTGCCAGGGCAGGATTAGACTGGACGTTAGGAAACATTTCTTTACCAAGAGGGTGGTCAGACACTGGAATAGGTTCCTAGAGAGGTGGTCGATGTCCCAAGCCTGTCAGTGTTTAAGAGGTATTTGGACCAATGCCCTTAATGTGCCCTTAACTCTTGGTCAGCCCTGAATTGGCCAGGCAGTTGGGCTAGATAGATGATCATTGTAGGTCCTTTCAAACTGAGATATTCTATTCTATTAAACCCAATAAAACCCCTTCTTATTCTCATTACAGCGATCTGGGCGAAATCCTTCAAATACTACTCCTCAGATGTGTAAAAGCCATGAGTCTTTTGGTAACAGGGCAGACAAGAAAGAAAAAATGCGCCATAATCACTTCATCAAAACAGCCCAGCCATACAAACCAAAGGTACAGATGTGCGAGGGGAACATAGTGGGGTTTATTTTAAGCAGTTAAGAGTGGAGAACCTGGTTGAAATCCAAATGCTGCTGAAGTGTGAGTAGCAGCAATTTCACCCTTGCCTTTCTACTTGTTTATAAACTGTCTAGCATGTTTACAGGATTCTGTAAAGAGTGTTTATTCTTCTGTATAGTAGTCTTCTGGATAAGCTGTGATATGTTGGGGAGCAAAAAGCTTATCTTTGGCAAAGTTGTAGCAGGGAGGGGGGGAGCTCGCATGGCTTTGTAGACAGAGCAAGATTTTGCCACGTGTTACCGTAAGGAGTCTCCATGAGTTTCCTCATTTGTGTGTAGGTGTATTAGTTACTGCTTTTCTTTTGATCTATAAATCAAAGTAATTCAGTGTACCAGTTATTAAAATGAATTGAACTCTACAAAAGTTTTTGAACAAAAGTTGTAGCTGCTTTTGAAGTCTTCAGAAATTCTTTTTTCTTTTTATAATTTAATTTCATATTGGATCACTCACCATTTTATTTCAAGTTATGTAATGACAAAGTTTAGAGATTTAAAATGTAACTTTCTGATTTTATTTTGAAGATTGACACTGGTGCAGAAGAGGGAAAAAAGAAAAGAACCAAAGATGAAATAGTAGACATAGATGATCCTGAAACAAGACGTTTTGCTTATCCTCTCAACGAGCTGTTGCTTTGGGCGGTGTTAATGAAGAGGCAGAAGATGGCCCTGTTCTTCTGGCAGCATGGAGAGGAGTCCATGGCAAAAGCCTTAGTCGCTTGCAAAGTGTATCGTTCAATGGCATATGAAGCAAAACAAAGTGACCTTGTTGATGATACTTCAGAAGAATTGAAACAGTATTCCAAGTAAACTACATTTATATCATGAAAGATCTTTTCTTGAAATTTGCAATAAAAATAGTGGGCTATATATGAACAAAACCCAAACTGTTCTCCTGGCACACTTAAAGACAATTCTTTTTTGCAAAAAAGATTAAGTGGCTCTCTAGTAGAATTTTTACTTAGAGAGCTGTTACAAGCAATGATTTATAGTTAAATTATTTATATATTAACCTATAATGTTATGATATTTATATATAATACATATCAACATGACATTTATGTAAGTACATAAATACTACTAATACTTATCATTAAATTAAAATGGTACTGAGTGTGCTACTTACTTCCATGTAATTTCTTTGCATGTTTAAACAACTGTTTGTAGCCTGCATACGTTTTTAATAGAAGTCACAGATTCATGTGTTGTAGTTACAAATTCCTGTACAGTATATTTGTACAGAAGGGACAGGTAATAGTCCATTCAAGTTGTGCTACTGAATATTTGCTTGTACAAGAAAATTCAACCTGAACTCAAGTTCATTTCTATAGATACTGGATTTTGTTTTGTTGGGTTTTCTTCATTCTAGTGAGTTTGGTCAACTGGCAGTTGAACTGTTAGAACAGTCCTTCCGACAAGATGAAACTATGGCAATGAAATTACTAACCTATGAGCTTAAAAACTGGAGCAACTCAACTTGTCTGAAGCTAGCAGTGTCGTCAAGGCTTCGTCCGTTTGTAGCACATACTTGTACACAGATGTTGTTGTCAGATATGTGGATGGGAAGGCTGAACATGAGGAAGAATTCATGGTACAAAGTAAGCATTGTCGCAGTTTATTGGTATAAAAAAGGATTAACGGAAGTTCTGTTTAAATGGAAGGAAAGCATGTGTTTAAATGCTATTAGCATCAAGCTTTCACAACTATAGCTTATGTTAATAAATACTGTAAAACAGTCTCTTGTAACATAATCAAAACTGTAAGTATTTATTGTTAACTCTTCTTTTGACACTCTATTATCTTTTCAAATAAGGTACAGAAATATAGAAGGCAAAAACCAGGCAAGTAGCCTTTAATCAGAGGCCTAAAGAGATGATGTGAATACTAACCCACTACTAAAACCATAGTGGTAAAAAACATTAACAGAGAGAAAACCTGCTGTAAGAACATAGTTTCATGCATTTTGGCTTTTTACAGGCAGCACATAAGACTTGATGTAGAAAAGCTTTGTATATGCCCTATTTTGGAGGAAGAAACTGAGCAAAACGATGGCACAAAATGAAGCAAGGGTAGGCAAATTGGGGATAGGTTTTCCGATGGTGTCCTTTGTGGTATAGATAAATTGAACCAAAATGGGATTTACCTGTTTCTTTGAGATGGTGTACCAAAACCTAGTTGTTCCTAGGAATATAATGAAAGACAGCTTTCCTGCAAAATATCTACAAGCATCATTTAACTTATGACCTACTAAAATCCTCTTTAACTGATTAACCACTTTCTTGCTTTGTAACAGGCCAATGACAATAAATAGCTTTCACTTACTCTCTTCATCCATACCTTAGCTCATTGTACTACCATAAGTTGAAAAAAACCCTAAAAAACAAACAAAACACCCACCCTTCAAAAAAAAATTCAACCAAAACCTTCACTCATATACGATTTCTAAATACACATTGACAGTACACATTTCTAGAGTTTCTGGGAGTGGATTAAAGAACAGTGTAAACAGAACATCTCTGGATCTTCAGGCTTGGAGTACATTCTTTCTAGTGGCTTTTAGTTTTGGGATTTGTTGATTCTTCTCCTTTCCTGTATCTTCAAGTCAAGGAACACTCTGTATATGTGATCTTAGCCTCTTCAGTGTGTATGTAAGTAATAACAACTAATTGTTTTCTACTTTTTTCCCCTCAATAACAAACAAGTGAAATTTGGGTAGTACATTTTTGGAGGATATTCTGTGTGTTGGTGTATTCTGACACTTTAATGTAGCTGTGAACTATTTGCACTTAGTCTTCATCTTTTCCAGGTGATACTGAGTATTTTACTCCCTCCTGCTATACTGCTGTTGGAATATAAGACCAAGGCTGAAATGTCACATATTCCTCAATCTCAAGATGCACATCAGATGGCAATGGATGACAGTGAGAACAACTTCCAGAATGCAGCAGATGAAATACCTATGGTAATGTGGGGCAGGGGGAGATATTAAAAATTTTATTTCTAACTTAAAAGAAGTAATTACATTTTTAAATCAAAGCAAGAGTTAAAATGAGTGTCTTAAAGCATGTATATCTGTATGTGAAGTTAACAGTCCTTTCATTTTAGGAGGTATTTAAAGAAGTCAGGATCTTGGACAGTACTTTAGAAAAGCATGATATGGAGACTCCAGCAAAACCTAAAAGACTTCCAATTACACAGAAGTTTTATGCATTTTATCATGCACCAATTGTGAAGTTTTGGTTTAATACGGTGAGTTTTCTTCTGTGTAATGTGTATTTTATTTTGAAATCTAATGCAAATTTTTTGGTTCTTTTCCCAACATGTAGTTCTGTGACCTGAATCAAAGTTTAAGCACTTTTTTGAAAAGAAACAAAAAACCCTCTGACCTTGCTAAGCTGGAAATGAGAAGTATTTGATTTTCAAAAACTACATACGCACATCCAGTGCTCTGTGGTTTGGGGCTTTTTGTAAGTTCATGATGTTGGCTTTGAGAAATACTCTTTTTTTTTTTCTTAAGCTAAGAGAGTAATTAGCATGAACACTTTTATTCTGGCCTGAGTAATTAATTTAATCAGTTTCTAGCAGGAGTTCTATAATCATATATTAGGCTAAGGTGTTCATGCACAGCTCTGTTTAAATTACTGTAATAGAAACTCTGAAATCTGTATAACAGGCAAAATAGCTGTAATAAGAACAAAGCTTTGGTAACAATAAATAGCTTATTACAGCTATTTTTCCTCTTCTAAGAAGAAAATGTTTGTATCCCCTTATAAATAATAACTTGTCTGCTTAAAGGAGTAAATGTAGTACTGTAATCCTACTTGAAGCTTTTGTTGTATACCACATTAAAAGATTCCAGGCACATCTATAAAGAACCCTTCAGTAATTATACGTGTAACTTTCATTGCTTTTTTTAGTTGGCATACTTAGGATTCCTCATGCTCTACACATTTGTGGTTCTTGTAAAAATGGAAGAATTGCCGTCCGTTCAAGAGTGGATTGTTATTGCTTACATTTTCACATCAGCAATTGAGAAAATTCGTGAGGTACGCCTGTGACAACCTGGGATTTTAGTTTTCTTTGTCAATTAAAACAGTATGCTTTAAACTTTAAACAAGAAAACCTAAGAAACTCCAAGCATCGGAGTACGTGATGTGGTACTGTGGTGGGTTGAGCCTGGCTGGATGCCAAGTGCCTGCCAAAGCTGCTCTGTCACTCCCCTCCTCAGCTGGACAGGGGAGGTGAAATACAATGGGAGGCTCGTGGGTCGGGAGAAGGACAGGGAGAGATCACTCACCAATTACCGTCACGGGCAAAACAGGCTCGACTTTAGAAAACGAATTTAATTTATTACCAATCAAATCAGAGTAAGGTAATGAGAAATAAGAACTAAATCTTAAAACACCTTCCCCTCACCCCTCCTTTCGTCCCAGGCTTAACTTTACTTCTGATTTTCTCTACCTCCTCTCTGCCAGTGGTTCAGGGGGACAGGGAATGGGGGTTGCGATCAGTTCACCACATGTTGTCTTTGCCACTCCTTCCTCCTCACACTCTTCCCCTGCTCCAGCGTGGGATCCCTCGCACGGGAGACAGTTCTCCACAAACTGCTCGAGCCCTTCCCATGGGGAGCAGTCCTTCAGGAACAGGCCTCTCCAACATGGGTCCCCAACAAGTCACAAGTCCTGCTAGCAAACCTGCTCCAGCGTGGGCTCCTCTCTCTATGGGTCCATAGGTCTTGCCAGGAGCCTGCTTCAGCGTGGGCTCTCCATGGGGTCACAGCCTCCTTTGGACATCCCTGTGCTCTGGCATGGGGTCCTCCCCGGGCTGCAGGTGGGGATCTGCTCCACGGTGGGCCTCCATGGGCTGCAAGGGCACAGCCTGCTTCGCCATGGTCTGCACCATGGGCTGTAGGGGAACCTCTGCTCTGGCACCTGGAGTACCTCCTCCTCCTTCTTCACTGACCTCGGTGTCTGCAGGGTTGTTTCTCTCACATAGTCTCTCTCTCAGCTGCTATTGGTGTTGCACAGGGGTGTTTTCCCCGTCTTAAATATGTTATCACAGAGGTGCTACCACCATTGCTGATGGGATGGGCCTTGGCCAGTGGCGGGTCTGTCTTGGAGCCAGCATTGGCTCTATCAGACATGGGGGAACCTTCTGGCAGCTTCTCACAGAAGCCACCCCTGTAGGCCCCCTGCTACTAAAACCTTGCCATGCAAACCCAATACAAATACCTTTATTTTAAATTTTGGTGTAGGCTGCTAGTTTCAGTATCGGTGTTTCCTGGCCTACTGTTTGGACATAGCTTGCTTTTCTTCCATTTCCAAGGGAAAGATATGGAGACCTATTAAAAGGAGGTGGCTTTTTTCCCTTCTATATTTCGAGGAACTGCCAATGGCATCCTGAACTGATATTTTTGTTTTATTGCTTGTTAAAATTTCCTGCCCCCCAGAGCTGATTTTTTTTTTTTTTTTTTTTTTTTTTTTTTTTT
>Ga0065711_1044003_pt1 | contig 14385 bp, 12 predicted proteins | sample Hoacrofraction12_FD_59098 | JGI IMG/M metagenome (GOLD analysis project Ga0065711, IMG submission 59098) | Hoatzin crop microbial communities from Cojedes, Venezuela - Epithelial fraction 12 v2 (version 2) | ecosystem: Host-associated > Birds > Digestive system > Esophagus > Crop | place...
AAAAAAAAAAAAAAAAAAAAAAGAGGAGCAGAGTTGCCCCCTGTACATTTACAGGCATTCTGATCTGACTGGGAGACAAAATGTTCTTCTGATTACAGCTCTAAAAATAAAGATGGAGCTTGTAGGGAAAATATTGTGCTGCTGGTTGCTTCTGTTTAAAAAGTTAAGCCTAACTCCCGAGGGAAGCAAGGTATATGCAACCTGCTGTCTGTCTGCATGTATCTGGTACACTCCACTCATAACTTCTGCTGTAATTGACCTCTTCCCTCTGACTCTCACGGAAAGAGTGATGTCTCTGAGGCAGAAAGTACCTATAAGTTTCAGAAAATCCCATCTGTCCAAGCATGCTGATTTTTTTCCAGTATGTGAGACTTTGCAAAACAAATCAGCATCTCAAACTAGTTCTTCATAAGCCTAGCCCCCGTGACATGCAGCTATCACCCATCTGGCCACAGTCCAAGGGTTTTGGCCAGGATCTGATCATAGAAAGGAACGGTGCTGGTGGATCTGTAACAGCTAGGTGGAAGGTCGAGAAGAAAAGTCTAGTGGTTAATTTCAAGTTGTTTCATCAAATTCCACTTTCATTGCAACTCTTAGCAACTTCCTGGGAAGCAGAGCCAGCCAAGTCTGGCAAGACGTCTAGGGAAGACAGCTCTATCATGCCCTAAACACTTGTTCTGGGCATGTGTGTGGATTTTTTCTTTCCAGTGTTTTTCTGCACACAGAGTTTTTCTGTTGATTTGGTGAAACCTCTCAGTGTCCATAAGCCTCTGCTTCTCTAAAGATCACTGCAAACCCCTCACATCAGTGTGCTGCCATTCACCTCCGCGGAGCAAGGGAAAGCACATTGGGACACCCACAAGGCTGTGAAAAGGTCGGTCTTGGGAGCAAGGGTCACATATCTCGATGTGCCCAGCTGGCATTGGATCCAAGTCTCCTATCATTTCCTGAAGGCTTGGGAGAAGCACATGGAAAGAAACATAATTTTAGAAGCACATGGGTAAAGATGTCCTTCCTCTCTGCACTCACTGGATTTTTTCTTTTTTTTCCTTTTTTTTTTTAAGCATCTGGCTGAGGGCTTTGCTCATATGCTCCATAGACTCCCTTGGCCATAGACATGCTGTGCTCAACTGGCAAACTGAGTTGAGGAAGCACACAGCCCTGTGGGAGGCTGAAAATCAGCGCTACTGGCCTGGACAACATGAGCATCTGTAGCAGCTGCAGCCAGCACCCAGCCCTCTGCTCGGCACTTCATGACCTGCATGGAGAGGAGACCTGCAGTCCCCTGGGCACTGAGGGAGTGGGGGACAGATGGGGGGAAATGGTACTCAGTGGTTGGAGGAATCCCTTGTGATAAATGCTGTTGTGAAGCAACACAAGCACACTCATGCACAAGCCTGAAGAGCTGACTCCATCTGTTTTCACGTGCAAGCCACCCCAATGCACAAATGCTCACCTGCTCACATACACTCTCACATAGTGGCAATGCAAGGTGGTCTGTTCCTTTTTGTGATTGCCTTTCCAATGGCCCTCTCTCAAAGCCAAGCAAGAGTGCCTTCAAAGACCCAAGAGTGATTGCTGTTGTTGCGGGAACCCAGAGGCAAGGGGAAGAGCAATGACAATTTCTTTTCTCCAGTTTTCCCTTGCTATAACACTTTTCCAAGGAGCTAATGTGATTTTGAGCAGCCACTTGGCTCTGTGAGTGGCTGGAGCCCAGAGCAAGGTCCGGCCTTTTCCTAATTCACACGGCGTCCGTCTCTATCGCCGAGAGTGGCAGGCTGCCTCACCTATCCACAAGACAGTTAGGGAAACTAATTGCACATGTAAAAGTGCTGATGGTGCAAACCTCTGTCCCTTCACTTGTAATTGGTATTGACATGGTACATCCCAGCCCTGGGGTGCTCCAGAGCCAAACATAGGTTACAGGGTTTTAAACTGGGAAGTTTGCTTAGTAAAGACTTTCTTGAATATAAGATGGGGGAAACACATTTTATAGAAATGTATACAGATATTTGTTACGCATTCTATTTGTTCTTTACTACAGTCAAACTCGGCAGCATTTTTTAGCCCAACTCCCTTTACCTCTCTCTCTCTCTCTGTGTCTATCTGCCAGTCCAATTCTTAATCACTTTGAACTATTGGCTGATTTCAGCAGATCCCCACTGAAGTTCTGATGTGTTTTGCTAGCTGGGAGAATGTGACTCAAGTTACTTCCCCAGCTAAATGAAGAGCTGCAGTGTGAGCACAGCAGCAGTAATAGACACCAGAGAATCCACACGGGCCAGGGACATGCTGATTGCTTAGCCCTTAGGAAACTTTCATTCGGAACTTGCAACTCATTTGTTACAGGAAATCTGTGTGGCACTGAGCCTCAGGAAACAACCAAAGCTTTGGTAGCTGCACAGCTCCCAAGAGTACTTTTTTGCCAACTGGACATCTTAAATCTGGGGTGATGTTTTTAAACCTTGATAGGTCCCAGCACCATTTAGAAAAGGGTATTTAGACAGGCTGCCAAGTTACTGGCCACTTGGAAAAAAATCTGTTTTGATCCTGGATTCCAAATCCATCAGTGTCTTTTATTCCTAGGCAAGGAGCTTTGGTCTCTTCTGAGCATTTCCACAGGACTGGCAGGTCAGCAGATATGCTAGGAAATATTTTGCCGTGTCCCACATCAGATCTGTGCTGACTTTCAAGCTGCAGTCCATGGATTCCAGGCAGCCCAGTGACTATTTCTGGTTGTCTGGTGAAAACAAACTCATCAACAGTAGACTTAAATGTGCTGTACAAGGATTTGCAATTCCAGACAAAAATTCTAAGGATTCAGCAAACGGGGGGGGGAGGAAAAGTGCTCTTCCAGGCTGATCCATTTTGTTATCTAGGTCAGGCATTAAGTTTTAGAGTGGGTTGTGATTTTAGTTTGGATTCAGTGTAGATCTGTTGATGATAATGCACACAGATAATAAACTCCAGGCTGGCGAGATAGTCTAGCTGCTAGTTGGTAGACTGTACAAATTGATAGTACAGCATCCTTTCTCTGAAAGACTATTTTACTATTAGATTTATGCCATGTTACAGATAAAACAGTCACTATGTTCTAAACTGGTGATGTACTTAGAATGGGGAATGGACTGGCTTAGTGGTTTCTGAATTTGATTGCTTAGAGGGCAGTTTACTTCTAGATTGCAGAGACTCTGTTCTAAATTATACAGCTACTGCTTTAATGAATTGAGCAGGGTGTGGATTAAAGCAGGTGAGGGGGTTGTCTGTCGACTAGTGGCTTCACATCTTTCAGCATGAGTGTCTGAGGTCAATTCAAGTTCATTACACTGCAAGGAGTATATGATTTCTTTGTTATGGAGGTTCAATACAGATTGATTTTAAAATAAACTTTTTTTGACCAATTTAATAAATTCACTTTATTGTTCAGTCTTAGATGTTATTTTCCATGTGATCAGCATAAAGCATTTCCCTTACTATCCCTGTCACTCTGAATGTTATTTACGCCTTGCAGCTCTTCTTTCCTTCTCTCTGAAGCTTGATCAAAATATGGGCATGAACTGAAGCTCATTTGAGGCTTGGGTCTGGATGCCAGTTTTGCAGCTGTAGTTCAGCAATTCAGTCAGTACAACACAGTGTGGGAGAGAGTTTTGCTCAAGCCAATATTTTCCCAGGTGTTTTTGTTGGAATTAAGGAACTTCAAGTCTTTTATTTCAGAATTAATAGATGGAAAATTTCAAATGCTCAATCATCAATTGCATCACGGTGCAATTTTGATAATAATTGCAGCTATTCCTTAGGGATGTCTGAGAATCAGCTCAGCATCAGGAGAGCTTTTCCACTCATCCAAGCAAGGAACAAGAGCAGGGAAACTTCATCCACTTTGCAAACCTAAATATATCACTAAATCGGTCTTTGCACCAGGGGAATCTAGGAACTCATAGTTCCAGAGGATGAGCATTTGTGTAGCTTCTTTAGTGTCTAATGGACTCATGCTGCAGCTTTTCCTTGAGTACACATCGTGCTAGGAACAGTTTCTCCCCCCAGCCCTAAGATGTAGCAATCTGCCAGAACTTCACTCTCGCACACTGTCCTGTCTCTCTTGTGAACGAACTAAACTGGACAGGGATTTCAGGAGTTCTGTAGGATAAACAGCAAACCAACAGAAACACAGCGTGATTGTTTCATGCAGAATCAGGTGAAAGTGATATCAGCATACCTAAGCCTCTCTTGGGCATGCAGCTGATTCAGTTAATTGGGACAATAAAGTTTTCTCCTCGGAATTCTCCTCAGGAAAATATTTCCTCCCATATTCATTTATCAGTTTCTTCAGTCTATTAAAAATTACCTAAAGATACCACTATCTTCTATCTGAAACCTATGGATGGCATTGGAGAGAGATGTTATGATTGTAAACAAACTATGTTTAGGCAGTCTTTACCCAGCTGTTGCTGTTAAGGCCTTGATGCCTCAACCAGCACCAGCACCTGGAGGCACTGCCTTTGCAGGAGAAGTATTTACTAGGCAGCACAACACTTTCTCTGGCTTTTGTATTGCAAATGGGGTGCCGTTTCTTGTTTGGCGTCCTGCCTGAGCTAGTGCTTTTAACTGTGGGGTTTTTTTTATTATTTTCTTGTAGTTGCACCTTACTGTGGCTTAGATGCAAGGTGATTTTTGTATCTGCTCTACTCTGCCTTCCTCAACCTCGGAGCTGCATTGATAAGGTAGGAAAACTTTCTGTTATTTCTGTTTTTTTGGTCTCCTATACCTTTCTCCAGCCTGGAGTGCTGGGGAGGTAGTGGAAAAACATAGATCTGTCACTGAGATAAGTGCATGTTAAAAAGCAGTGATGTCTGTCAATGAGACAGCAGCTGCACAGTAATTCATTTCCAGCTCTGCCTCCTTATCTGCCCTAGAAATGTCGACACAGCACTTTTCTCTCTCAGGTTGTTTCTTGAGGTTTTGTTTTTTATTCTACTGCTTTCTGTGTATCTAGGGGCTATAGTGAGGAAAGGACAAAGAAAACTAGATAAAGTTCTCCTGTATGGGTTGCCAAGGCCCAAACCCGCCCTGGACTTCTCTCCTCAGTGTTCAGGGCTGGATGAGAGGAAGCTTCTTAAGGCTGTGCCCCAGGATGTCTTGCATTGCTATAAAGAGTATCAAGGGGAACAGCTAAAAACTCATACAAAAATGCCTGCTGGTTGGCTTTGCATTTACCGTCTGTCCCACTGTCCCTTCCTGTCTGCCCCTCAGCAAGGCCAGCCGGGCTGCAGGGCACTGAGTGTGCCCCAGAGCGTGGCTTGTATCCTGTGGGGTGGGGGGGTCTTGCAAACTGCAAGCAGCAGGCCAGGTTGCTCACAGCATGAGCTGGGGAGTAAGTCAGTGGCTTTTGTTGGGTGCGAAATACAGAAGGGGAGTCTGGTATTTTCTGAGACCACCAAATACATCTGAGCCACCCTACTTCACGCTATAGCATTCCTGATGCTTTATCCATATCCCAGGTCCCTTGCACCTGCTGGCCTCTAAGCTTGTCTATGCCCGAGGTCTCTATTGGCACCTCATGGCTCTGAGCTACCCAGCTCCCGTCATCTTGGTGTGGGGTAGTAGCCAGAGAACCTTGGCAGTGGCCCTAGTCGCTTGTGAAAACCCTTACCCTGGTCTGAAATCAGAATGGTTTTACTAACAGCAGGAACTTTGTCTTCACGTGAGGCCACTTGTGGTCACTTGCTGCAAAGGTTAGTGAAGGCACCCTGTGGTGCTGCTCTCTGCAATGCAAACAACATCCATCATGTGACAGCGGAAGTTACGGGAACGCTTTGTTACCTGTTCCTAGTCACTTGTGACACACAGGAATAGCTGTGATGCTGATGAATATGCTCAAGGTTTAAGTGGCAGTGGTATAGGTTTACCCAGGTGTTCTGCTAGGATGATTAAAAGTATGGTTGTTGCTTTAAGTTAGGAACATGTTACTTGTAATGGCTTCTATTGCTTTTGTGTGGGGACGGATATTAGAGGGTCAAATGATCACCTGGCATAAGTTGGGATAGCTTCTTTGGAGTTGAATTATGCACATTTGGGCTTCAAAATCTGTTGTTTCTGTGGAACTAGTCTGATTTATGCCAGCTGAAGATCTGTTTCTAAAACTGTTTAAAGCTTAGCATTCCCCTCTAGGCATCCCTGTGAGATAAGGATTTACTGCAGCTGTTTGAAAAATGCATTTTTTTCAGGAAATATGTTTTTCATAAAAATGCTGCTTCAGTGACTGAAAATATTTCATGGGCATCTTTAAGGTTTTGATGGGAGGTAGAATCCCAGAAGCTTTCTTGTTTTAGAACACTGGATTTGCTTGTGGTCTCAATTATTTACTTTTTCTTTATGATAAAATTGGTGGTAAATGAAAACAGGCAAGTTTCTCATGCACACAGAAAGTGGTATTTTGGGGGAACCTCTTTTCAGTGAAAGAATTGCATTGTATTATAGTGTTCCAGCCAGCCCTGCAGGTGACAAGCTTAAGCTTAAAATAAGAAAATCCTGGGTTCAATTTTTATTTGGCAGGTTTCTTTTTTCTTTTATCAGCTTCTGCAAAGCAGTCCATTCTTCCCCTCCTAGTTAAAAAGCAGAATCGATATCCAACAAGGGTCAACTAGCTTACAATTCATTACATGTATGCATTTCTAACTGACAATGCAATTCTTGTTTCTCATTTTTCATGTCAACTGTTTCTCAGAAAAACAATAAAAGAAAGAAAGAAAAGTGAAAAAGACAAAGAGACAGCGAAATTTACCCAAGTCATCAAGTGAAATGAGAGCTGACAGGTTCTCTAATGTTACATGCCCAGAACAGAAAGGATTCCTTGCTCTGCTCCTCTGTAAATGCTTGAGAAACCTTTGTGTGTAACTGCTTTTCACTGGGAACTTCACCTACAGGATTCCCCAGTAATTCCTTTAGAAATGTACCCAAGATGCTCCTTGGCCTTGCAAGAATTATTTCACAGATCAAAACCAAGCAGCAATGAATTGTTTGGATTGTTTCCCATCTTCATCACTGAATATGTCCAAGTTCCCCCAGGCAAATAAATTCTTCTGTTTTGCCTCAGTTTCTTTCCTTGTCATGTGGCAAGAATAGAGGCAACTTTAGGTGGGAATAGTCAAGATTCAAAACTGCAGGAAAAATCCCTGTTGCGGAGAAATTCCTCTGCTGATTCAAGTGGGCTAAGCATCTATGCATCTACCACCCTAATGAAGTTTTAATCTAATTCAAAATTTTCTGAGGTTCAGATATTCTTGCAAGTGTATTTTAAGGTCACAACCATTTCCACTCAGGTGTGTATAGTTAGGACCTGTAAATCCAGGGGCAAAATCTTGCTTTGTGCCTCACACTTAAGCAGGTGGAGACAGTTTTCCTGGTGAGGAGACTGCAGACACTGTTGGAGGGTGGTGGGGATGTCACTTCAGCCCTGGGGCAACATATTTTAAGGGGAAGTTGCAAAGCAAGGCCAAAATATAACAGGAGAGCTATGGAGATCTTGGGTTTTCTCCTTGCTGTAGTGCTAGCTCTGCTTTCATTGACAAAGCTTCCACAGATATGTAGGCTGAAATCTGCTGATGAAAAGCTCATTGATTAGTGATAGAGGTTGGATCTGGGTCTGTTACAGAGGTGGTATTGGAACTGCTTGATCAGAGGAAGTGTCTGGGAGGGCTTGGTCACAAAAGCTTCAACACTTGTAAAGGGCAGAGACACATCTTTTGTACAATATCATCCTGAAGGGTGTTTTGAGCCAAACCTAATATATCTGCAGAGGCCAGAGGAAAAAACTTGACAGAATTGTTTCACTTTGGGCTGATTTTTGTAGCTGTTTGATGTGGTAGTGTGGTAGGTCCTTTTGCATTTCTTTCTGCCTCATCTAGCCCAGTTGTGGGAGCTCGGGCAGCCAGGGGTTGAGAGGGGCGTGATGACAGACAAAGAGCCTTCTTAGTCTTTTCTGCCCTTTCCCCCAGAGACACAGAATACACTCCCTGCCCCATGAGATAAATCTGTTGCTTGCAGAACAGACTTGACTTTCTTTTCTTCCATGTCTTTCCATTAGTTCCCCCTTCATCTTCTGTGTGACAATATTCCCTCCAGTCCTTACATGGTGCAATGCATCTGGAGAATCATACTGCAAGTCAGCAGTCTCTGGGGAATCAGAGCCTGCCTGTCACAGGTGAAAGGACGAAAGAAATGAATTCCAGTCCCAAAAGTGGCTTGCTGCCAAGTGGGGGCTGGAGGCAAACATTGCTCCAGAGAGCTGATTACTCTTCATTTCTGCCCTGAAAGTAAGAGCTCATTCAAAGAAAACCCTTCTTAACTCTTGTAACTTAAATGCCAAGTAGAATTGCTGGGCTGAGAAGATTTTAGGGCAATGCTGAACTGGGGTGTTGTCAGCTGCATTGGAGAGGAATCGAGAATGGGGAGATGTTTTGCAGTGCTAGTTGATGGAGGGGCTTTGCGTCTTCTACATGGAGGAGGGAAGATCAAGAGGAAATTTGGCTGCTTCTTGCACTGTACTAAATGAAGCCCCTCTTCAGGGTTTCTGGTGCTGGTCTGCAGGGGGCAAGAAGAATCTGCATCATCCGTCTTTGTACTTTTCTCCCATCTTTAACTTCTGGATTGCTGCTTTTTGCCTCTTTTGGATTATCGGAGATTGATCCCAGCTAGATACAGGAGACCAGATAGGATGTACAGGTTTTCCCTAGGACACTGAGAAACTCCTCTGGAGTCTTGTGACTTGCTCGTGTGCTTGAGGACTGATTTAACCGCTAGCAGCAAGGTCAGGAAGTAATATGCCCCACTCTGAACAGGAGGTACTGAAGGTTTTTCCCCTGTAACACAAGACACAGCCCTGCCCTAGGATCATATGCTGAATTTCATGTAATGTGTTCCTTAGAATGTGGATAAACCCCTCAATTTCTCCTTCATTGTTGATTCTTTGCAAACACATTCAACTCTTAACACTTCTGCATATGTGAAAGCGAAGTACAGCCATAGAAATATGGGGCTGATAGGACTTGGGTCATCTAATCCATCCCCTTGTCACCTATACAGCTGACTATATCATGCCAACCCTGATGAATGTCCTTAAAATCCTCCTCCAACAAGCATTCAATGCACGGAGTAGTTTCTGCTGTGCTTATTTATCATCAGCATTAAAAAGTTTATCCTAACAAGAAATCTAAATCTACCTTCTATTTCCTCCCCTGCAGATTCACTTCATTTTCCCCTGTCCTGCCTGTAGTGCCCCGAAGGATAATTCCTCACTTCCCTTTTCAGAACAACCTTTTACATATCAGAAGTCTGTTATATCCGCAGCTCAGAAAACTCTTACCTAGGCTGAGCAAGCCTATTTCATTTGACCTTTCTTTGAGGCTTGTATTTTCTTAGTCTCCTTCTGGGTGATGTTGAGGTGCAAGTTGCTGATACAGAGCCTGATGTGAGCTTTTGGCCACCAGAATTTGACTAAGCAATTTACTTCCTACACCACCCCCCTCTGGGGGCAGCATGGTAAAAATCACAAGTATTCACAACCCTGTGCTAAAATTCATGATAGCTCATTCCTATGTCACTGAGCCACAAACGCATCTGTTTCACTGCACTGCAGAGCAGCTTGCTTTGGCAGGGTAATGGACTGGCCAGTGTAAGGCAGCCTTTTCCCCATCTGGCTTGTGACATAAAATGTGCTTTCTCAGTTTGACTGAGCCTGGAGAGTGGGATCTGCTCACACAGCCTGGCAAACTCATGGCCTTCTGTGTTGAAGCTGGCACGTGCAGGACCAATGCAATTTAGTTTCCTTGCCGGTCAAAACTTGATTGAAGGCTGTGGAAATTGGTAGTATACCTTGTCCCAGGAAGGTTTTGGTCAGGTCCTCTGCCTCAATCTTTCCTCAAGTCTTTCTCCAGTTAGATATAATCCCTGTCGCTGCTGACAGCTACAGCTTTCCATAATAGCTGAAAAAATATGCAGAAATAAACTACTCGTGCGTCTTCTCTTAGACTAGCATGACTTTCCTGTCATGTTTTCTCTTAGTACTTGATGTTTGCAAGTGTCTTTGCTTTAAGCCATGTCGGCCACAGACCTGGAACATGCAATAGCTACAGTTTTCTTTCACTCTCTCCCCCTCTCTCTCCTCATCTTGAGTGTTTAATTTGCTTCAGGCTCTGCTTGAGCAATTTTTGGAGAGTACAGTTTATATTTGTGTATGCAAATAAGCTGAGCAAATATGCTAAGGAGCTCCAAAGATAGATCAGTACACTTAAAGTATTTGCCAGCCCACAGTAAAATCATCCCAGGCCATTCTGGTCTCAATTAACCCTTCTGCCTTCTTCAGTTCAGAGTCTCTTTGGCAAGTAGGCAGTACTGGGAGATACTCTCCCACCTCCTGTATTGCTGTAAAATAGATGAATGTTGCTGTGGTGTCAGTGGTAGTGTTCTTCAGCATGATGCAGGCAACAGGACACAGCACTTTACCCATGGCAACACGTAATTATGTATTCAAATATTGGTTGTCTTTCACTTCCTTTTTATTGCTGAGCAAGCAGTTCCAGGAGCTGCAAAAGTAATGCAGCCAGCTTGCCTTCAGACTTGTGATTTATGTTGGAGTCTCTGGTGTCTAATAAAACACGCACTTCTGAAGCTTTGTGCATGGTTGGAGAGTTCATAAAAACACTCTTCCCTGTAGATGCTAATAGCCAATAACACAGCTGAGTATAGTTGCTGCCTTCTCTTTAGAGGCAGGGAAAGCCTTTGACCTTGCTCCTCTAATTTCTGCCAGTGGTTATAATGCTTCCAAAAAATTAATTTTCCTTAAACTGATGGATCTGTCCAGTTGGTTGAAATTGGTTCAAACATCTGAAGAACACTAGCTTTCCTAATCTGGTTTCCATCCCCATAGGAAGGGAAGTGAGAGATTGTTGTCATTTGCTGGGCTTGCCTACACTGAGGGATTGACTGGAATAGCTATTGCAGAATAAGCTGTTCAGCCAGAGGCCTTCCAGCATAGTTGCCTGCATGGACACACTCTTCTGGAGCTTGAGTGACTTTACTGTAGCATAATTACTTCACTTTGGAAGGATGCTAACTACTTTGGAGTGTTTTTTTTTTTATTCTGGAATAAAAACCTGCTGTCATAATGTCCTTTGGGAGGCGTGACGGGAGTAGTTTCTCCAGCAGTCATTACTCCAGACATTTTCCTCTTGTAGATGAGGGAAATAGTCTGAAAAGAGAGCTGACTATTCTGGTGCTGAACCTGTGCAAGCTTTGAGGAAAAAGGATCTAAGCAGATTTCTGTGATGCTTTTATAATGCAATGCTTATTTAACCTTAGAATATGTGGAAGACTCTATAGCTTTTCAAACCAATTTTAGCTTAATTTCTTGAAGAAATGAGGCTTACATAATCGGTGTCTGTATACATGCTTCCCATAATTTCTGTGCCATTAGCTCATTTCAGCCATGTTTTAGCAGAGGACAGGAGATTTCAAGTGTTAGGTTCCTACAAGTTTTGGGGCTCAGCAAGAGAGAGATCCTTTCGCATCCGCACTGAGCGCGATGCTGCAGTGTACCACTATCCTGATAAAACCTCAAAGCACCTGCATACTAAAATGGCCAAACCTTTTCCCTGTTAGAAGGAAAGCTCTCCACTGGAGGCTAACACTTTCCCAAATGCCAAAGCCCATGAACACCAGATCCACAGGACTGATTTCTTGTGTTCATAAAGACTTTCGTTCTTGGTGTTAGGTGGTTTAAATCTTCAGCTGCTCCCTAAGCTTCACAAACTGTTCTCTGCAATACTGAAATATAGCCAGCTGTGGGGGGAAGAGGTGTTGCCCATTTTCTATTATCTATTCTTTCTATTTTGCTGTCCCAGCCTGACTTGCAACACAGGATTACTTGTGAGAGCCAGAAGACTTTCCTTGTAGTCCTCTCACTTTGTATGGTTTTCTTGTATATCTGCAAAAATAGGAACTCTGCAGCAAACCTCCCTAAATGGAGTCAGATGGCATCTCAGGGTGGTGTAGTGGTTTTGCAAATGTATTGCTGCACTTGCAGCCGAAAGCAATCTCATTAGAAGGCCTTGCTAGACAGTGTAATCTAAATCCTTCCCCCTCAGGTCTGCACAGCGCAGTGTAGAGTGAAAGGCGGGGAGAAGTCCTTGTTTGCAGGGCCCTGCTTCCCATTGCCAAAACAAACAATGTGGTTGAGATAAATTTTGCTTACATCACTGCACTGAGAAAGGCAGCACCTATAACTACATCTGTTCTGTTCATTTGTATTATCTTAGTCAATGAAGAGAAAGAGGAACAGATGAGGTAGGTTCTCCTGCCTTGATAGTAGTAGTCCACATTGGGACATGGGTAGGAGGCATTGCTCCTTAGAAGCACCCAGGTCTCTTGGTTAATTGTCTGAAGAGTCAGTCCAGGTAATGTGCTCAAGTGAAGACCTTCTTTTCAGTGTTACATTCAAACAAAAAGATCTCTCTCTCTTCATACCATGCTAGGTCCCCAGAATGACATGATTTCAACAATGCGTAACAGCCATCAACATGCAACTTATTTGGGGTAGATGGAACTGGTACTCATTTGGAAGAAGTGAAGTGACCCAGGGCAACCCAGGGCTGGGAAGAGAAGGTTTAGAACATAAAAAAAAGGCAGCTTGAAATTATCCCACTAGGTAGATGCCTGTAGCTGCATCTGCTGAGGGAGAATATGGCCTTGAGATGGAGCCCTCAAATTGGACAGGCTGGAGGCGGATACATTCCTGGATTTTGGGCCCTCTGGGATTTCCTAGTGAGTAATCTCTGAGCAAGATATAGATTCTTATGTAGTGACTCTGCAGAATAAACATCATGGGGTAAGGGAGCACTTGATTACCAGGGACACCAGAAAAAAGACTGTGCCAGGAGGGTTTCGCAGCTAAGTGATCTATCAGGCAGGATATAATCTGGTAAATTGCTAGGGCATGGGGACCAGTTCTCTGCAGCAGGTGGACCCAGAATGAAGTGGTTTTGGGAGAAGGCCCTCCTTTTTGTCCTATCATGCTCCTTTGGGTCACCTGAGCAGTGATGAGAAATGCCACAGCTCAGGCAGTGCTGGGAGAGGTTGCGGATGGGAGGCAGCAGCGAAGGCCAGGCAAGATTTCTGCTTTCTTTGACAGGTACCTGTCCTCCTGGTGAGGGGGAGAGCAACTCCTCTGCTCTTCAGTTGTGCTACACCAGAGTCAAACCTGGTGCAGAGGACCTGATTCCCCAAGGTCCTGGCTAGGTAGCCCTGACTCCAGCGAGAGCAGGGTAGGTGACCTGCCTTGGCCTGTGCCAGCCCCTGGCTGCCAGGCAGGCTGTGGGATAGGGCTGTTCCAGACTCTCAAAGTGAAGCCACATGTGGCTCGCAGGCCCTGCTGCATGCCCCGGTTTCTGCTGGTGAATGGTGACAGGCAAGTGCCTGCTGGAAGGGCTGCCACCTTCCATGGGCTCTAGGATGTGTTCCCAGATCTGGGCACAGCAGGAATTCTTTTGTGTGTGTCAATATCAGAAAGTGAAAGCTAGACACAGGGAAATAGCTAGATGCAGCTTAGCTCTTGTGTTTTTATTTGTCAATGCTTATTTTTGTTTCCTGACAAAGTGGAAACATTGGGTCAGTGTTTTGGCTAGTCTTTTTACACAGACTGCGGTGTCATTTGCAATGATATTTCTGGCTTTTTTAGTCATTTGTGTCTGCATGCACTGACACCTAATGAAGTTGTAAAATGTTTGTTGCAGCCCTTGCTCTAAGTGGTAGGTAAGTGTTCTGCTTACAGGAGCTGTTTTGCTAGCTCAAGCAACAAGGTGTTACCCTTTGGTAGAGGGAATGTTATAAAAACCTTCTGCATGGAGTTGCTAAACTTCTGACCATTTAGCTTAGTAAATGAGATGACAGCGCACCAAGTTGAACAGAAGTAAAAATAATTTGGTGAAGCTTATGCTCAATGGTCTAAGTCTGTTTGAGTCTTAATAATTTTAATGCAATTACCCTTAGTATTATGATCTGATAAATCAATGTTCCAAGCAGAGATCGGTGAAGACTTGGATATGTTTGCTCTGTTCCCTTTTCCTGCCTCTGTATCTGGCCACTGATAAAACAGGCTAGTGGATTAGGTGGTATGTGGGCCTGCCTCAGCACAGCCTGTTCAGCCTGCAATTAAGACATTGAATTCACCCTTGCAATTGCTTATTAGGTTGATAAGCAGAAATGCCTTGTTGGAGGCTGGTAACAAGTGGTGTCCCCCAGGGGTCAGTACTGGGCCCAGTCTTGTTTAACTTCTTCATCAACGACCTAGATGAAGAGTTAGAATGTACCCTCAGCAAGTGTGCTGATGACACC
>Ga0065711_1044004_pt1 | contig 14385 bp, 4 predicted proteins | sample Hoacrofraction12_FD_59098 | JGI IMG/M metagenome (GOLD analysis project Ga0065711, IMG submission 59098) | Hoatzin crop microbial communities from Cojedes, Venezuela - Epithelial fraction 12 v2 (version 2) | ecosystem: Host-associated > Birds > Digestive system > Esophagus > Crop | place...
CGGCCCCACGGCCGCGGGCCCCTCGCCCAGCCCCGCCGTCTCCTTGGCGACGCCTCTGCAGCCCCGCGCAAGCCGCTGCCGTGCCCGGCGCCGAACCGTAGCCCGGCGGGGCCTCTCCCCGCGGGGGCCCGGTGTCCCCGTCTGCAGCCACCGCGGGGGCCCGGGCAGAGCCCAAACAGCCGTTTCCACCGCCCGACCGCGCCCCCGGCCTCTGCCGCTCGCGGTGGAGGTGGCTAACGGTTGTTTTCCTCTCCCATCTGAGCTGCTGAAATGCAAAAGACGGGAAAAGTTGTGTAAAATCGTGCTTATGCGGGTTTACAGCGGCTCTGAGCGGCAACCGAGCTGCTGCTGGAATGAGAACAACGGCGGAAGATTCGGGACGGTATCGATCTGCTTCCCCGGCCTTGCAGCAGTGCCAGTTTGCCTTTCACTGAGTGCAAAAGTAAATGTTGATTGAGGTTGCCGCACAGAAACAAACATGGGCTGAGAGGAGTTTTTGGCTTTGGCACTCCTGGGCTATTTAAAGCTGTTTTTTCTGTGGCCTAAGTTGAGTTACAGAGCTATGGACGGGCTAGCACCTGCGTTTCTTCTTTGAGTGGCCGAGTCTTCACGGCTATTCGAAACAGCGCAACACACGAATACAGTGACAAAATAGAAGACATAAAATACAAAATACAAAAATCATGTTATGCTAACGCAGATGTTCTGCTTACAAATTTAAGTAAACCAGGGAGGTATTCGCCTCCTAGAGGTCTCACTTCTAGATGTCATTTTCATTTTATTGCAAACAACAGCTGTTAAGTAAGAATTACAAATGCTGTTCACACGTAAAAGAAAATGCGTAAGATGTGATAGACAAAACCCAAACTGCTGCACACATGTGGGAGTTTCCCTGTTTCCCACAGCTGAGTGCCCCCCCCGGGAATATCACCAGGGTGTTAGAGCTGATACTTTACAAAGAACGTTCTGCAGTTCATGGGTCAGAAGATATTTTGAATCTGAATTTTTCTCCTTTAGCAAGAAAAGATACTCTGTTTTCTTGCAAGATGGACTTTGGAATATAAAATATCTACTTTTCAAATCAAAATAATACAATAAGATGTGCTCTAGTGAAATGTACAACTCATAGAAAGTTGGTATTTCTGCATAACACACAGCGCAGCACTTGTGTATGGCAAAGCACCATTTTCTAGGGCACCACATTTTGTATAGCAAAAGGACAATCTCTATTTCTCACAGCAGATTCACATACTAAAATTTTCTCACAGTTTTCTCATAATCTGGGCCAAGAATTTCATGTTGGATTAGCAGTTCCATGTGTCAGTTCTAGTGAAGGAGAGCTGGTTGGAACAGTGCCAAACACCCACTTTCAAGTTTTGGTCTTGAAAAGCGACATAGCCAGAATCTCTGGCCGCTTCTGAAACACAAGCCCTTAACGGTCCAGCTTTACAACAAAGCTTTTGACTTTGTAGCAACCTTTTCTTGAATTGATTTGCTGAAGGTCAGCTGGGAAAGATGGGGCAGATTCTGCTTTCGTCTGGGTCTGCTGCAGCTAAGTGGATTTGTAACTGCTTTGATAATCAGAGCCCAGCCCGGGCAGCCATCTGTATTCAAAGAAAATACGTAAGGGTTTCACCACCAGAGAGTCACAGCGCTACTGTCAGATTTGTGTGGTCTCAGTATTGCGTCCTCACCTCAGCTTCGCTTGCGTAATGAGCATCGCATTGACTTGGCGGAGTTGTGGAGGCCAGAGAAGGAAACGTCTGTCTCTGGGTCTGCGCCCCAGCTGTTCAGCAGTCCCAGACTCAGGGCTGTGTGGAGCGTGTCCCAGGTGGGAAAAGCATGTGTTGGAAGGGGAAACTCTGAACTCCACTCAGGAAAGTGAAATCCAGAGTTACATCTTGTATTTTTGTAACTCTCTCTGCATAACGCGCAGATCACAGAAGCACTCAAAGCCCCGACGTAATGCTGCAGCCCGCATCCTGACCACTGCTTCTAGCGTGGGCCCGTCTACGTGAGACTGTGTGCAATGGAGGAACCCAGAGCTGTGACTAAAGTGGAGAATGGATCTTAGAGATCACATTGGAGGAGACAATTCAGCAACTGGATTACATGAATGATGAATATAATGGAGGTGGCAATGAATGGTTACATTTAGAGTCTAAGAAAATGCGTGAAACGTAAGGCAGCTAAAATTCTCATTAGTGTTGTCTAACAGTTTTATTGCTCCACTGCATTTGTATCGTTACTCGGGAACATCTTAATAGGTGCTTTACATTATAAAGGACCACTGATATTGCTTACACACAACTTTACCTTCTCTAGGTATAGAATAATTTTGATTTTTTTTCCCCTTTCACGCATGAAAATATAGGATGAAAGAGTGCACTCGGTTTCAGCCTGCTATAATGTAACTCAGAGCAAACTCTCAGCCAACGGGTGTAAAGCAAGCTTCTCAGCTTTGCTTCCCCCTATAAAAGGTGAACTGCAGTAGATTCAGAATCTAATATCCATCTTTTGGCATGTTTTTTCCTCGCACACTTTTACACTGATATATTTTTCAGGTTGCAAAGTAGCTATTTCTGTGATATCAGTCATACAAAAATCAGAAGAAAAGCCTCAATGGCTTTATCATTATTTTATGCAGACTCTAGATTCTGATTTTAGTATCATTTGTGAGAACACTGCTTAGGCTATTCTCTGGACTTTTTTGAAAAGAATAATAAATAGATACAGTGTTTTACTCAAACATAGCAACGCTGCGTAATCAAAAAAAAACAACTTGGTGTTATTGTAAAGCAGTTTTCTTGGTTTTCTAACCTTCTTAAGTTCTTGGCTTCTTGTAAAATAAATCCAGAGATAATTTTGTCACTCATCTGAAAAGAATGCAGTATTAGTCTAACGACAATTGCAGCTCAGCAAGATCTTTTTACAGGCTACACTTGTATAAATCCCCAGGTTCAGTAGTAAAATCTCATTTCAGTATTGAGAGCTTGGTGGTGATGTTGTGTTGCCATGGAATCAAGCAAATGGGAAAAATTTTGGAATGCCCTAAAGGAACAGACTTTCAGAGCTGCATGTGCTCCAAAAAGCTCAAATACCGCTGGGTCTCACTTCCAGAAAAGAGAGACTCTGTCCTGCTTCCATTGAAGTCAATGGGAGGCTTGCCACTGATCTCAGTAGGAGCGGGAGCATGCCGAAGTTTTGCAATCCATCTTTTCAAACTTCTTAAACCGAGGTGTTCACTGTGCCAATGAGTCCAGGGAGGTGATTTGCATATGATGGCAAATCAGCACAACCCTGGCTTTGTGTGAATAAGCTGCTGACCACACTGTGCGTAGCAGCCTGCAGATGAGAAAGAGCTGGCAGGACTCTCTTTTTTTTAAATAATGATTAGTCCTTCCTATGTTTAAATTCCTCATGAAGCTTCCAATGGAGTTCAACAAAGTACCTGTTTGCTAGACAATGCTGCGGGGAGGAGGAGGGAGAAGGGACGAGGGGGACTTCTTTTTACATCGCTGCTACCCTGGGTCTGCGCTCCCAGCTCGCTTCCAGCGATTCCCATGATGTCACTTTTAGTAATGGAGACATGTTTACAAAAGAGTACACAGCATCCTCTTTAAAAAGAAACTTTCAACCCCAGGAGTGCCACAAAAGTTAGGAAACCAAAAACTGCGTGAGGAGGGAGTAAAGATCCAGACAAAGGTTCTTTGTTTGCAGTGACCGAACTCGACCTCACACGACTACGAACAATAATGAATATGCAATTTGGCAGTTGCAGAACTCAGTGTCAGCATATTGCCTTTAGTATACAATACATTAAGAGCATCTAAGAGTGGCAAGCAGCCATGAAATGGGCTGATAAGATTGTACGTGGAAATGGTTTGGGTATACTTTATATCTCTGTTCAAATGATTTCTTCTCTTCTATTTCATCTCCCTTATCTTGAGAACAAACACAAAATTCATTAAGAGTACAGTGACTCTCTACGATGTAATATAGCACATTGTGTTTCTGTAATTTCTTCTCATTCAAATATTGTATTTATTACTGTAATTTTGAAAAGATAAGGGCATTTCGGCCCAAGCTGCTCCTAGCTTTTCCCTTGAACTTGTTGCTCCCATTAGTACAAAAAAGGCTTTTGTTCTAACAGAAAGCACTACTGGGTTAAAACCAGGATAACTAACTTTTACACTTGCAAACTTAGCACCATTTATCGATCAAGCAATTACACACATGCTTATATTACGTACAAATCAGAAAATCTTAATTACCTAAAAGAATTTGCCAGCACTTTTAATTTAGGAATACTGAATGACAGCATTTGGAACAAGATTCCCCCATATTTAGACCTTGAGCAATTATCTGTCATAACAATGCAAGCTTCCCCCTGCCTGCTGTGAATAAGGGGCACATTTTGTAAAGGTGGTTATTTCAGTTCTCTGCTTTTGTTTGTTGAGGGTATTTGCAAAGCTGACATGTTATCTAAGAGCTGATTTTAGCTGAAAAATAACACAGATAAACAACTAATTTACTGTATATAGGCCCTAAATACTGCTGGATACTTCAAAGATATTATCCATTCATAAATCATTAAAAATCAGTATGTGTGTGGGACTCTGGTTATATAAAGGATAATTCCAGTTTTGTGTTTGCAGATATTTCAAGTTTCACTACTGACTTTATTTTGCGTCAAGCCCAATGGACTTCTACATGCTGCCGACTTCCCCACAGAAGACAGACAGAAGAGTTTCTTCTCATCCAGTTCCCTCTCCAGGAGTGCAGAGCTGCTTTCTGTCCCTCCCTCCAAACAAACAAGGAATAGAAATAAAGAAATCTGAGAGCTGAGGGCAGTATGGACCATTTTGAAAAAACAGCATCTCATAAAAAAAATCACAAAATCGTGATCTTATCAAATTTGCTGTGACTCATCCTTGAGGGACTGCAAATTGTTCCAGAATAACACAACCCCTAATTATTATGAGATGCTAGGCAAGTCTTTCGTCAGTATCTCAGAAGGAGTCAGTTTTCACTGCTTAGGTTTGCTCTATGGTGCAGGTGTTGGCTTTAGAAGGACTCGTCATATCTCACCATTTAAAGCACTGTAGGTATTGGAAGTTGGGATCACAGACAGCTCTTTAAACTGCCAGACTGCAGGAGTCTTTGCAACAGATTATGTGAGCTGGGTGTGGAGCCACGTGATGTCCCACCCGTCCCCTCATTTTTGGGTATTTGAGACAATGAAGGAGCTGTGTGTGGGCCACTGGAAGACTCTTAATGCCTTTAACATGGAATACCTAAGACCTGTTCGTTTGGAAATTTTCTGAGAACTTTGGGGACATATTTGCAAACACTGTGGGAGTGTTAGGAGACTGTTGGCGCATCTCTTCTGACCTGATGCAATGATTCCAAAGCAGAGAGCCGTATATTCCGGTGAAGACTTTACAACCTCAATATTTTCCAGTCTCCTATTTGATTATCTCTTCTGCAGATGAACAGAGAGCCATCTACAAAGGGAAACACCCCCCACCCCAATTTACCAAGGTAGACAAAATTGATTCACTGATTTGGGTCTTGCAAAAAGTAAACATGAACTAAAACTTCCCATAGACGTCTAGATATATTTCCTTTCTTTTTTGTATGTCAGACAATTTTACTAAAAATATAAGGTCTCCAGGCTTTAGTTTATCATAGATATATATAATTAACTTGATGTAGCTGAACTTTCATCTACGAACACAATCCACAAAAAGTAAACTATAAATTTTGTTTCAGCACTAACTGAGAACCTTAGCAAAAGAGATTTTTTGCCTTTGGCCTTCTCTTTGCACTAATCTGGCTACACCAGTTATTACACTCCAATTCTGACATTCAAATCATGTTGAGCAATTTTCCTACAGTGTGTTTCCTAAACAAAAGCATCTTCTCCCACTCCCACTTCTGTGTCTCATGGATCTGGGAGCTGCAGAAAAATATCCTTGTTTAAGTCCTATAGACCCAGCCAACAATTGTATTGCAGCGCTAGATTTCACAAACTATCAGTGATCATTTGACCAAAAGGATGCCAACTGACCCAGCAAAAGCATATCTTTCAGTTACTAAATAACATGTTCAACTCGCAACATGATAAAATCCCTTTTTTTTTTACCTGTTTGAAGCATAACCTAATACTTTCCCAAGCCACTTATACCTTTGTGAGTGAAGAAATTTTAGATGTGTATACCCCAAACTACTGAATTGCTTAATTATTCCAGGATTTTCACCTGGAATTGCAGAGCTCTTGAAAAGGATATCATCTCTTGCTAAGAGATGGTGTTTTTGCAGCTCTGGCCTTTTCCCTTTATAAAAGAACAGTGCATATTACTAGTTTGGTATTTCACACTATCAGCCATTGCTTCAGGAAAATTACACGGGACATAGCATGACAGGCTGGTTTCATAAACCTGTTTGTGGGCTTAGGACTGAGTCATTCCACAGCAATTTCAGATTTAGGATAATGCAGAATCATACACGCCTTTTTATGCTTACTGCACTTTCCCCTTTCACTGTCTCCATAGGAGGGGTAAAGCAACAGTTGTTTCTGGAGGGTTCTTCTTTGTTTTGCCTTTGCCTGCAGTGAGAGGTTACACTACAGGTTCCCTGCAGCAAAGTACCCTAGGCTGTAGGACAGAGGTGTTTTGAGCCAGGTCTTTCGGGGAAGAGAAATGATTGGTGCCTTTCATTAGGACCTAATCAACTTAACCTGAGGTACAAGAGAAGATTGTATCAGCTTTTGCCTTTAAACTGCCTGTCTTTCAGAGACACAAAGTTACCAAGAAACCATTTCATCCAGAATAAAAAATTGGGCAAATTTGAGCACCTATTCATCAGCATGATTTACTAAAAGTGTTACAGTAGTTCAGGCAAAATAAAATTGGCATAATGGGCGATAGAGTTCAGGTTGAAAGGCAAGATGAGCAGCCTCTTCAAGCAACAGTGTCTGATGTCTTCTGAGGAGCTGGAAAAAACCTAGTAACTTATAGATACCAGTTCTGCATTTTGTGATTGAACTTTTAAATTTTCAATGTCATGGATTCACTACACTGGTCTGATTTTATGAAATACAAAAACCAATCAGCAGGTCAGTGAACTCTGAATGTGCATTCAGAAATCTGCTTTAGTGGTCAGAATATACTGGGCATGCATCTGCCTCAGGGTCTTCCTTGCAAAAAGTTTTCTTCTAATTTTCTGTCTGTGCTGCTGCAGTGTCTCCAAGATCAAACTGAGCTCCATCACTCAAGCTGAGTGGTGTTTCTCCATCAGCTTTTTTCCTAAAAGAACTTTCTGTGCATTTGCACCTGTGACATTTTTTAGATATGTTTTTGTGGATAGTTAGTATTTCTTATATGATGCAAGTTTAGAATGTGCTAATTAAGTTAATGAATAAAAAACCCCACTTGGGAAGCACTGGCCAGATTGGAATCTGGAGGAGGCTCCTGTGCAGTTAAGAAATAATTTCTGGAACAGCCTTCCAAGAGGATTGTGGGGCAAATAGCAGCCTCAAGTCCAGCCTACATCATGGGATGATCCTGACATTTTTGGCCATTCCTCCTCCAGTTTCAGCTCCTCTGGTAGATCATTAGTACACATGGACCAGGAGGTACCATCAGTAATCCTAGTATGATGAAAGATGGAGCAAAATTTCATCGTTTGTTTACACTAGGAACACTTGTTGCTAAAAATGTCTTAGTTACTATATTTTAACTAATATTTCAAGCACTAGCATAGATATGTTATCTGTTCCTCATCAGCCCTCAAAGCAAGAGCAAATTCATTTTGAAACATAATTTATTTTCTAATTTAGGCCTTGTTAAATCTCATAAAAACTGAGTTGGGCAGATCTGGAGAAAAAGTCATCCATATCCCTGTACTTTGAACATGTGGAAGCAGAACAATGCATGATCAAAAAGTCCGAATGCCATTTTGCCACTTTGTGATCAGTAACATGATCCCCTTTCTCTGCTTCTCTTTCTATCTATTCCTCTGGTAAATCTATACAAGATGGTTACTGACCATAGATGTGCCATGTCTCATATTCGTGTGGTCAGTTGATATCTGTAATTAAAAAAGGCTCCATACAAAGCAAGGTTTGCCTTTTCAAAGGACCACTCCAGAAAATACATGCTGATGGAGTACTCCAGAGAAGAAACGCCTTACATCTAACTTGCGGGGTTTGCTATGGGAATTCAAACTAACCATTTAGAAAGGTGGTAAATTAGTGTTAGAGAAGGAAAGGAGGTAAGTGTTATTATAGCTAACAAAATTTCAAACTGCAACTCTGTCTATAATCTTTCCGATTTAGATTTAAATACTTGTTTCATTTTTGCTGAACTAAGATTCTCCTCCCCATCTCAATTCTTTTCAGTTTCCTCCGTTCCAGCCCAAACTCTGTATTTAGTGCAACATCCAAGAGATCTTTAGGCTCTCTTTCCCCAGTACAGATCCTGACTTAGCCTAATTAATATCAGATTAAATACAAGAAAAAGGACTAACATAGTAGATGTGACTGTTGATGAAGTCTTCTTCTGATGTCTTCTTTGTCTATATGTTATTGTGTTTTAGCTGATATAGCCTGAGAACCTTGGGGCAAAATCATGGCATTGCAAAAGTCAATAGTGAAACGCCCACTCAGAACAGGAAAGCTGCATCACACTGGTATACAGTAGGAATATCACATAAATTATATATGGTACAACAGGACAACCACAGCTACACACATTCTGAGCCCTGTTTGAACTTATACCATGCACTTCTGTATTAATCAAATATATTTGACTTATATAGGGAGGATTTTAATTAATGTAAAATTAATTCAACCGAGAGTAACCTTTGAAAGCATGCTTACATTATCAGTTGCGATTTGTGCAGGATACCTCACTGAGCTGCAATCTATGCATCCTTACGTAACAGGCGTTAAGAAGCAATTACACAACTTAACGCAAACACCACCAGCAGATGAAAATCCATGGCACAGACAGACTCTTGAGCAATCATCAAAGCAGTGCCAGAAAGCAAATTCTACTTGCAGAGAACTTTTTTTTCATGTTAAATGCATTTCAGGGGATGCTCTACATTTCAGCTTCTGGTAGGCAGATAGTACTTTTGCAAGCCTTAATACAGAGTCTGCCACAAAATGGCTTTTCATTGTAAACTTTTTATCCTTCAAAACCTGTTAATACAAACTTTGACCAACACTGTCACAAAATGTGTGTGCAGTTCAACTCATATCTTTACTAACTGCAATAATAAACTTTTGCTCTAAAGCAAACAGGTCATTAGCAAACAGATATTTCTGTGCACTGTGGTTACTTGGGCCTCTCTCCTCCTGTCATCCCATTTTTCACTCACTGTTCACATGCTTAGCGTTTGGCATCTGAGTATGTCTTCTTGATGCCAGGGCCTTGCAGCTTGCTCAAATTTAGTACCGGTGAAGAACATACTCTATTCCTCTGTGCACAAAGTTTATTAGTGTCCCTTAACTACAACTGTTAAATTCAGGCAATACTTTCATGTCAGGTGTTAACTCAGGGCACAGGATATGTCCAAATTCAAGCAGCCATGCCTGTAGATACATATATTCTAACTTCAAGAAAAGTTATCCAATTATCTTGTACTATCTTCAGAACATTTTTTAAAGTTGATATAATTTCTTGATGAATAGATCTCATATTGTACAAAAGGAGCATTCCAAGACCCCTTTTAGATACTTTATATTGTAGACATTGAAGTGGTCTACAGACTATTTTATGGGACAGATTCTGGTCACTTTTACATCAATAGAAATTGGGATGACTCCAAATTTCTACTGGTATAACAGAACAGAATTTTTCTCCTCAGCCATTATAAAAGAATCCTATGCATGGCAAAACATAACTGTGTGGTCAGAAATACTTTTTTGAAAGATGCGTAGTTTATCACCATTTAACTACATTTCATCTTCAGAAAACACTCAAGTATTTTAAACATTATCAGGCCTGGAAGAAGACATTTATGGGGTTTTATGTTTTTTTGACCTGTAGCATTGCCGGCTTCCTTGATGGAGGTGTTCACAATGGCTTAAGAGGCAATCAAATATATTCAAAAAGCAGTAAAACAGTAGTACTGGATGACCAGGGCACCAGCATTGGGCTGTGTTCAGGGGGACAGGAATGCTTAAAGAAGGGGAAGTCTGGTTTTTACCTTTTTCACAGCTTGGTAAGAATCCACCCATCCAACTTTACTTCTAACCCACTAGTCTAAGAAGGCATCTTATTTCCCCTATTGAGTCTCCTGGGTTTAGGCTTCCACCTCTCCAAACACAGTCACTTGGAAATACTTAAATACATTCAGTCAGTCAGTGAAAAGCCTACCCAACAAAGTCTAAAGACCAGATTTAAGAATCACCTGAAAACCTGACCCCTTCTTATTCACTTTTTCCACTGTTTTCCCCTCGTCTCAACCAAAGGAAAATACACCATTCCTTTGGGGTTTTTTGGTTAAAACTCACTAGTGACAAAATACATCCCTCAACTGGGAGGTGTGCAGTGAGCTAGATGGAGGAAACAATCCACCTGAAAAATAAGCTGTCACCAAAACCATCACGCTGGTCCAACCGTAGAGGCAGCGGAAGGGTGGGAGGAATAACCGAGGGAGGGGCAGCAGCTGCGCAAAGTGGCAGGGTCATTAAAGAACATGTATGTGGAGTTGTGCTCAAAGAGTCATATCCTACTGCTTGTGAGGAATAGCATTGCTTCTTGCTGTTGAGTGAGAACATAAACATGGGGGAGGGAGAGCCCTAGGAGGAAAACAGACTTCGTGGAGAATGAGGTCAAATCTTGGCTTTAAAAAGTACATTCTTTACATGATTATCCAGGTTAAAGGTTAGTATGGGATTCTGAGGGTGAGAAAAGAAAAATAACTTAAATACTCATAACATGCCTTTTCCCTCATTTAACTTCCCAGTTTAAAAAAAAAAAACAAAAACAAACAAACAGATAATCAGTTTTGCTTGTATGACAGTAATTCAGTTTACCAGAATATATATGTATTCACTCCCTAATTAAAACTAAATTCCATTTTTCAAAGCCCTTAAGACCACAGTGCTGTCAATCACCAAAGCATGTTTTTCTTGAACAAGGTGTTTTACTCCATGTTTTGCTACAAGTTACGTCCAGTTCAGCCATGCTTGAAAACACAATAATTATGTTGGTCAGGAACCTATTTTTTTTCTTAATGAAATAGGTTTCCTAAGTGGTTTCTACCACCTACAGTTTGGAAACCAGTATATTGTCATACAGGCTACTTTCTTTCCTTGCCTGTTATTGGTGAACTGCCACTTTATGTCCATATGCATGGTTAAAACCTCTGCATACAAACTAAGGATCTATGAGTACAGAGGAATCTGGGAAATGTGATGAAGCATTTATTTACTATCTTCTGAATTACTTTTACCTTCATCGCTTATTTTTTTAAATGTTTCTTTGTACTGGTTATTCCAGAATTGTCTGTCATCTACAACATCCTAATTGTATTGCTGTAACTAACAGGTAAGTACAAAACATCGTTCTACAGACTTATTTTTGATCGTGGATTTTTCTTCCTTGATTAAAAAATAACAGTGAAGGATCACATAAAAAAAGATAACTGTAAAGCAGGCAGTGATTCTGAAAGAAATTAAGCTGCTCAGCCCCAAAGAATTCAGTTCACTTTGCCCACTGTAAGACACCTGAGAACTATGCATTTCCCACCCTTCCATCTGTGAGTATCCTGAGCTCTGTATCAGCACATCTAACTGTATCTTCTTTTCCTTTTATGCAAAAAACTAATGACCAAACAACCAGTGTCTTACCACATCCAGCCAGTACTGCCAAATGTGTGGTCATGAACAAGGACACAAATAAAATTTGCCTGGATGAAGCATGACTCGCATTTAGAGAGGAGGTACCTAGGAGACGTGCCAGGGATGATCTTTGTCCCCTGCTATTTTATCTGTCTTGCTCAGGCACTTACACGGCTCCCATTACCATGATGCCTAAACATATAGGAACATACGGCTATTCTTACAACACTCGGATAGGGTGGACAGATTGCATGGGTCATCCCAGGTCAGAAGGTTGATGCAGAACAGATCATTACACAAGCTTCACAAGCTCTCGATCAGTAGAAGGTGTTTATCAACCATTTCTATAAAAATCAACACCTAAACCCATTCCCAGAGTCCTGAAGTGCTTCTCAAGCATTTATGCTAAAATAATCAAGAAGCTCCATCTTGGAGGTCTTATTGGACAGGAACCAATGGTTGAAATGAATTGGTGTTTGACTTATAGCAGCTTCTTTTGGTGCACAAAAAATTCTCTTCAGCTATGGCTGTCGTGATAAATATATTTCATAACAAGATGTCTAAATTTCTATTTATTTTAGTCAATCATTTTAATCACAGAGTGCCTAGTTAAGGCTATATTTCCCCCATTGCTCATGTGGTCATAAAACTGTGTTAATTTCTATTAGATGAAGATGTCACTAACCTACTGATGCATTTACATTTTCAAAGTCAGACTATCAGAACATGTTCTACTTTTCATATCTTCATGCTGAAATATCTTGGCTATTTCAGCTGTAACCAATGTAAGCTTTGAGATTCATTTAATACATTAACCTTAATATGGTGTAGTCAGATGTAACAGTCAACCAATTCTAAAATGTTCTTAATGGGTTTTAATAATGTCTTGGACTAGAGCTGGTAGGACATTTTTGCATCAAGAATGGATAGCAAGTAGTATATAAAGTTAGCCATTACGGGTATTTTTGTTGTTCAGCTCCCACTTCACCCAAAAATCACTTGCTGAAAGATGAAGATGCTAGCACAGAAATACTGCAGCACTGCCCTATGGAGATGGAGGATGAGCTCACAGTGTAATAGTGTGTTATCAGTGATGTCATTGTGTTTCAGGAGAGATGTAGTTCGAATGCTGCCTGCCTTCATTCTCCTCTCTATGCCGGGATCCTTGGCTCGGTTATCCATTCTGCAACATCTGCCCTGGCATAATGCATCTTGAGAGATTTTGCCTAAGATAGATAGAAGTTCATGCACCGAAATGCATCTCTCCAGGTCTCTGCAGTGATATTTCTGAATAGGCAGGCATTTCAGTTTTCTCCCTCAAAAATCTTTGGGCAAATCTGTGAACACAGACTAACTTTTCTCAGTTCTCTTTACAGAGGCAGCATTGCACATACACATGACAATACTTCCAGTACGTTCAGCCATGCAGGACAGTTTGTGACAGAAGAGCATTAATAGATAATATAGATATAAACTCAAGTCCTGACCCCTGAACATTTGATCAGCTGAACAGTCCCCTCTCAGGAGAGGAATCTCAATGATGCTGAAGAGGCCTGTGACATATGTACTACTCATAGGACCCATGGTGCAAGACTGGAAATTCGCTTTCAACTCATTACGCATCTATGGTTTCAGTTCTGTTAATGGCAGGCTTACACATTTAACATTTTAACCATACAGCAGTAGGAATAACAAAAATCTACAAGCATTCAACATAAGTCTAACAGCAATATACTGCAGTAGGCATCTCTCCACAGCAACTGGGAAAAGCTGGTAGCTGCTGCCGTGCCATACACCAAACCAGCACTTTCCATGGAGAGGAAATAGGACTTAATGAAGGCTATGAGGAGTTCTCACATTTTTACATCAGCATGTCTAAATGTTTGTAACAGGCCTTCAAAATTTCCATTTCAACCCCTGGATATGCATATTGGAAAGAATAAGATTCAAGATGCAAGGACCATAAAAGGCAACGAGAAAGAAATCTGTGCATGAATAACAGGAAGGAAAAAGTAGGTTCACTATACAGTGGAGATGGAAATCTACTGATGAATAATGCTGAGAAGGCTAAAGTGTGTTACGTCTTTTCATTTTCTACAACTACTACATAGAACTAACAATCCAGTGACTGCTTTTGCTAATTCCTCAGATATCCTAGGGCAGTTTTTTCAGATTCTGGTTCTCTCTATATACATCCTTTAAAATATTCTTTAAACTGTTTTTTTCTGTTTTTTGACTCAAACTCCTACCACACAGTTAGAATGATTTTGCTGAACTTATGGACACAACTAACTTTCAGATTGATAGCCTTGAATAATTCAGTTTTCTTATCATCAGCTATTTGATCAGCTCTTTCCATGTTGAGCAGTAAATTTCTAAGTTGCCTTTGTCTTTCCTTTATATTTTCATTTCAGAATCTTTTCACAGAATCACAAAATCACAGAATGGTAGGGGCTGGAAGGGACCTCTGTGGGTCATCTAGTCCAACCCTCCTGCCGAAGCAGGGTCACCTACAGCAGGCTGCACAG
>Ga0065711_1043992_pt1 | contig 14384 bp, 8 predicted proteins | sample Hoacrofraction12_FD_59098 | JGI IMG/M metagenome (GOLD analysis project Ga0065711, IMG submission 59098) | Hoatzin crop microbial communities from Cojedes, Venezuela - Epithelial fraction 12 v2 (version 2) | ecosystem: Host-associated > Birds > Digestive system > Esophagus > Crop | place...
CTGTAGGTGACCCTGCTTCGGCGGGGGGGTTGGACTAGATGACCCACAGAGGTCCCTTCCAACCCCTACTATTCTGTGATTCTGTGATTCTGTGATTCTGTATTTGGAGACAATTTCTCTCAGACATATATTTTGTTTTCCACAGCTTTGTATCCATGACAGAACCTCATGAGCTCATCAGAAAATCTGCTACATTTGCTCATGCATCCTTTTCATAAGCCCAATTCTGCCTTCCTGCATGCGTCAGTTAAAAGTTTCCATATACAGAATCTGCTTCTATTGTCTTCTTTACTTTTCTGTAATAGTTCTGTAGTGGTTTGTCATTAGTTTATAGGCTTATTTAGACACCATATGTCCTTTGAAGCATCTGAAAAGCATCCTGCAATAGCGAGACTGAAGTACAGAAAAATGAACTACATTCATCTTGCCAGATAACAGTCATCTTTTCTGCATTCTGAGTCTTCGTTCTTCCATTCTAGCTTCCATTAAGGCATGACTTTTTCTGTTGAAAGGCAAAATATACGGCCTGCCTGTGAGGCCACTATTAATTCCACACTATCTCTCTTTTATAGTGCAGCTGGCACCCTACCCTCGGGAGAACAAGCTCATCACTTCTACCACATGCTTGTTCTCTACCAGTTCAGGCAGCAGGGATCCTAAGTTAGCTATCAAATATTGGTCTTGCCCATGGCAGCGCAGAGCATTCGACGATGCCTCTGGGCCAGCTGAAAATAATTTCTAGCACAGTTGGAGTGAAACTACAGAGGTGTAACATTCAAAGACATGTGAGTCCTGAGGAGGGTGGGATTCAGTGTTCTCTCCAGCAATAAACAAAGATTTGCAAAATCAGTAAAATAAAATAAAAATAGTACAGTTTTAGATAAGCTTTTTTAAATGCAGCATCCTTTCCTGAGTGTGAGAAGTAAAGGAACTGTCAGTGATTGTACATTAAATTATATTTCTGGCTTTTCAGACATGTCATATTCTTCTAATACCCAATTGTCTCAACTTCACTTATTTTTGTTTTAATAATATTTTTCAGATGTGTGTACATATTATTACCATAGTGCTTTCCTATACCTCACTTGCTTACTGCAAATACTCACAAAAATTTCCGGTGAGGTGCTTATTAAAAAGACAAACTGATTAGCCATAAGCAGGTAGACTGAGGCATATCATTCAAGGGAGACACTTCCTAGAAGTATAGATTATTCTCTTATTTTTATGATGTTACTTCATATTTACTTTATCGATCTGAGAGATGTTGCTTGCAGAAGAGGTATACTTTTCAAGAGATTTCTTTGTCCCTAAACCAGTTAATGCTGTCCAAGAGCAGTGTGTCTGCCTATGCTTACATCCAGCTTTGCTGTGCTTTCCTGTTCTCATGCTTAGATAGAAGTGCTGAAATTGTTCCTTTGCCTTCTCAGTATAACTCTGAATGTTTTTAAAGCATGGGTTTTTTAACTTTGTAGAGTTTAGTTCAACTGACAGTATGTCATAGGCAATTCTTCTTGTTCTTTAAATTTCTTTAACTTACTAAAACTTCCTCTCTGCTTTTGAGGACTTTTGATGAGTGGGAAAGCTGCCTTCTCTTTAGTGTGAGTTTGCTGCCATGCAATGCTTTCAACTTCCCTGCCATCTTATTACCGTAAGAGTCGGCGCTGTTTTCTAAGTGTTTTCCAGAGCATTCTTCCACAAAAAGAAGGAATCTGGCTCTCATTAGGTCCCCAGCTGATGGATAACTGTATTGTGCTGGTTGTATTGAATCTTTGTTCTGTAAGCATCCAGCAGTGACAGACAATGCCACTAGATTTTTTTAAACATTGTAGTATCAAGGGTTGTGATACAGAAGAGTAGCAGTTTTGGGACTGTGATTGGATGTGAAGGTCTGTTTCTCCTTTGTTGAAACTCCTTCTTCTCCCAGCTGAGTTGATCTTCCAGTACCTGAAGGGAGCCTACAGGGAGGATGGAGAGGGACTTTTCACAAGGGTGTGTAGTGATAGGACAAGGGGGAATGGCTGTAAACTGAAAGAGGGCAGATTTAGATTAGATATTAGGAAGAATTTCTTCAGCATGAGGGTGGTGAAACACTGGAACAGGTTGCCCAGAGAAGCTGTGGATGCCCCCTTCCTGGAAGTGTTAAGGGCCTGGTTGGATGGAGCTCTGAGCAACCTGGTCTAGGGGAAGATGTCACTGCTCGTGGCAGGGGGGTTGGAACCAGATGTTCTTTAAGGTCCCTTCCAACCCATACCATTCTATGATTCTGTGATCTTACTGGAGAAGGAGACTCTGTCCAGACAGGACTCCTCTCTCTGCCTCTCTCTCCTTCACTGTTGGATCCTGTTCCTCAGCAGACAATACTGTGCTGTGCATGGAGTGAGGACCCGCTGGCCTTTGCACTTCATGGCTGCGCCGTGCTTCTCCCTGGGGAGAAGGAGACATCTGTGGGGCTTGGTGGGGCTTGGGACCCTTGGGACCTCTTTCTCTTTGTGCCAGCTGGAGCAGGGGGGTGATGCAGGCATGGCCTGGAGTGGAGAGGAAACGACAAAGGGCTGGAGGCAGAGGACCAAAAGAGCCAAGCAGCACGGTGCTGACTTGGGCAAGGCCACAAAAGGCAGTGCAGGGCGGTGCACGGGGCTATTCTTGGCCAGGATCAGGCCGGTTTCACTGTTCATTGTTGTCTGATGTGTAAGGACATAATCTAAATGAACGCATCTGGATACGGTTTAGGGTCAGGATACTTCTGTGTAACTAGTATGTCACCTGTTACTAACATCTGTCTGGTACAAATGGAAACACAATCTACTCATTTCATGGAGGTTGTCACATATTCATGAATGAAGAGTTTTTGGACATGTGCTGATTCTAAATTTGGCTGTGGTAGGAGGTTAAATGTTGAGAATTCTATTGTGTGTTGGTCCATCTGGTTCTCAGTTATTTTTATGACAAGGCAATAAGTGCTAATGACATATTATTATTGTTTGATAATAGTTTTAAAGTGTTTTGTTAAAATGGTTATTAAATCTCTGTCTGGACAGTGCATTTCCCTCACATGAAGAAGTGTCTTTCTTTAAAAATTACAGATTAGATAGAATTTATGAAGTAAACCCCTTTTGACTATACCCACATTTTGTTTCAGTGACGCACAGTATGCATTTCAAAGCTCCATAAATGTTCTTCCTCATCCCTGTAGCTTAAAATCTACCAACTGGGGGGTCCTGGATTTCATTACTGGTGGTTCTTCCTTTTTTTTTGCCTTAGTCATTTAGTGGCAGTACTGCTGCACTTTTGCAACATTCTTCAACGCGGACAAACTCACTCTGAAGAACCCTTGTTCTAGGAGTTTAAGAAGCTGAGTGTCTCAGGCCTCCATTATGTATACTTTTTGGAAGGATCTTTTGCTTAGTGACTAAAATTTTAAATTCTAAGTATAATGCAATTTCATTGTCTTTCACTCTCATCAGTCTTTAAGATGTCATAGATGTTTGTCTTACCTCAAAAATTTGCTTTGTTTCTGGAAATTCTCGGTCTTATTTTTGTAAGTTATCACTTGTATTTACCTTGTTCTTTTTTGACTTTGTCCAGAAACATGAAATGTTATTTGTTGTAATAAACATATTGGTGAAATAAAAATTCCAGCTAAGAGTCTGTGAGATAGTAAACAGATTTAGATGTTTACATAAAGGGAGAAATTTGAAGTTCCCTGCTCAAAACTTATTGAATGTACTAAAAATATTAAACAGGATATTTAGAAGATTTTGTTTTAAAATATGTTGTTATAGGCATGCTCAGCAGTGAGAAAACTTTCTGGGCTGTTTTTGTAACAAAGAAGAATATGTGGGGAATGAAGTAAAACAGCTGTGATGCAGACTCACAGTAAGATTGCAAGACTAATAACTGTAGACTGAAGTTCGGTCCCTTCTGAAATTGTGCATGTGAGAGAGTGAATGTGTGTGTGCGAATGCTTGTGTGTATGTGCTTAAAACTGGAAGGTATATTTATTTATTTCACTTTCTTTTCTTTTCTGCTTTTCTTATAGAAAATAAAAAAAGACCCTTTGGACTTGAAGTAAAGACCCCAAGCAGCATTCTGATTTGCCTCACTTAGAGTCCCTACTGTATTTTTTTTCCTGAAGCTTTTTTCCTTCCTTTCTTTTTTTAATAAACACTTATAAAACTATATTGCTTGAAGTTGCTATCCAGCCGAAATACCTGTGAAAAGCTTACCTGCCTTGAGTACCTATATTCCCTTGCTCCTCTGTTCATTTCTTCCCTGCTTTTTTTGCAGCGTTGTATTATCCCCTTCCTATAATATTTTCTATATTTCTAGAAAAACTTTGTCTGAAAGGCTCTGATCAGCTTCATTTATTATGCAGTTATAAGTAATGTGGAGACTCAGTAAGAGATAGTGACTGAATTGCAGGCCAAGTTGGGTGTGGAGCACTAAAAGTCTTGCCAGGAACAATAAGTTGTCATCAAGAAGTCTTACTCTGGAAGAGCCACCAAATAGTTCATCTAGGACTCTTTATCAGTTTTGATACTGTGTGAACTGGCTACTGATAGCCAAAAAAAAGAAGGTTGAACCTCTGTGTGATTAAAAAGGAGGTTGGATCAAAGGCAGTGATATGTGGAGTGTGCGATAGTAAGGCTGCTGTCTCCCATGTAGGCCCAGTTGAAAGGTGAGAATACAGGAGGATGATACAGCACCTTCCAGGGTTGAAGGTTTATAGAGGCATAGCTTTAAAGGGTGGGTTACATGGGAAGTGTTACAGGGGCAGACAAGATTTAATGCTGAAGAGGCCCTCAGCTAGGGAGTAACTGTTCTGCATAGGAAAGCTCCAAATTGCTCTTCCATCAATATTGTCTCAGTAGCTACAAGCAACCAAGACCAAACATTGCACCAGTGTTTTGGAGTGGGAGTATGAATCGCTGCAGATGCATGGCCACAATTCAGATGGTTTTATCCGATCTTTTGGCACAGAGTTTTTGCTGATGATTGGTTTGGTTGTGGGTGTTTGGTTGTTACTGAAGTCTGTAGCCTCAACCAGCTGGGCTTTACCTAACTGAAGTCTCACACAGCCGTGGGGATGTCTGTCAGTTCCCTGGCCGGGTGTGGCATGGAGAGTGGGAGGAAGTGTTAGAAGCTGTAACTCTGTCATCTATAATAGTTAGGGAGTAATTCCCACTATCTGTTTTATTCCGTTTTTCAAGTCTGAAAATATGACCTCCTTGTAATACCTGAGAATATTAAGAATCACAAAATTATTACCAAAAAACGTAGCACATGTCCATTTAGTTTTTATTTTTGTTTTTTTTTAAAAAATTTTTAGTTGTTAGTGTGTTCTCCATACATTGATACCCTTGAAAATTCTCTTATACCATTAGTCTTTCTCTCTGACTGTTTTCCTCAGCAAGCCATACTAATACTGCCTTTTGCATTCTCACCTCTTTCTTTATTCTCTTTGAAGAGAAACCGATTGTCATTTGGATGACACATGATCTGTCAGTTTTCAGTTGTGTGTTTTCCTGTCTTCATTAAGCTTTTTGTTAATTTTTTTGTAATTCCTGCAGTCTCTTTCTTAGCCATACCTCTAAAGATTTCTGATTTGGTCGGTCTTTTAAAATACTGATACATAATTTTGTCATAGAACTTGTGTTCCTTTAGCCCTAAGAATAGTTTTTAGCAGCACTGTTGACAATAGGACTGTGTCTTACTTCCCCCATGTGTATTTTGTGAGTTACATTTTTGAAAGGCTGTAAAATTGTAAAACTTCAAAAGTTAAATATTTTTAATTCCATTTTGAAGTTTTTACAGGTTATGATAATATCTTTTCTGTAGTTATTTGTAGCTGTATGTGTTCTCTCTGTAATAATATTTTTAAATTAAATAGCTTGGATTTAAACAAAATCCCCAAAGATTCTAAGATACCTATGCACACCTGTATGTTGTCTATTTAAAACTGACTAGAAAAATCTGCATACTCTTAAAAGGCTCTCGGAATAAATTTCCATGTGTCCGTTTTCCACGGTGAAGTTACTGTGACAGAGTGATCAGAACAGACTGCTGTGTTGGGGAAAGCAGACATTTTTGAAGAGCTGTGTAAAGCTGTGAATATTTCATATTATTCTTTACCAGATATTATTTGAAAAGCTGACATCTGCATTTTTAATAGTTAGTCTAATGGTACGTCAAGTACTGATTGATTGAACTGACTTTGTAGGGATGTGTTGCAGGTACGTAAAAATTAAGACTATGGAGATTCAACCCAAAGTTTTATGGGAGGCATTTTGAGTCAGATGCTGTTTTAAGCTAGGTCGATGAAAGCGTTATTGGTTACCCAAACAGATTTGTTTATGTACCAGATGTGAGGTTTGTAATGCAGATCCAAAACACAGTTTAATTGGTTTGATGCTGAATACCAGAACCTCTGTTTAAGTAGCTGAGGTATCAGATGTGCATGGCAGACCTGTATTTTTAATACTTCTGCTTTTATGGAGGTATTTGACAAGAGGACATATCCTAATGGAGATCCTCAAATACTACAACAACGTTTCAGTGCAGGTAAATAAAATCAGTGATCAAACTAGGAGCCAGGGTCTTTGCAACCACTGGGGAAACTGTGCAAAAATGGGGGCAGTGTAGATTCGAATCTTTCAGCCTTCCTTCTGCCTCGGCATTGCCACTTGTTGGAAAGTCTTCTAAAGGTTGCATTGATATGGTCTTTACTAGTGTAAAATTCATTCTGCATTATCACGTGCTGTTCTGGGTACATCTATGAGCAGCATTGCTGACACCGTATTGTGATGGCCTAGCAGGGAATAAAGCAAAAGCTCATACTATCAGAGATAATAAGCAGATGAGTTTCTGTGCTGGAAGCAGTAACATTGCTTGTTATGTGAAGATCATTTTCTGTGGGGTTTTTTTTTTGGTGTGTGTGTTGTTTTTTTTAAATAAAGATGCCACAGGACAGAAGAGTAAAGATCATAAGTCTCATATTAACAGAAATATGAAGGAAGTCTTTTATTGCCTTCTCAACTTTTTAAAAGAAAACACAACTTCAGTAGTTTCTATTACAAAGTGTCTGTTTACAAGGAAAAATAGTCTATTCTCGCACCCTAACTCTAGATGCCTACACTAGCAGGCTAGCATACGTAAAATCTGTTAATAACCCTGGAGAGAGACAGGCTCCTTCAGAAAGCACTTGAGACAGCTGTAGGGTTCTGTAGTAAATCTCTTCAGACTCCTTAGAAACGTCTTTTTCTTTCCCTCCATTGACCGTTCAGAGGCTTCTGTTGCTTAATGTCACTTAGAGACCTAAATTGGTCTGAACTGGTTCTACATATGTTGCAGGTGCCTTAAGATTAAGTTGACAGAGATTCAACACAGGATTACTAGAGCCACTTTTAGTCAGATGTCATTTTAAACCGGAATCATGACACTAGTTCATGCTGCTCAATGTTTGTGAATATACTTGGTGCTGATCTTGAAAAGAATTGGAACACAGCTTTGCATATCATGATTTCAGCATGATTTTAGCTATGCTGGGATTGTTGCTTGAGAATGAACACTTGACATTTTTGCGAACTTAGCCAGTAAAATCCTTGTATCAATTCATGTTGTCTACTTACAGTTATGAAGCAGGAATTTTCCGTAAAAATTTATAGAAATGCTCCCTGGCTGTGCTTGGAAAACAGCATGAAACAATGTGGAGAACTAAGCCACTGCTCCCCAAGCCCCAGGACATGGAAACCTCACTGTAGTATTTTTATCAGATGCTTGGTCTTACTTAAATATAAATATTTCAGAAGTGTGAACCTATAATTTCTATTTAAATTTTGTATTAGTTTCAGAAAGATGCTGCACATATCCATAAATATTCTGCTGAGCTGTATCTGGACAGTGTTGAACAGCGGGATTGATTGTTGCTGAAAAAAGAACTGCTATACCAAGTGTCTGAGCAATCTCTGCTAGGTTAGCCTTTCCTTTTTTCACCCAGATTAATGTTCCTAATGCGTAAATGGGCACTGAGTCTAATGCCCAGCTGAGACTGCACCTTTGTGTCATATGTACTGAGACCTCTGATGCTACTTGTGCTGCATACTGCTTTCACAATGTAAGGACGTAAGAAAATATAATGTAATTACCACTATTTGAATAGCACTGGGGAGTGACTGTCTGAGTGTCATTCTGGCATGTGGATTTTCAGTGTAATTTACAAAACTTATGAGTTGCTGACAATATTTTAAAATAGTGATAAATACCATTCGTGTTCATGAACTGTTGATATATAATTATGGTAAAAGGAAGACTTTAATTCAACTGTCTTTTCTTAAGTACATAAAATTCAAATAAAATAAAGTAAGCACCAGAATTCTAAAAAAATGTTTTACAAAATTAACAGATTTTTTGCCATTTTATGCTGATAAAGGATCCTGGTCCAAGGCCCAACATAATCCTCCAAACATAACGGCTTTCCAGGCCATGGTGCCCTCAGGTGCCTTGGTCTCACACCTTTTTGTGTTTTTTTTCTTCAGTATAGTGCTCAGATATGGTTTATTATGCCATTTACTTAACCGCTCTTTATATTGTGCAAGCTGCATCTTAGTACTTGTACTATTTCACTTCTATTTTCACATCCTGCATGCTCATACTGTAGCAAAAGGAGATAATTGAACTCATGTTGCACCATGTTTTGTGTGCAGCTTTTTCTACATGCTTTGTGTGCCTCTTCTGTTAGAGATAAGTCTCAATTTTCTTCCTCCCTAATGACTACATTGAGGATTTGCTAAGAGTGCAGTGACAATGCACGTGAAAGAGCTCTCAGTATCTGACTGATGACACTTCAGCAGCTAATTGCTCATAGAATTTTACTTCATGAAATGGTTCATACACCTGTTTCACTCAGTGCATTGCTTTGGAAATCTACATGGTGAGTGAAGCTTTGCCAAAACGTAGGAGATATATTCCAAAAACCACAAGAGTAATTGGAATTTAGAAGGATGTGCTCTGAATAGTTCCTTTTTCTCCCACTGTAAACTCTACCAGTAGTAGATATTACTGACAGAATGTGTTTATGAAATTTCTGAAGTTTTTACATTATTTTGCTTCATTTGTCATTCTGAAAGATAGTTTTTGCTTTCACTGAAAATGACAGATAAAATTACTTACTAAAAAAATCATACAATTACTGTGAAATCCTGTGGAATTATGAAATACGTTGAGTTCAGTTTTTGAAAGGATCCTGAGAATCACTGTGGTGAGTTATTTCGTGCGAGATGAAAGGAAAGGATAAGGCAAAAAGCAGTCCCACAAAAGTTTAGAAAATACCATGCATCTGAGAGACACTTTTTCTGATAATTTGAAATTGATCTCATATAGTTTTAGCATTCCTTGGATATGAAGAGATATTGCAGTAACCATGCTCATTCAAGTATGGCTTTATGTAGCTCAGTGGATGCTCCAGTTCATGTAATTAATGTACAAGACAGTATGGTGACCTCAGGGATACAGAGGTTTGGGGGGCAGCAGCATTTGGCATAGCGGTATTTTTTACTTCATCAGGGGCATTTATGAGTGGTCCTATTGCTCCTGCTCTTCCCATTCTCTGTATCTGTCATATTGTTGCTGGTTTCCACTAGAGACACCAGTTGCTGAAGTGAGAACTCCCTGAATTTTTGGGTGTAGTGGGAGAAATAGAATAGACTTATTTTGCTACTGTAAGGAAGGAGTGGAAGAAAATGGAAGGAAATACACAGGCAAGAGCAAGCAACTGAAGTACCCAGCCTGTTCCCATCAGAGTCCTAGGTTAAACTTTTGAGCTCTACTGACTTTTACAGTGTGTGCAGAGCGATAGTCCCCAGAATAAAACAGATCACAGAAAAAAGTGAAAAGGGAGCCTAAAAGCTGGGGTATTTAGAGTTCACCTGCTTGAAGCTTTAGCGAACTGGAAAACGTTAGTTTTGATGCCTATACTAAGGATTCATCAAAATACCTAAACAAATGTTGCATGAAACATACAGTGAAAAAGGTGGTTTTCTAGCACAGCAGCTCTTGAAATCTACCAGTTTCTGTACAAATGCATCACGCAACTTCCAGAAATTCATCTGGCTTCTTCTTGAATGTCCTGTTAGCTCCTTCCTTGTCAGTTCTCTCCTTCCTCCACCACAGCAGCTTATAAATTTTAAAGTTTCTGTTCTTACTCCCAAAGTTAGGAAGTACAGTAAGCACCTCAAAAAACGTGATGTGGACAGATGGAGACAATGTTAATTGTAGTAGCTTGAAACCTTTAATTCTTTCCAAACCAGTGAAAATGGGAAGTATTTAAAAAATTGATTTTTTTTTTTCTGGTACAAAAACTGTGAAGAGAGAAAACTGAAGTTTAGGAAGTGTCCAACCAATATGCTCTTCAGCAGAGCCCTTTATAGAGTGCCAGATCCTTAAGGAGTTGTCCTGTTGCCAGATGATGAGGCTATCCACAATGGACTGAAGGAAATGTCTTCATACCACTGTATTTAGTGAAGGTTGTGTGAGACTTAGAGCGTAGCAGGGATTTAAGTGAGCTAAAATACATGACGTATATTTGTGTCTCTCTCCTCCCTCTCCCCCCCTTCCCTCCTTCCTCTCTTATTTTCCCACCCCCCTCTTTTTCCTTCCCTCTCTTCTTTTTTTTACCAATATCGAAAGACCATATCGGAGTAAGAGTATCAGAAATCTTTTTGGCATTTCTGGCTAGTCTAATCTAATAGACTTTTTGAAGTGTCCCACGAAAATTTCTTGAAGACCATCAAGTTCTTGAGTGTCTCGATACTTTCTGTGGTAGAAGACAGACTGCTGTCTTGCTAGTGCGCCCACTACAAGAATTAGTGGGTCTTTTCCATGTTTATGTGCTGCAATTTTATTTACTGCTGGGAAAATAGATGATGTTTTCCTTCTTGTGCAATCATATTTCCTTTAAAAGAAGCATGCCTATATGTAGCGTATTTCTTTTTTCATAGATGTAATTTCTTGTTCTTTTCTGTTGTCCTCTTTATTGAGGACTCAGAGCAATTAGGAGATGAAATAGGTTTAGTAGAACCTTCAGTATAATGCATATTTTTCCTTGTCTATATGGAGCGAAGCACAAGTAAATCACAAATAAAGGATCTTCTTATTAGACAATGTTTTATTATTTGTCCTCACTGTAATTGTATTATATTATCTTTCCTTTCTCTGTGCATACTAATATTCAACCTAAATTTGTGTGAATGTTTGTACTGGCCTCAGAAGTTCCCCTGGAAGGGTTCTCTTGAGCCACTAAGGTTGATTTTAACTATCAATCACAGCTGTAATACTGTATTTTTCTTTGCAATTCCTTTTAAAAATTTTATTTAAAATCAGAACTGGATTTAACTTGCATAACCCTTTCTTAATGGCCAGAAGTCCTGTGGCAGTTTGGGTTAACCTGTGAGGGAGAAGTACATCCTGAACCTTCACCCTGGTTTCTCTAAATTCAAAACAGTCATAGTTGGAAGTACACTGTAATTTTTAGATTGAGGCTTTTACAAATGTCATTGTTCTTCAAAGTAAGTTAGATTTAATACTAGATTCCTTTCAAATGCGGATTTGGGAAACTCTGATGTGATTGCCAGTTTTTCATATAAGGGCATTGGTTGTCCAGTAGCTTGTCCTCTGGTATTCATATCAGGTATACATACTTTTTGTGGATATGGCTTAACTTTACTCTTTAATGTCTTTGAGATTGTGTGGGTAAAACTAAGCAGAATTTATCTAACAGATATGTTCAGCGTAGTCTGAGCTTGATCTGAAGTAAGTGTGCCTGCTTTTTGAGAAACCTCTTTTTTCCTAGAGTTAAAAATGAATATAACACATTACTTTTTAAATGTTCCTACTGATCCCATTATTCTTTCCGTGCATTTTACAAATAGGATGTGATGTTTTGAGTATGCTTCAAACTTCAGTAGTTTGTATAATGTTCTATTTTCTGCAGCAAAAGCATGTCAAGGTGATCTCTGTGGGTGGTTAATATGTTCTGGAGTTTATTCTTCAACCATGAGAATATACAAAACTGGAGAGCTTGGTGGTATGTCATATATTTAGGTATAATTTTTTTTTTTCCAATTTTATCTTCATTAAAAATAACAGAAAAAAAGTCTCAAGTGTAGTAGTATGTACTGTTTGTTCATGGGTGAACACAGCATTTGTCACTCCTGACTTGTGTTTGTGGATATGCTGGTGAGCAATTCTTGTGATAGCTTAGATTGTAATTTTGTATCATTGTAGTGTAAAAGTGTCATATAAATGGAATGTTTAAAAAAAAATGTTCAAAGTCATAGAAAATCATAGAATTTGGAGGAAAATCTCTCTCAAAATTATTGAATGTTTGCATTTTTAGCAGAAATACTCTTGATTTGTTTGACAGGCTTTAGGTGTTATTTTCCTTGTTTTCAAATATAAGTACTTTTAAAAACAATTTTGGAAAGCAACAATAACATCTCTATAAAATGAATATATAAACATTATAACAGTGTTTGAATAGGGTAGAATTGGTAGAAATATGATTATTAAAGAACTGAAAGATGCAAAAGCTGAATATAAGAAATGAATGCTTTCACTAACGTTACAGTGGTAACAAGAAAAAAATGGAAGTGAAAATGCCAGACAAATCCATATCCATAAACTGCATTTGATTTATAAAAAAGGAATATTGAAAAAGCTACTGAGTATTTGAATAAAATGCATACTTTTTTTTCTTTCAAGACTAAAGCAAACATGTAAGGAAATTAACTGTTATTAAGAAATAATAATGTGCCTGCATGCTGATTGCCTGCTGATAGCATGTTTAATCATTGTTGCTGATAGCATGTTTAATCATTGCTTCTGTCTTTCTTCTGTTTTTGTTTCCTTCAGCCTCTGTCTCTGGGAAATTGTATTTCTGCTGTTTGTATAGCATATAGGAGAAGCAAGTCTTTAGTTGTAAATGGGAACTCTGAATGTTTTTCAGGTATGTCTTACTAAGGTTATCCTCTCTGGTGAAAAGATTTCTGCAGAGGTGATCTTTTCATATTTCCCTTGCCATTCCTGGCACCTCATTAAAAGGCTGGAAAAGTCACTCAGAGTACCTCCAAGCTCAGGGTCTTTATTCTCAATGAGAAATTTGTTCTTCTGAAGCTCAGGCAATTTGCAGAATCTGTGAATCTCTTTGGTGCACACCTCTGGGCATCATAAGGAATATCACACTAATTTTCTCCAGCAAGAGACAAAGCAAAGCAAGATCTTTACCTTGTAGAAAGAGTTAATCAGGCTGTAGAATAGCTGCAAATACATCAAAACCAGAGGATATATATCTGCTCAGCTTTCTGGTGCTTATATCTGAGAACATGGCCTTTTTAAGGACACAGTTTTCAGAATGAGAAAGAAGCAGCTAAAGACTAGGGCCAGTGTGATACCTTTTTTTCTTTTTAGGTGATCACTCTCCGCACAACCCTTTCACTTCTCAAAGTAGCAGGACAAATACATCTTGTATCTTAGCAGAGGTTTATGTTCAGCATTCTTGTCTCATCCCTTTCTCACACCATGGGTGGAATGGGAAATTCAGTGAGCCTGCCTACCCAGCAGCTCTACTGCTATCAGTGCTGGACAGAGTTGGGTGAGGGGCTTGTACTCTTACGTTGCTAGTCCCGCTAGTAGTTCTGGTTCCTTACTCACGTTTACCTGTCACAGATCCCTCATCTCTTACTGCTACTCTTCAATCTGCAGTGGGGGATAGTTAGTGTAACAACATAGTTAATGCTATAGGAGTCCACGAAACAATTACCCTGTGTGAAACAGCTTAAGCTGTTGGCGTTACAGAGAATGAGCTTTCTTGATACTCTGTTCTTACAGCGAGGTACTGTATTCCCAACGGGAAGCAAGGTTATCTGTGTCAGACTGGAGGCAGCAGCCATTCGGCTCATCATGTTCCATTCGAAGACTTAGATGATCTTGCTCCATTCTTTGTGACCGAAGTTTACAAAGATGTTTGTAAACATCAGGAATTATGGGCTGGATGAGTGGCCGGTGAGGTGGATAGAGAACTGGCTGAATGGCAGAACTCAGAGGGTTGTCATCAGCAGCACTGAGTCTAGTTGGAGGCTGGTAACTAGTGGTGTCCCCCAAGGGTCAGTACTGGGCCCAGCCTTGTTCAACTTCTTCATCAACGACCTGGATGAAGAGTTATAGTGTACCCTCAGCAAGTTTGCTGATGACACCAAACTGGGAGGGGTGGTGGATGCACCAGAAGGCTGTGCTGCCATTCAGCGTGACCTGGACAGGCTGGAAAGTTGGGCAGAGAGGAACCTGATGAGGTTCAACAAGGGCAAATGCAGGGTCCTGCACCTGGGGAGGAA
>Ga0065711_1043999_pt1 | contig 14384 bp, 12 predicted proteins | sample Hoacrofraction12_FD_59098 | JGI IMG/M metagenome (GOLD analysis project Ga0065711, IMG submission 59098) | Hoatzin crop microbial communities from Cojedes, Venezuela - Epithelial fraction 12 v2 (version 2) | ecosystem: Host-associated > Birds > Digestive system > Esophagus > Crop | place...
GCCCCGCCCCCGCCGCGCTTCCCGCCGCCGCGCGGGGCCCCGGCGCTGAGGGACGCCCGTCACTCCCCCCCTCCTTCAGCGCTTCACCCCTTTAAGTCGAGAATTTTTCCCTCTGAAGGGAAAAATGTATTTTGCGAGCGCAAAGAAGCAAAACTCCTGGGGAGATCTGGAGGCTTGCCGCAATGCGTTCGCCAGGGCTGTGGTAGAGCCTCCTCGGGCCCGAAAGCAAGGTCGGGGCGAGCCCGGGCCTCCCCTGGCCTCAGCCCTGCCTGGACCCACCGGGCCGTGGCCTAGGAGCCCGAGGAAGTGTCAGCCACAGAAATTTTCATTATTGCAGCAGGCCATAGGTGTTCTATTTTGGTTATTTTTTTCCTTAGTTTGGGATGATCAGCGGGCTGGAGCACCTCTCCTACGAGGACAGGCTGAGGGAGTTGGGGCTGTTCAGCCTGGAGAAGAGAAGGCTGCGAGGGTGACCTTAGAGCAGCTGCCAGTGCCTGAACGGGCCTACAAGAAAGCTGGAGAGGGACTTTCCACAAGGGTGTGTAGTGCTAGGATGAGGGGAATGGCTGTAAACTAAAAGAGGGCAGATTTAGATTAGATATTAGGAAGAAATTCTTCCCCATGATGGTGGTGAAACACTGGCACAGGTTGCCCAGAGAAGCTGTGGCTGCCCCCTCCCTGGCAGTGTTCAAGGCCAGGTTGGATGGGGCTCTGAGCAACCTGGTCTGGTGGAAGATGTCCCTGCTCATGGCAGGGGGGTTGGAACCAGATGATCTTTGAGGTCTCTTCCAACCTGTACCATTCTATGGTTCTATGATTCTGTGACCATCCCAGAGTGTGGAAATGGTAACTGTAGCCATCGCTAAACTGTTCTGAAGGAGTATAAATCCTCAGCCTACTGCATCCTTTGGGCCAAGTTACTTCGCACAGAGGCTGTCAGGCAGCTTAAAACAGCTTTTCTTGTAGCCCCTTGTTTATTTTATGTAATTACTCCTGTAACAGCAACTTTTTCTGTACAGAGATGGGTTTTTACACCCTGCGTGCCCTGCGCCATCCCTACAGCCCTTTGCAGACTCTCCGGTTAAACCACTTGGTGCAAAAATAAAAAATGTCTTTTATTGCTTCCAGAAAGAAGTTTCGTGGCTCTAAGCAGTGAGGACACTGCTACTCGGCCCTCGCCACCTGCGAAGCAAACCGTGTCCGAAGGCTTCCCGATATTTGCACAAACCAGAACCCGTCGCAGTGATTTCACCTGGCAGCAGGAATCTGCGGTTACGTCCTTGTCCGAGGAGAAATTCAGAGGTCTGAGATTAAAAATTCAAAATGCGCCAAGAATAAATACCGAAATCAAAGGGCAGTTTAGAAGTTAGGAATGCAGCGAAGCGGGATTGGTTTAGGTGTAATTTATCTATAGCTTAAATGTCTGCTGTCGCTATGGTATTTGAGCGTCTTGTGGCTTTAACAGCCAGATTCCGTCATTCTTTCTTATGTCTAACAACACGTGACTGTGCAAGTGGTCCCCAGGGAAGCCTGTCTTTGGAGCTGTCACATAGGTTTGCTGGTCCTTTGGGGATCTTTGCATGGTAAGCTATCACACAGTGTGAAAAAAATGTAGCACAGTCTGGCCCTGAATTATTTAGCTGTGAAATGCTGTTATGAAGTAGAAGCGTATAATTCGCTTCACTTTAAAATGGTAAACCGAGAAACAAAGCTACGGAGAAATTAAGCGAGTTGCAGTAGGTCCACACGAATTCTTTTCCACACTTAAAATCTGCAAACACATCTCCTTGATCTTCCCAAACAATAAATAAGTTTGAATTTTCATGGGTTTGTTTTTTTTTCCTCCTGAGCTGAAATAAACTATTAATTCCTTTTACCTGCAGTCTCTTGCTTTTCTGTTTTCAGGACATGAACTTGCTAAAGGCAGATGAGCAATTAAATAACCAAAATCCTCATAAAAGACATGGAAATGCGCTACTTGCTTTTCATGCAAGTAGCAAAGATTGTGAGCAATTAAAAAAAAAAGTAATTTCAAGCCCTGATTATTTTAATAAAGAAGCAAATCCGAAAGAAGTTCTGATCGCCTGGGAGATGAGCTCTTCAGACCATCTCTAGGACTAGAGCTGATAAATATTCAGCTTGGTGGAAGAAAGACATACGCCCCCAAAAAAAGTTTCCAAAGCACATCTGAGGCCTGTCTTTTGAAACATGAAACATTTAGTTACAAATAAAGTTTGTTTGTTTTTTTTTCCCTGGTGTTCCTACCTGGGAACGGCTGCAGATGCTGTTCTGATAACATTCTGTGCCCGCTGGAACCAGTGACAAAGCCCCCGCTGATTTCAGCGACTACGGGTGTAGGCGGCTTGTGGGGAATTAACGGCTGCGTGGCAAAGCCGTAGAGTTACGAACAATTGCTTCTGTGTAATACTAGTTTCTGATAAGCCATGAGTCTGTGATATGCCCCCTTTTATAGGCGAAAATTTTCCTGGCTATGTTCCCATCCCACAGACAACTTTTGCATGCACGAAGATCAGCGGACCCAACTTTATTCTACCTCAAATCAACTTCAGAGATTTCTTAGTGGGGGAATTTTATGCGGAAGAATTCACGCTGACAAATCTTGGCTAAAAGTTGCATTCTTTTCTGAGACAGAGCGTGCTTGGCTACAGGAGTTTGAAAAGTAGGAGGGTGCAAAAGCCACTGCTGAGCACTTAACGCAACCTACGTGCACATCGGGGTAAAACTGCTTAAATTAGGACGCAGTCTTTATTTTCCAAAATGTCTTTGATTGCCCTAATAATTATTAGTCTACATGTGGCCATGAAAGCTCAAACTAACCGGCTTTTGTTTAGGTATTTATAGAGGCTTCTCCTTATCTTTTTGCTTAGGTTTTGTTTAGGTATTTATAGAGGCTTTCCCTTATCTTTTTGCAAATTCCATACATAGAACCTGAGTCTGAAATCGAAACCAAGCTTTTTCTAAGAGCAACAAGTTGTTGGTCAGTTCTTTCTCGTGCTATTTTAGACGTTGCCGCTGCAGTTACATTTTATTTGTCAGCTGCAATAGGGCCTGGTGTCTGAAAAACCTCTGGTCTGCTCCTCATGTGCTGGGTATTTTCTTACCTAACTTGTGATTTGCACGCACATTTGTCAGGCAAGGAGGAGAAGGAATTTTCAGCACAGCTTTTCATTATCTGGGGCGTTTTGGCTGGGGGGGGCGGTGCTCAAAATACTTCTGTGAGACAAATTCACGGCTGCTTATTCGACATCTCGCTTCGTAGCTGCTCGGCGCAGATTCTCATCTGATGCGAACGGATGCGAAGTGTTGACACCAGGAGAAGAAGTGACTCAGAGCTGTTCACGAGGGTCACTGAAGTTCTGAACGTTGAGAGATGGTGGGTAAAGGAGCCAGAAAGTTCTACAGTTAAATTTAAAAACTTGTGTTACTGAAGAACAGACAAGTGCTTAAAGTGTTTCCTTCAACCATTCAGTCATGCAAAACCATTTCTTCACTATTTTTTCTGAAGAATAAATATTGCAGACCAGAATAACTGCAAAAGGGCTTTAATTATGAAAAGCCTCACTGCTGAGCAAGCAAGAAGTTAAAAGAGAAAAGCCATCAGGCGGTTATCTGTTAAGCAAACTTCAACAGTGAAAAGGTGCTTAATTAAAAAATGCTCGTGTCAGCACCTGAGCGCGGAGTTTAGAGTGTTAAAAGGAAGTAAATAGCTTGGGGATAAGCAATAAACAGTAAAATCTGTCAGCTCTAGGCTGCTGATCAAAATCCACACCATGGCAGTGATATCTGACATTTTTTCACACGTTGAATGCCAAGACATTGAAGGTCGGCGCGTGGCTAGCAAGAAGCTCCAGTCTGCATTACCAAAAACATTAAAATTCTGGGCTTTATAGAGCCTTGGAAGCAGTTAGTGGTTCCTATTTTGACAGGACTGAGTAAACTAGGAACTAAAGGACACAGAGAGGAGAATCTTCCAAGCACAGGAGGAGATCTGGGGGCTTCAGGCAGGTGGGAGTATCACTAGTGCCCGCCTTCGACAGCCGCCTTCTCGTCTGGCACCGTGCATGAGCAGCCACTCCAAGAGCCCGGGAAGGTCGTGCGAGGAACGACCTGTTCCCCTTCGGCTGCCCCAGTGCCCAGCGCGCGAGCGGTCCAGCAAGCCTGCCCATGGGAATGGAACGCCGGGTCGTTTGAAATCCCTCTTTCACAGAACACGAGCATTAGGTAATAGTAAAGAAAGATTATATTTACTTTTATTACCATACTGACAATGTCATTCATAACTTCATAGAGACAGGAGCACAGAAGTAAAATAAAACCAGATTATAGTCACTCGTATGTGCAGCCAGCTCCGATAAATTTCCCTCTCTTTTGCTCCCTGACTAACTCTTAGGACGCTTACACAGCTGTCCCACAGCTGAAATTCATGTCTCAAGCAAAACTTTTGTTCTAGGACTTGCTTTTTGCTGAAAGGGAGCATTGATGTGGGGACAGACGTCTCCTTGGGCAGGTTATGGGGATAATATTTGTAACCTCACACATCCAAACACTCCCTGCAGTTCTCTTCATTTACGCTTCCCTTTTCCCAGGGATTTCCTGTGAACCATAACCCAATTAATATCCCTGAAGGACTACTGAGCTTTCCCCCATCCTGCCCTACTTCTCCTAAGTAACTGGTGATGGGGTGAGAGGAAATGGCCTCAAGTTGCTTCAGGGGAGGTTTAGATTGGATATTAGGAAAAATTTCTTTGCTGAAAGAGTGATCAGGCATTGGACCAGGCTGCCCAGGGAGGTGGTGGAGTCCCCATCCCTGGAGGGGTTCAAACACCACGTGGATGTGGCACTTGGGGACATGGTTTAGCAGGCATGGGGGTGTTGGGGTGACGGTTGGACTTGATGATCTTAAAGGTCTTTTCCAACCTTAATGATTCTGTCATTCTGTAAAGCTTTTAGAGTGTTTCCATCCCTGGCAAGAGTAGGTGGAGCCATCTGCTATCCCGGCAGCAAACAGAATTTGTGAATGACTGCCCCAGCACGATGGAAATACAAGCAAACCATTAATCCATTATGTGGTACCTTGCTTAATGGGGCAGGGTATATTCCTGTACGTACAGCTTCTTTGGGCCCTGCCACCCGCATTTCATGTGAGCTACTATACGGGACTATGAATGGACACGACGTATGCAGGTTATGACTAGCAGCTTGCTGAGATTAGAAATAAAGTCAGGTCAGGTTTGGAAGCCTTGAGGTCTCCTCCTCCAGCTGCCTGCGCTCTCCCTGGACAAATAAACAGCTTCAGTCTCTCTGTGATATGGCATAAATCTCAACGGTGCCAACATCTCGTCCAGAAAACATTCAAAAGCAAATGCTGTCACGAAACCTGAATATGACAGAGTTCAGAAGCTGGAACACTATTCAATGTCTTTTTCTATATAATTCTCCCAGCTGCTCTGGACTGACTCCTACCACCACAATCTTCCCATCTACCTAGCTGCTTCTTTGCTAGCCTTCATTAGTATCTGAGTTCTCCGTAAACGATTTTACAGAAAGATCTCCATTTTGCTCTTCTTTCACTGCTTGTAGAGATAGAGGTCGATGACTTTACAGTTCCTTAATCAGCAAACGCCAGATGTCTGACGTGTGGGTTGCTGTATTGTGTAGGTCTCAAGATCGCATTTGGCCTGATCCAAACCCCAATGCAATATTTCTTTCATTTACTTCTTATAACTTTCATTTACTACTTATAACTCAGGACTACTGGAAGAAAAGGAAGTCTTGCTAGTAATCAAAACTATTCTTTATCCAAAGGATGAAGCCTACTTTGTATCGGACTTGATTTACCCATTGAATAATGCTTAAATTAGGTAAAAAAGAAGACATTCTTTTATACAGCGTGTGATTAACCGGTGAAACTTGGTGCCACAGGGAAGCGCAGAGGTTAATGAGACAATATCTGGTTTTGCATGTGGAGTCTTGCGTGGAAACTGTTGAGCGGGCCACGCTACATGACAGCAACACAAAGTGAGTTTTTACCCTCACAATAAAATTTGATGGTTTGCATCACCATGTTCTTGCAATCTCCCATCTGTTTCTCTGCACCTGTTGTCTCTTGTCTTGTATTAAATTATGAGCTCCAGGAATGGATGACAACAAAGGTCTTCGGGTAGGTACTTTGACAGACTATATCGGTCTTATGTCAGTAAAAGAAATAAGGCAATTTTGCCTAAAAGCCTACCCTTATTCAGACATGACACTGAGGTAGGGATTAGAAATAAAAAATGGCACCGAACAAGTAGAAAAAAAAGGAAAAATCATACATATTGCTGAAGGCAAACCGACCCTGCAAGAAGCTTGGTATGAATGCAATAACCCCAGGATCACTCTGACTCAAACTAATATTTAATTAATAGATTTTTGAGGGGAAAATGGCACAATGTTTCCTTCCCTCTAGGTTTGTTTTTCTTTCTTTTTTTCTGTAAAGTTTAGTTGACCTTTTTACCTTTGCATTAAAGATGTATGAACCCCAGCTCAACGTTCTCACTAAGCACCACCCGAGCACACTCTGCGACGCAGCACAATGCGCCTGAAATGCTTGAAACCGAGTCAGCTCAGGTACTTCAGAGCTTGTTAGTGTCAGCTCAGGCAGTTGGGACGTTTCTGCACCACGGTTGCCAGAGGGTTTGTTAATTCACCTGCGATGCAAATGGACGCGACCAGCAGAGGTTCGGGGCAGTGCTCGTGTTGGGGACCACGGAGCAGAGGCGTCGAAGTAGCTCCGCAGACCAGTCTACCACCAGCAGAGATTTGTCGGAGACCATTTGCTGTGCTGAGCCAGAAATGACTTCGCGTAGCGCTGGTGGGACGCCTCGTCACTGGCTTCCCAAAGGCGTTGTCTCCAGGAGGGTGATGTGTGGCACAGCGATGCTCGAGCCGGTGCCAGGCAGGACCAGCTGAGCTCTGGCAGGGCTTTACCAGCCCAGGCTCAGCACCGTTTCAAGGCAGCTGCATCGCTCCTAGACCTAAATTGGCCCCAGAACAGGCACAGCTCCATTTGTATGCACTGCCGCTCCTGAACCAGTAAGTCATACTGAAGCCAGGCTGACTCTGCACAAAGCCATCTCACGTACATCTAAATCCAGACAGCTGGTAGTTCTTTAAAAATAAAGAATTCAAGCCACAACACAAAGGTAACCGAGTGAAATGTAGTGATCCCTGTGAGCCGGGAGGTCAAACTAATTGATGCAGCACTTCGTTCTGGTGTTAAAGCTGTGACTCTGCAGCTGGGGCTCCAAAGCAGAGTGACGATAATAGTGAGAACAGTGCCAATATTGAGAAAAGCTGAGTGGCTGGCAGAGCCATGGCTGCAGTGAGGAGGGCAGAATCACAGAATCAGAGAATGGTTTGGGTTGAAAGGGACCTTTAGAGACCAGCCAGCCCAATCATCTTCAACTGGATCAGGTTGCTCAGAGCCCCGTCCAACCCGACCTTGAATGTTTCCAGGGATGGGGCACCTTCCACCTCTCTGGGCAACCTCTGCCAGTGTGTCACCACCTCCACTGTAGAGAATTTCTTCCTTATATCCAGTTTAAATCTACCCTCTTTTAGTTTAAAACCGTTACCCCTTGTCCTATCGCAACAGGACCTGCTGAAATAATTCTCAGTTATTCTCAACAGATCTGAGTACGCAAAAGGGAACAGCTACCTGCCCCTGAAACTGGGGGAAGAACGGAGAATCTGGTGACAAAATAGGATGCGGAGAAATTCTGGCTTATGGATAAAGGCAGAATCATTGGGATGAGGGAGAGGGACGGATTCATGCAGAGAGTGCCTGCAAAGGAGCGGGAGGTTTCTATAGGAGGAACTTGCTGGGGAATGAAGGATTGCCAGAAGTCCTCGATTGGCACAGGGAGTTTAGAGAAGAATATTAATAAAACATGCAGTGCCTCCTGTTAACAGCATTAGTAATAACCGTCAGGATAATTGTTAATGCTGATATAAATAAAGCTACATGCAATTATGATGAGCTAAGGCCAGGAAGATATTATTTTTCTGGATTGAACTATTAAGTGCGTTGTGTGCAATTACGGACAGTGCATGTTGGAAGGGGAAGATCTATAAAGTCTTCTGAAAGATTCAACCCTGCCCACTGTCAGAGCCAGGATACTACATCGATCTGTTTGGGAAGGACAATTTCTCTTTTCTGCAACAACCGCAAAATATTTGTGCTGTGAGTTCAGAAGCTTTGGCCTCACTTAATTTAATACTAAAAGATCTTGGCGGACAGAGATATATAAAACTGCCAGCGTGATCTAGCGAGAACCTTATTTATGCCTCCTCACAGGAAAAATCTGCCTTATGATAAGGCAGGAGCTTAAAGTAAAATCTGAACATAAACATATAAATAAGATGATTTGGTATTTACTTTAGACTCTAAATTCTGGCTCCCGAAAATATCAATAAAGTGGCTTGCTATTTCCTCTAGCTCCCACTTGAAATACAGGCTGGAATGCCAAGGCTTGCTCTAGTTTAGCGGCTTGCTAATAATTGCAGCTACACCATCAATTGCGCTGGAGTATTCTATTAATGGATTGCAATTGTTGCTATAAAAGAATGCTCGTTGCTTGGGGTTTGAAATATACTGTAACTGCACTTTTAACTTTGAATTTCTGTGACAGGAAGACAGCAACTGTGGCATCTTTCAGCTCGATTGGCTTAAAATCAGGGGCAAGGGCAGTTTTGCAGTGAAGACCAAGAGAAATAGGAGAACGCTTCAAGTCAGTGAGCAGCAAACCTCCAGTCCTCTCCCCTTACGGCGCACAACAGAACTTCCCTCCCAGTGCAAGAAATTAGGACTGGCCACAGGTGAAGCCCCACCGAGATTTCCAAAGTGGAGCCTTCAAGTTCCTGCACATAAATCAAACTGTCTCTCGGTATCACCAGAGTGGATTTTCTGTCAGGGGGGAAAACGGGAAGAGGAGAAGGCTGTTAATCCCAATGCCAAGTTTGCACGGTGGGAGTGTGGGGGAGCCTGCCAGCCCTGTCCCACTCCATGGCTCCAGCTGCAGCAAAAGTACAGGCAGAAACCTCCCCGAGCACTAACCTTTCCACCGCTCAGCTGAGCTTTTATGTGAGTAAACACCAACCAAACCAAACCAAACCAAACCAAACTGGGGTGCTGGTCGACCTCTGGCTGAACAGGAGCCAGCAGTGTGCCCAGGTGGCCAAGAAGGCCAATGGCATCCTGGCTTGTCTCAGGAATGGTGTGGCCAGCAGGAGTAGGGAGGGGATCATGCCCCTGGACTCCGCACTAGTGAGGCCTCACCTCGAGTACTGTGTTCAGTTTTGGGCCCCTCACTACAAGAAGGACATTGAGGGGCTGGAGGGTGTCCAGAGAAGGGCAATGAGGGCTGCTGAGGGGTCTGGAGAACAAGTCTGATGAGGAGTGGGTGAGGGAGCTGGGGCTGTTCAGTCTGGAGAAGGGGAGGTTGAGGGGAGACCTTCTCGCTCTCTACATCTACCTGAAAGGAGGTTGTAGTGAGGCAGGTGCTGGTCTCTCTTCCCAACTAAGCAGCAATAGGATGAGAGGCAATGGCCTCAAGTTGCTTCAGGGGAGGTTTAGATTGGATATTTGGAAAAATTTCGTTACTGAAAGAGTGATCAGGCATTGGACCAGGCTGCCCAGGGAGGTGGTGGAGTCCCCATCTCTGGAGGGGTTCAAACACCACGTGGATGTGGCACTTGGGGACATGGTTTAGCAGGCATGGGGGTGTTGGGGTGACGGTTGGACTTGATGATCTTAAAGGTCTCTTCCAACCTTTATGATTCTATGATTCTATGAAAACAAAACAAAAAAACCCCCAGACCCATGAACTTAAGACCAAACAGGTAATTTTTGCCAATCTAACGAGCTGGAAGTGAAGAAGGAGAGAGCAGGAGCGTGACTTTTCGCTGTAGCAAGCTGCTAGAGGCTCCAGAATTTCACAAAACTTCACCTTTAGGTGCGTCAGGCAGGTTAAATAGGATGACCCGGAACCACAGAGGTATCTAGGTGAGCTATTGTGTACCTACAGTTTGGCAGAGGCATCCTGATCGACGTGTGTGCATCCGTCAGTCAGACAAAAAGACACGCTGCTGTTCTGACGGAGAATTACAGATCAGCTGGGAAATTCGCTGTGTTCCATTCTGCTACACCCTGTTAGTTTTTAGTCCTGGTGCTCAAATCTGTCAAGCATTTATCTGGGGTAACTGCCTGGCCTTTGTGAGAGTAATAATAAACAACGAAGCTTTTTACTGTCACAATAATAATGAAGTATTAATGGTGAATTAAGGAACAAAATGAGAGAAAATCCAGCTGTGCAGCCATTGCTGCCTGTTAGTGTCTAACTAGATCATCAGACACAGAAGTGTTCATGTATCTGGGTAAAGGAAGGAGTGATATAATCACGCAGTGTCTATAAACAGAAATCAAGGTCAATAAAAATACAGGCTGCATAGATTCTGCGGGTGGATTTAGCAGCTTTAAGGGCTACAAAGCTTAATTTCCTGATCTCCTGTACCTTCAGCGTCCTACCTGCATGTGCTAAAAATGCTTCAATATCTTCCTGGGCCAGTGTTTGCACTGAAGTCCTGAAAGTACATACGTGTATTTGTCTAAAGGTAGATTACACTTTCTTCCACTCTGCAGAAATCATTTTCTATTCAAAACCCCTCTTGATTTAATATTCCACTCATTTAATAAGTGATAGAGTGAATCTTGCCAACGAACTTTGTAAGATCACATTTTCTAAATTTTCAGTAAAATCTTTTCTTGCAAAACCTTTGAGTGATCATTTAAGCGACCTAACCACTCCTTTGTGACAGTATTCTAGAAGAAACATTTAACTTAATCCTTACTCAAGGATGGAATAGAAAAAAAAATACTATCAAAAAAACTTCTAACTCAAAATTATCTCATTGTTGTTCAATTTATAATGGAGAGCCACAAAAGAAAAAAACAACTAGTTGTTATAAGCTAATCTAGAAACAGCCATAATCCTATATTCCTGGGCTTTTAGATCTTGGCTGTGCTAGAAAATGTTTCTTCCACTTTCTGTAAAGCTGAGCGTTGGTGCTACTGGCCAACATCTGCAGAGCTGGCCAAATCAAGTCTCCACACAGTAGAAAAAATATTTTAATATAATTTTTCACTCAAGCAGTGAATACACTCAGGTCTGGTTAAAACCTATGAGCCAAGGAAAATCATCGGAAGGCTTCATTAGAGGGGATTTGATCACGTCTCTCAAACATGGCCACGTTTTCCTCTGCGTGCCCTTCTGGCACTGACGAGATGCAGTCACGTTCTCCTGGCACTACGAATGGGAGCAAACCGCATCCCCTAACTTTCAGGTGAAAAAAATGCTTTCCTTGAAACAAAACTGTGTGTCTGCATTCATTTTCTTCCTACTTTCCCCTCTGCCAGTGCACTACATCAATCATTTTGCTTCACGAAAGACAACCTCTGCTGTTGACTTGTCTCAAGCAATCGGAGGATGAACTCGCTGTCAGAAAACACCTTCTGACGTTTGGCATGCCTGAACTGTCACTGACCCATCGCATGAACTCACTCACCCCCTCTCCTCACACCGTTTTTTTGATCTGGAAACGACGAGGAAAACCATAAAAATAATGAGCACGTAAGCAACACTGCCGGGGAGCAAACAGCTCAGAGGAAGAGCAGCAAAAAGTGATGCACAGCAGAGAAAGTCTCTCGAGATAAATGCAAAGATTTAGGGCAGCCAGGCAGGAACTGCAGTGTTTGCAAAAGTCAGTTTGCGTGCACCGCGGGATTTACAGCAAACAGCACATTCAGTCGACACAGCCCGTTCTCTGCTCCTGAGGCCAGTGCTTTTCTTCTGCTTTGGTCTCTCCCCATTTGAACAGACTTTCCAAGTATTTTTCCTGACGCTTTGGCCTCTCATTTGCAGTTTTCACAGAACCATAGAATCACAGAATGGTTTGGGTTGGAAAGGACCTTAGAGATCATCCAGTTCCAACCCCCCTGCCATGGGCAGGGACCCCTTCCACCAGACCAGGGTGCTCCCAGCCCCGTCCAACCTGGCCTTGAACACTGCCAGGGAGGGGTCAGCCACAGCTTCTCTGGGCAACCTGGGCCAGGGCCTCACCACCCTCACAGTGAAGAATTTCTTCCTAATATCTAACCTAAATCTCCCCTCTTTCAGTTTAAAGCCATCACCCCGTGTTCTGTCACTCCATGCCCTTGTCACAAGCCCCACTCCAGCTCTCTCGCAGCCCCTTCAGGCACTGGCAGCTGCTCTAAGGTCTCCCCAGAGCCTTCTCTTCTCCAGGCTGAACAACCCCAAATCTCTCAGCCTTTCCTCCCAGCAGAGGGGTTCCAGCCCTCGGATCATTTCTGTGGCCTCCTCTGGCCCCGCTCCAACAGGTCCAGGTCTGTCCTGTGCTGAGGGCTACAGAGCTGGACGCAGGACTCCCGGGGGGGTCTCAGCAGAGCGGGTAAAGGGGCAGAATCCCCTCCCTCACCCTGTGCCCACGACGCTGGGGATGCAGCCCAGGGTATGGTTGGCCTTTTGGGCTGCGAGCGCACACTGCTGGGTGATGCTGAGCTTCTCGTCACCCAGCACCCCCAAGTCCTTCTGCTCAGGGCTGCTCTCCACCCACTCTCTACCCAGCCTGTATCTGTGCTTGGGATTGCCCCAACCCATGGGCAGGACCTTGCACTTGGCCTTGCTGAAATTCATGAGGTTCACACAGGCCCAGTTCTCAAGCCTTTCCAGGTCCCTCTGGATGGCATCCCTTCCCTCCAGCATGTCGGCCACACCACTCAGCTTGGTGTCATGGGCACACTTGCTGAGGGTGCATTCCATCTCGCTGTCCATGTTGCTGAAAAAGATGTTAAGCAGCGCCGGTCCCGACAGGCTGTCACAAGCACTGTTGACATCTGATGTTCTAAAACCGAGACAAGTTAGCTAATTTGGATTAGTCGTAACAGGACTGCTGTAGTTCCATGGTTGGATAAGCTTCACCCTAGAAGGCAGGTTTCTAGGACAAGCGCTATTTATGAGCACAGGGATCATTTGCTGAGGGCAGTGAAATGTGAGCTCTTTGGAGGACGACTGAGAGAACAAAACTGAAACCACTTCTGAGCCCGGCTCCCTGACTTCTGGGATTTGTACAAATGTGAGTGTGTCGCCATTTTCTACATTCCTCCCTGCTGAACACCGCCCGAAGCACCCTCCCGTGTGGCCAGTATCTGTTCTGCAGCTTGCGGTGTGGGTGTCGCTCAGGAAGCAGCTCTCCTGATCCAACTGCTCAGAGGTCTTCACTGATGCGGAGGCAAGAGGTGGAGCCTTCACTCTCTGGTCATGCTCAGATTTTGGCCTGCCGAAGCAAGATTTGGAAGAAAAGATATGGCGAAATATCGATGTGGAATAATAGCATTTTTGCAGGAAATCAAGAGATCGGTATAGTTTCTATACTCTAGTGCCTCTTTTTTTACAAGAAAATCTACTTATGAGTGGTTTAACCTGTGTTATCTCATTGTTCAGGGCATATTTCTCATGCATCCTTTCGCATGTCTTTATTAAGACGAGTCACTCTGTAAACCTGATGCAAAGCTGCTCCTTTTCCCCATCAGCAAAGGTGTTAATTGGGTAGCAGATGACTCACCTGCTCCTGACGCACCCCTAGCAGCGTACATCTGTGATACCATCATCTCCAGGTGCTCATCTCCGGAGTCCAACCCCAAATAAAGCTAAAACTGAATTAAAGTCTATGAGATAGTTAAAGAAGGTTGGGGTGCTTTTATTTTATGCTTTTAAGGATTCATATGTTTGCTCTTCTCTCCCATTGTGAGATCTAGAAAGCAAACTGGGATTTCCCCAGGTTTCCTGCAGCTCTGAGGAGAAGGACTTGGAGGTACTGGTGGATGAGCTGGCAGTGTGCGCTTGCAGCCCAGAAAGCCAGCCGTATCCTGGGCTGCACCAAGAGAAGCGTGGCCAGGAGGGCGAGGGAGGTGATTCTGCCCCTTTACTCCACTCTCGTGAGGCCCCACCTGGAGTCCTGCATCCAGCTCTGGAGCCCCCAACATAAGAAGGACATGGATGTGTTGGAGCGGGTCCAGAGGAGGGCAATGAAGATGATCAGAGGGCTGGAGCACCTCTCCTATGAGGACACGCTGAGGGAATTGGGGCTGTTCAGCCTGGAGAAGAGAAGGCTCCGGGGAGACCTTAGAGCAGCTGCCAGTACCTGAAGGGGCCTACAGGAAGGATGGAGAGGGACTTTTCACAAGGGTGTGTAGTGATAGGACAAGGGGGAATGGCTGTAAACTAAAAGAGGGCAGATTTAGATTA
>Ga0065711_1044005_pt1 | contig 14384 bp, 5 predicted proteins | sample Hoacrofraction12_FD_59098 | JGI IMG/M metagenome (GOLD analysis project Ga0065711, IMG submission 59098) | Hoatzin crop microbial communities from Cojedes, Venezuela - Epithelial fraction 12 v2 (version 2) | ecosystem: Host-associated > Birds > Digestive system > Esophagus > Crop | place...
CCCCGCCGAAGCAGGGTCACCTACAGCAGGCTGCACAGGACCTTGTCCAGGCGGGGCTGGAATATCTCCAGAGAAGGAGACTCCACAACCTCCCTGGGCAGCCTGTTCCAGTGCTTCGTCACCCTCAGAGGGAAGAAGTTCTTCCTCATGTCCAGACGGAACTTCCTAGGTTTCAGTTTGTGCCCACTGCCCCTTGTCCTGTCGCTGGGCACTACCAAAAAGAGCTTGGCCCATCCTCCTGACACCCACCCTTGAGATATTTATAAGCATTTATCAGGTCCCCTCTCGGCCTTCTCTTCTTCAGGCTGAACAAGCCCAGCTCCCTCAGCCTTTCCTCATAGGAGAGGTGCTCCAATCCCCTCATCATCTTCGTAGCCCTTCACTGGACTGTCTCCAGTAGCTCCTCATCTTTCTTGAACTGGGGAACCCAGAACTGGACACAGTACTCCAGATAGGGGCTCACTAGGGCAGAGTAGAGGGGGCGGAGAACCTCCCTCTAATGCCTTCATCACTTTTTCGCCAATCGTTAGACATGTCTAGGGAGAACTACAGTGAAAAAGAGCTGAATTGTGTGAGCTGTCCTTTCTACGAATGAGTGGGAAATACACCTCCGCACCTAAAAATTCTGACAACGTTTGAAACACTCAGGTCCATCCCAGCATCCTGGTTTGCTGATCGCCCTTCTCTTTTCCCTCCTCCAAGCTTCCTGGTCTCTCCTTGCTTCTTTCTAGTCTTGCCCAGCCAGGATCACAGAATGCAAGAAACTGAGTTCTCATTAAGAAACCTCACCCAAGGCCAAACCAGGAGTTACAGCTCAACATTGGCGGTGACAGTACAAGACAGTCTTTTCCTCTACAAGAGGACAAGCCAGCACTGTCACTAGGAAGCAGCAGTTTTACCTGCTCACTATGCCAACCACTGTTTCCCCCTCACAACCCATACCACCCCCTGTATTAGTATTTATCAGTTTACAGGGTGAACTGATGTCAGACATTCAAAATGATACACACAGGTCGACCAAAAGCACAAGCTATGGGATATGTTGAAACTGAGCCAACATGAACAGCCTGCGGCGGTTTTGGCACCTTACAAAGTATCTACTGGGTGTCTGAGTACTAAGATTTTATAAAAAGATTTCTACTTTGGTCAGCTTTAGGCAGGCTTCTATACCTACCAGGAACAGCTGAAATCATACCTGTACTACAAGCGAACCCTTTACCAAAAATTAAGTCTCTGCTTTCAAAGATTAGAGCACTACCACATCCCAAAGAACGGATGGCCAGAAAATACATCACTAAGAACAATTTTTTTTTTTTTCCTGAACTTCATTCCAAATACAACTGAAACATTTTGGCTGATATTTTTCCTTTAAGTTTTCTATGCTTTCTAATCAGCATTATCAAATTAGCATCCTCCTTTATGCTGCAGTGCAAATATATGCAACTGGTGCTTTCTGGCATCAGTCTGCAAACTAAACAATCTCAAATAGATGTTGAAGCTAAAACAAAGGTGAGGAAGGAGAAGCAGGACCACGTATGAAGGCAATATTCAAAGTGCTAGCCTGCTAACAAGTTACCCAGTGAAGTATATAATTTGTCGTATTCATGCACTTCTATTGTTTTATATTAACTTTATCCATCTTACTTCTTCTGTTGCCTAGTTTCTTTAATTATTTCAAAGGGATTTTTGAAAACCTAGTAACATATGACAACTTTCTCCCTTTTACTTATTTCTGCTGATATGCAAAGAAACATTACACTAAGTTTAGGAGACACTGATTCCCTTCACAGTTGCTGGTTTTTTTGCAGAGTCAAATACTAGATCCCATTTAATGTGCCTTTTCACCACATTTTAGCGTATTGTCAAAGCTTCCTATCACTATCAGCCACTCCTGAGTTTTTCTTGTTGAGATTTCTACACTGCTATACTACGATTTTACAGGTTTTAATGACTGAAGAAAACTTAGAAGTCTTCGCAAAAATATTCTATAGCACACATCAATTCTACCAGATTCACCTCAAACTCACCTGGTATTTACATCTGAGCTCCTATTTACGCCTTTTTCCTTCCTACTTGCATAATAGTTACCTTTCTATTATGTCTCTAACAGAGCTTATTATCCCGTCAGTTTCTTTTCCATTGTTTGTCTTTCTTCTCTTGGTTCGATAAACCAAAATAAATTTTAATTTACGCAAATTCACGTAATGATTTTATCACCACTAGATGGACAGTAGATGCAAGAGTTAAGGCCAAAACCAGCCTGGAGAGTCAGACTACAGCCTTGAGAGATTAAATATTTATCTCGTACGGGGACTGAAGATAAACAAGTAAATCGCAGAAGTCAGTGCCTAGAACGGCACCCAACTGTATTTTTGAAAATCCTGAGCAGCTTAACTGTATGACACCCTGCAGCAAAGAATGCCATAGGTAGCACAACCAACCTCCTTTTGCTAAACATTAACAAGAGTTCCTTCTGTTGTGACACAAATATGGAGCTTTTCAGTTTTTATTATCGCTCACACCTCCCTCTCTACTCCTTCTCTCCCGACCACTCATACCTGCTCTTTGTAAGTGCCCACTTTATGTACACCCTCTCACGTCTACCCATTCCTATGAACCAACTTCAGATAGTCCATGTTTGCTCTACTGCAGAGTAACGAAAAAGCACTAAGCAACTAAGACTCTTCACCAAGGAAACAACATCAGCATTGGCAAAAATTCTGTTACTAAAAAGTCTAACTTCTTGTCTTAGACATTAAAAGAAAAGGCTTTGAGGACAGAAACAGATTGAACCCAGGCAGCAGTATCTTCCTAGTCTTCTCAGAAACCTTGCCAGCTCAGGCAACAGCATCAAACAGCTGCGGTTAGAAAGGAGGGAGGGTAACAGCTGCCTCTGCAATTGGAGCAGTCTCTGCTCTTCTGGCTAAGATGCACAGGAGAGAAAGGAATCCCAGAGGCTCCTACGGGGCTGCAGTAGGGCTGCTCTGACAGGCTACTTCTAAAGCAAAGAATCATTAGCAGGCTCTCAGAGAGGGCCTCACTGCTCCCCTCATCAAGATGAAGTCCAGCGCACAGAAAGTTTAATCAAAAGCCGTCTCAGGCATTAATGTGCTTTTTTGGGTCTCTCCAGGAGCCAGCTAAGAAAAGCATCAATGGGATTAACAAGACATACTCTTCACCACCAGTAGTGGAGATAAAAAATAAACAGTTTAGTGTGGGTTTTTCAGTGGGTTTTTTTTTTTTTTTATATGATACATCCACAAATCTATCAGGGTCTCGGTCTCAGGAAAGAGGAGAAGAGAGGCTTCAAGTCCAAAGAGTTTCAAGAGATGCATTAGACCAGTAAGAAGACTAGAAGGTAGAGAGCAAATGTTCATTTCATCTTCTGAAATTTTTTAGCTCTAGGCTAGGTTTCTACAGAACTAGGATTAATAAGAACCAAACAGAAACCAAGGAAGGCTAGGACTTCTCTACTCTTCTTTAATGTCACGGCATTTCTAGGTGTCATACAGTGAAGTGTCCACAGACAGCAAGCAGATGGTACTCTAAATCACAGTCTATCACTCAAGTGTGGATGATTTCATGTAAAATTCATTCCCACTACTAGTAATTCCAGTACTAGCCAGCCAGCACAAAGAACTTCAAAAGGCTGCACAGATTTTTTTTTTTAATTTTTTTTTTAACTAAAGCTTTAGGGAATGTGTCACAAAGATGAAAAAAGTTGCAGCTTAAATCAGTTATGACAATTTTCTATGATCAGTAACTATAGAGGGAACCAAAGAAAATTTAAGAATTTTCTGAGACGTTGCAGGAAGTTCACCTTTCTGTTAAATTCAAAAATATAAAAGCAATCCACAACACCTATTCCAGAGAAAAAAAATACAAATAATTGACTCTTCTAAAATCCTTTTCTAAAAAAATAAAAAAAATCTGAAACATTCAGCACTCTATTGCTTAAGAAAATCCTACAACATGTATCTGACACAGCTTTTCCTGAGGTCAATAAGCAGTCAAATGAAAAGGCAATACCAGACAAAACACCTGACTTGCATTTAGATGCAACAAGGTATCTTTCAGATCAGACTTCTCCCACATAAATAGAAAAGCTTGCTTTATGTTACCTGAGAAATTCAATTTCTTGAATTACTTGATTTAATTTCAAAGTTTTCCCTAACACCTGTGGCTGGCCATACTTCAAGCAAAGACACAGGCCAGATGATCTTCAAGGTCCCTTTCGACCTAAATGATTCCAGGTTTTATGTTTAGGTTTCTGCAAGCATTTGTAATCTAGAATCCTACAGCAGATCACACAAATAGTCTCAACATTTAAATGAAATTCATAAAAAATGAAAAATAAGAATAAAAATCAGTCAGTCCCTAAAACCTGAAGATCCAGGATTTTTCTACATGCTCTATATCCACGATATCTCATGCAAAAACAGTTCTTCATTTTCATGGTGGTGAGGAAAGCATTTCTGCGTACATTATTAAAATCACTTATTGAAGAGTCCCATCTTGATTAAAATGCACATTTAAGTCTTTTCCATCCAAAAGTTTCAATCATTAACCAGGAGGAAAAGTAAAAATTGAGAACTTGGATGTCACTTATCTAAATGCAGTCTTACTCAAACAAATATTTCCAAGTTCTTGTCCCAAGTGCTTTTAATCCAAACTCACTCAAAAAAAATTAATGCACATTGCGAGTCCTTACAACTGCTTCAAAATAAATCATGCAACATACTTGCATGTTTCATTATGACAATAAACTTGTAAGAGCATTTAAATTATTCTCAAGAGTCTAATTTAAAGGTTGTTCCATCACTTCTAGAAGCCACATGGGAAAGAATTTAAACACTTCAAACTGGTTTCACATCTTCGTATACAGCACTACAACTATCTTCCAAAATTTTTTTTTTCCCCACTTGTTTATTTTTACAGTAAGAATTGACACTGCTGTTACACATACATTTACATATGGTGGTTTTGTGTGTAAAATGAGCATCTATATTCAGACTTAGCTGTACATACATAAATATAACATGTGTATGTGTTTGGTCTTTTTTAAGTGTCAAGTATCTTTCCTTTAATCTGCAGTTAACTAAAGTATATTTTGCAACATCCCATAAGGTTGTATGTGAAAATGAATGACAATATAATGATATCATAGAATAATGGACAATTCAGCATATGCAGAAAAACGTGTAATCATATAACACCACATTAAAACTGAAACAGATACCATGTGCCTTTATTATACCTTTTACCCCCATTCCTTTGGCAATAACAAGAGGACAAAACAACATTCACTCATTTTAGAAAATAAAACTACAAGCATGAATAGAGACTTTTCCCCAAATCCTGTCATCCAGTCACATTTGCCCATAATTCTAATATTCTTTTATTTCTAATATGTAATATTTTAATTTCTGTATAATAATTATACCTTCACCTGGGAAAATAAATTCTGACAGGGTAATTATGTACTCTTACATAATCTCTTTTAATCACAGAGCAAGCAGTAGTTTCAAATACTGAAAGACGTAATATTCAAACACTCCTTAATCCACTTTATTTTTGCCAGAATACAGCCACAGAGTCTTATGAACTAACACATACCCTGATATTTACTGCTTGCAAAGTATTTTCAAGTATCTTCCCTGGAAGTACTAGCAAAGAGATTCCAAATTTGTGTGTCCCAGTTCCCCGAACACTGATGCCAGCTGCAAAGAGCGTGCAATGTGGTTAATCGTCAAAGGATAACACCTTGGAAGAAAGTTACTGCAATACTACATTGTTGCCTAGGAAACAGAATTAAGTCTGTTATCAGCCATTACACCTCAACACAAAGATCACTAACATGCTCTTCAGTATACTGGAAAGCATCAGTCCTACAACTATTGTACTGATTTTGCCAAAATCTAATTTACCGCATATATGTAGGCTGTAAATATGGAAATAATAATAAAGTTTTTATGTTTTTTACTTCTTCGCAAAAAGCCTGTAATGCTTACAGGGGTAAATATTCAGTCACATTAGCTATTTTTCTCTGCACTTGAAATCTACCCCGATCACAGCTGAAAAGGAAATTAAACATGGGGGGAACAAAAAAAAAATATTTTTTGCCATGTCATCGTTGGGTGACACGGTATTATACATCCATTGTTTCTGAATCATGAATAAAAACATCTCAGGGTCACCAAAAGGTAACACACTTTATTAAGACAAAAATACTTCTCAGGTTTCAGGTATTTTATGACAAAATACAGCTATAAAAGTGAAGTTTCACCTAGAAATTAAGATTCAGTACTTTAAAAAAGGCACTAAACAGTAGATACGTATTTTGCATACACATCTTGCTTTGCTACGTTCAAGGTGCAATCCTGATCTTCAGTGAGAATGCAAGTACCTACAATAACTTACTGCAATAAACAAGAAGTTAACCATATTTTGAATATTTCATAGTAATAATTAAATTGCCTGGAAAAGTTCTATTAGGGTTGTCTTCAAAAAATAATATACTCAGATTTACTTGATCAAAACAGAAGAAAGTAAATGCCTACCATATAAAATACTACTAAGACTTCCTGTGAGGCTGTAAGAACCTTGTTACTTAGTTGAAGTATTTTGTTTCCAAATTTCCCAACATTTTCAGGCTTAATACCACGATCTTTATTTTTTTTCTCATATCACCTGTATGAATTGCAGATTTGCAATACATGATTACCCACCTCATTAACTCTGTTCACATCAAACAATGATCTAACTAGACATAACCAAGATACAAAAAAAAAGCTAAAATGGCAGTTTGCATACAACGGTTGATTCTTCTCAAATGCAGAACTGTGGAAACTTTTTAGAAGTTTGGGGCGGGGGGGAGAGAAGGGGGAAAGCTGATTTTTTCCTTCTTCCAAGCAATTGCCATAATCCTGATGTAACGAATGGGTTACATCTAAAACCTGAATGGAAAGCACTCCCACTCCCTCCTGGAGAAACTGGCTGCTTGTGGCTTGGACAGGCAAACTCTTTGCTGGGTACAAAACCGGCTGGATGGCCGGGCCTGAACAGAGTTAAATCCAGCTGGTGGCCGGTCACAAGTGGTGTTCCCCAGGGCTCAGTATTGCGGCCAGTTCTGTTTAAAGTCTTTATCAACGATCTGGATGAGGGGATTGAGTGCACCCTCAGTAAATTTGCAGATGACACCAAGCTGGGTGGGAGTGTCAATCTGCTTGAGGGTAGGAAGGTTCTGCAGAGGGATCTGGGCAGGCTGGATCGATGGGCCGAGGTCAATTGTACGAGGTTCAACAAGGCCAAGTGCTGGGTCCTGCACTTGGGTCACAACAACCCCATGCAACGCTACAGGCTTGGGGCGGAGTGGCTGGAAAGCTGTCCAGCGGAAAAGGACTTGGTGGTGTTGGTCGACAGCCGGCTGACCATGAGCCAGCAGTGTGCCCAGGTGGCCAAGACCACCAACACCATCCTGGCTTGTATCAGGAATAGTGTGCCCAGTAGGAGTAGGGAGGTGATCATGCCCCTGTACTCAGCACTGGTAAGGCCACACCTCGAGTATGGTGTTCAGCTTTGGGCCCCTCACAAGGCCATTGAGGTGCTGGAGCATGTCCAGAGAAGAGCAACCAAGCTGGTGAAGGGTTTAGAGCACAAGTCTTACGAGGAGCAGCTGAGGGAACTGGCCTTATTTAGCCTGGAGAAGAGGAGGCTGAGGGGAGACCTTCTTGCTTTCTACAACTACCTGAAAGGAGGTTGTAGCGAGGTGCCTGCCGATCTCTTCTCCCAGGTAACAAGCGATAGGACAAGAGGAGATGGTCTCAAGTTGCATCAGGGGACGTTTAGATTGGTGTTATGAAAGTTTTCTTCACCAAAAGAGTTGTCAAGCATTGCAACAGCCTGCTCAGGGAAGCAGCTGATCCACCATCCCCAGAAGCATTTAAAAGCCCTGGAGATGTGGTGCTTAGGAACATGGTTTAGTGGTGGACTTGGTCATGTTAGGTTAGCGGTTGGACTCTACGATCTGAAAGGTCTTTTCCAACCTAAACGATTTTACGATTCTACTTTCTTCTGGCATCTGTGAAGAACTTACCATAGCTAGAGTTAGTACACACAGTCAGCTATGGCACAACAGGGACAATACAGCTTTTATAAAAAGAAGTGGTACCTCACAAACTTCCAAGAGCTCTCCACAGAACAGCTGCGCAAAGGTAACTCAGCTAACAGAGAGATGTTGGATTTTCACATAGTTCTCAAGAAGGGGTCTTACAGAAAGGAAGGTACCATAATGATAAAGGCATGGAGGAAGAGACATCACCCTGGAGAGTGGACCCTAAACCCACCATCACTGCACAGGAAACAGGCTGGTACAGCATACAGTGTCATGAATACAGTAGGTCAATTTTCAGGAAGCAGCGATGTAACAAAAAAATAGATTATCAATAACTAAGAAAGTAATAGATGACATAATAAAACCAAATAGAATTATGCCACTATAAACATATGTTGCATCCGTGCTGTTACGGCTTCCTCAACTCAGAAGTACTACAACAGAAAAGCACTGACAAGGGAAGCAAGAACAATAAAAACTGTGGAACCATGCGTACACAAGAAAGAATTAGACTGAGACTCTTATCCAGGGCAGGTAGGGAAGAGGGGAAGAATACCAGAGGAGAGACACAGAAAAGATCTGTAAAATTAATATGGGCAGTCAAGAAGATAAGAAATGACGACTCACCTCTCTAACACAAGGTCTAGCAAGCATCAAGTTATCAGACAGCCCATCCAACACAAGAGTTTTGCATAATTAAGCGTTACTGTAGAACACAGTAGAAGCCAAAAGTCTATGTGGGTTCAAAAACCAACCAGATAAAGCTGTAAGAAAACAGGGTGACAGGGGAGACACTGGAGATACCATCTGCCTTAGCTGGCCCTGAACTGCAAGACTGCTGACAGCTAAGGGGTCATACTGAAGGAGTTATCACTGCATGTTTGTCCTGTCCTTACTTTACTTCTTGGGCATATGCGAACAAAACGCTGTCAGACACTAATCTTCGGTCTGACTTATGGAGTCATCCTCAGATGACATTAGAAGTCAAATCTGCAGAGTCAACAGAACATGATTTGGTAAACTGCTGATTCTTTACGTTTTGTTGAATGAAGCCGTTTTCTTGCTCACCAGTGTGCTTTTAATCACTCTCATAAACCCTGACTATCCACGCTCCCAGACATTTACAATAAAGTTTTTGTATTACTGCTTCACTGACAAAAACTGAAAATGATCTAAATGTTATAAGGCTTGCAGAGACAGCTACCAACTGAAAAGAATTCATACTATAGATCACTCTTTATAAAAGTCACCTAAAATACAGATTGTTTTCTGCCTTTACTGAGATTAAGATTTCAGTGTCTGTTAAGCTTCTGTAAAAGCTGATCATGCGCAGCAGTGACTTGCACACCCAGCATAATGCACTCTGCAGGTCTTGATGCTGGAGATGCTCAGAAGACCAATTTCACTCCTAGGCACTACTACTCAGCTTTTCTAAAAAGTACTTCTGGAATACACAACTTCAGATGTCTACTGATGTTACACATGTTTGATGGTCACCAAGTGGCAGTACTCTTTTTTTTTTAATATAAATGCTACTAACTACTGAAATTCAAATCTTAATTTACTCATAATCTCAAACTACTTAAATACTGGGACAAAAAAGACAGTGTTTTCAAACTATTCTCAAATAGTTCCCTCAAAAAAAAAAACAGATGAAAAAAGCTTTCCAATCTTTCATAAAGTTGCTGTAATTTTAAGTTCTACACACCTAATTTTAAGTTCTACACACCACTAAAATACAAATCAAAACAGAGTAACACTCTGAAGCCTATCACTGTTTGTAGATACAAATGGAGACTATTCAGAAAACAATATTCTGCATAGCACAGTATGCCTCCAGTTCCCTTACACAGCTCCAATACAAAACTAACCAGGCAAAGAAAAACACCTCTGCAACAAAACAGACTTTAATTCTGTAGTGCACTATTGCGGTATTTCTACAGCAACCTGAAATACGCTTTCAGTGAATTTAGTTAGTACCTTGTCATAAACTATACTTTGTATTTCTAAACTTTTAAATGTTGCTTTTCTTAACTCTTCAATACAGAAGTAGACACCTAAAGAAGAGGAAGCTTAACATTTTGACAGACTATTTAAGATAGGTGGGCACATCGGAACAAGATGCAAGATAATTCACACAAATTTTGGAAAAGGACATTAAGCTAGAAACCTCTGTTAAAATTAGCCAGTGATACAATACCAATGCTAATGCCCTAGTATCACTATTTTCAAGGACAGCAGCAAATAAAACCTTTAGTCTTTAACACAAGCTAAAGACAACACTTATGTTCCAATGTAATTTTCAGATGATTGTCTTGGGGAGTGGTAAGCAACTACACAGCATGAAACTAATTACTGAAAAGACAGTCCTGGAACCTTTAAAAAATCCCAACCACCACCTAGAAATCAGTGATTGCATGACAAATGAATCTTTACAAGGTAATACAAAATTATTTAAATTCCAACAGCAGCAATAACATGTCTACCAATATATTACAAATAGCTCAGTTTTCAACATGTTTCACTTCAGCTGCTAGAGGAGGAGAATGAAAAAAAAAAAAGTGTCTTTTACTTTTTGTTCTTAAGAAAAGGAAGGTTATATTTCACTTACCAGTTCCTGTATAGGATTTAAAGCGTCCTGATAGTCTGTCAACAAAGGCACCTAGAACATCTAATCCCAGTAATGCTACCTGTTGAAACAAGAGAATTAGATATACAAAACAGATCACTAAAGAATTCTTTACAACATATTTTAAAGAAATCAGACACATATATGCAGGCATGCTGAAATACTGTATCTTGACCTAAAGATAAATTAAACTTCCAGTTAGCTGATAACTCCTTGAAAGCTTTCATTAAGACAAAGTTAACAGGGTATGTTTGGAACAGATCAAGTATATTTATGTATACCAGAGCAGTTCAGATTTTCAATACTTGTATTCAAACAAAGAAAATAAATGTTAGAAATCCAATGTTTCAGTATTTTTCAACTAAAAATAGTAAAATTCAAATTAATAATTAGGAGGACTAAGGAGCTGGAAGATGCTCTTATTTCCCCCCCCTCTGGATCATACATTAGGACTGTAGTTCTGCCACTCATTTTCTTTGGAAGATGACTCTAGAGGTCTAACTCAGTATTAAGTGAAAATCGAACTTCCTTTGAAATGGGTACCAGTAAGGCTTTAGGCTTTACCTTCTCTACCAGGTTTCTAAACTGCTTAAAGACACGAAACAGAATGCCTTAACAGCAGCAAATAAAAAAAAAAAGGGGGGGTGGAGGGACAACACACAACCCTGTGCAGTTACCAGACTCGGAAAAAGCAAACAACTTCAACTGCAAAACTAACTAAGCCCCCAAGCATAAGTACCAATACAGACTGAAAAAAAACACAACAAAACACAACCATGGTTTAAACAGTTTCCCAGATGCTCAGAGCTTACTTCAGTCTGGCTACTTAGCTCATCAGCTAAGGTCATTACATTGTCCTTCAAATTCCCAAAAGAAAACAACTGAGAGAAGCTAATACTGTCTTCCCTGGCACTTCAGACCACACCATTTGTCCACCTGCTTGTTAAGCTAGGGAAGTTTTAGTTGTCATTTGCTCTTTACAAAACAAACAAACAAACAAAAAAAAAAACATCACAAAAAACAAACAAACCACAAAACCTTCAGAAAACAAGATGACATTCAAAATACTACTGGGATTGTGAGAAGTTCCCATCTATGAACAGAAACTAGATGAGAGGACAGTATCTGCTAATATAGACACAAAAACATTATCAGAAAAAATCACTTAAACTAAATTATTTTAACAAGTTGGGACACTTTTATTTGCCCTTAACTATACTGCATACTGTTCCAAGACTTCATTCTTAATTTCATGTAATAGTTCATTATGAACACCAAAATCAGCATTTTCACATCTTGTAGTTAACTCCATTGTCTGCCCATGAACGTGCAAACGCCAAAGGAAGGACCCCCTGAAGCCTCAGCATCCGTAACAGCTTTTCCTCCTCTTTATTTTCTAGTAAGATACACGCTGCAAACTTTTCCCCATGAAGATGTGAGCAGAATTACTCCCCTCTATTAGCTATTTATTTTCATAAAACTTGAAACCACAATTTCTTGGACAACTCCGTTTCCTTAAGATCCTTATCTGTCACAATTGTCCACACTAGACAACAGGCCCAAAAAAATGTGACTGGAGGTGAATGTAAATACACACAGCCCACGCACACAGGATCATGTGAGCCTTGTTTCCACAGAAACAAGACAAATAAGGTCCCCATAAAATCTAGGACCTCAAGCAACTGCGTAATTAAGCAGATTTTAATAGATTCAGTATTAGTACAATAGATCTCTAGGACGTACAAAACTTCATTGCAAGTTACTACAACTTACTTTGAAGTTTACACAATTTTATTACATGCTAAAACAGAGAATAGCAAATACAAGTGGAGGGCATCATGAAGCTCTTTCATGTTCTTTTACAGATTGATAAAACTATACAAGACGAAATCTCAATCCAAAAAGTGATGCCTGAAAGAAGAAAGAAATTCATTCTGGATATAAATTGTTTTCCTGCACGTCTGTTTCCTGACTACAAGGCCCACCTTAGACCTATCTTCCAGTGACAATTTTTAAGATGCCTTTCCCATGCAAGTATTTTGGGGTCTATTAATGCACAAACCGTAGCCTTTCCTTCCATAAAGATGCTTACAGAGTGTCTCTCTCTTCTCTGCACATTTGATTATCTTTTTAAAACCTCTCTGGAAGGCTTCTGGGCTGCTGTTCAGAATGCTAGAGATTGAAAAAAGTAAAGCACGCATGGCTGGTTTTTACTACACATCTACTATATACTAATCCCAGAGAAGAGTAAGATGGAGAGTATTTCTTCATTAATTCCTCCAGTGTTTAGCCTATAGGGTTTGGAGGGCTTTTTTGTGGGATTTTCTTTTTGTCTTTTTTTTTAGTTGGTTGGTTTTGGGAGGGGTGGGGTGGGAATTGTTCATTTTTGAAGTCTCACCTGGGCAAAACAGTGGCCATATGGAAGATTTCAACCTCCACACACATAAGAGTCAGGGGCTTGACAACTACCAGAGAAACAGCTATTCATCCTACCATGACTCACTGCCAACAAAGAATCTGATCACCTGTATTTCACTTGTATGAGAGTATTTTATTTAGATCAACAGCACCCACTGAGACAATGCCTGTGTATTTTTGTATCCCTCCCTGTGAATACGTAAAGTTTAATCACCTCTTATGATGCACTCGCATTTATCTTAACTATTCAAGCAGTTTTCAGTATGGTGTTGGCTCTTTATACCTGTCTATCAAAGATTTGCTTAATGAATGCAGTAGGGGTTCTACTTCAATAATTCGGGTACCAAAGCTACTTTCATAAATACTATCAGTGTAAATATCCCGATTAATAGTTTTGTCTTGTGATGTCCTTACTGTATGAAAACACATAGTTCAGACTGCAAGGGATGAAACACAGCTTTTAAAAGTTAGCTTTGTAAATCAAAGTAAGATACGAGACTAACCCTGGCTTTAAGAAACACAAAGTAACAAATGCTGCTGTGAAATTCTCACCTCTCTAACTGCTACTGAACATGAACCTTCACAGGTAAGGGAACAGGTTACTACAATCTTCAAGGAGTAATCCTCTACCTACAACATGATGGTTATTCTTTAGCTCATACAAAGTCCTCTATGGTCTGCAACTTTGAAAAGATAATAGGTACGAAATGCCACGGTATCTGCAGAGTGAGAAAGCATGATGTGACCTCAGGCTGGAAGTAAGGGGAAACTGCTCTAGCTACAAAACTGGCTCTCATTCCACATTTCAAAACAAGTTAGCTGAAGAATCACGCTACGGAGTATACTAAATAAACTACTTATTCTCATGTCTGTAAATCAGTCTTAATATTTCTCTGCTCTGAAACACAATATTCTGAGTTTTAGCATCTCCTGGTAGGTATCATGTGTGCAGTATTCAAGCAGCCCTTTGGAAGGAATCCTTAACAACCTGGTAATTCAAGAAGTAATGGTTTTAAACTAAGGGAGGGTAGATTTAGACTGGATATAAGGAAGAAAGTTTTTACAATGAGGGTGGTGAAACAGTGGAAGAGGTTGCCCAGAGAGGCAGTGGGGGCCCCATCCCTGGAAACATTCAAGGCCAAGTTGGATGGGGCTCTGAGCAACATGGTCTAGTTGAAGATGTCCCTGCTCACTGCAGGGGTGTTGGGCTAGATGACCTTTAAA
>Ga0065711_1044006_pt1 | contig 14384 bp, 9 predicted proteins | sample Hoacrofraction12_FD_59098 | JGI IMG/M metagenome (GOLD analysis project Ga0065711, IMG submission 59098) | Hoatzin crop microbial communities from Cojedes, Venezuela - Epithelial fraction 12 v2 (version 2) | ecosystem: Host-associated > Birds > Digestive system > Esophagus > Crop | place...
GGAGGATGGGGCCAGACTCTTTTCAGTGGTGCCCAGTGACAGGACAAGGGGCAATGGGCACAAACTGAAGCACAGGAAGTTCCATCTGAACATGAGGAAGAACTTCTTCCCCCTGAGGGTGACGGAACCCTGGCACAGGCTGCCCAGGGAGGTTGTGGAGTCTCCTTCTCTGGAGATATTCAAGACCCGCCTGGACAAGGTCCTGTGCAGCCTGCTCTAGGTGACCCTGCTTCGGCAGGGGTGTTGGACTAGATGACCCACAGAGGTCCCTTCCAAACCCTACTATTCTGTGATTCTGTGATCTTATGGGTAGGCATCAAGAGGATGGGGCCAGACTTTTTTAGTGGTGCCCATCGACAGGATAAGGGGCAACGGGCACAAACTGAAGCATAAAAAGCTCATCTGAACATGAGGAAGAACTTCTTGAGGGTGACAGAGCACTGGAACAGGCTGCCCAGAGGAGCTGTGGAGTCTCCTTCTCTGAGGATATTCAAAACCTGCCTGGACATGGTCCTGTGCAACCTGCTCTAGGTGAACCAGCTTCAGCAGGGGAGGTTGAACTAGATGATCTCCAGAGGTCCCACCCAACCCATACCATTCTGTGATTCTGTAAATAAAAAACCTCTCTGTTCTATCCCTCTTTTTGTCCTAAAATATATGCTCAGGCCCTTATTTTGTATGTCAAGCTTAGTTTCAAAAACAAATATTAAAATAGCTGCATATAACAATACAAATTTTAACTGCTGTACAAAGTGAAAAAATTGGTTTTATAAGACACCTCAATATCATAGTTTCCATCTGTATTCTTTTTTAAAATCAGTATTTGAATGAAGTGATTTCTAAAGATGTTAAAATATTTGTGAGATTTAATTTCTTACCTTTAACTGACAGCCAACTCTTTCATAAGCTTTGATGAGTCTGTTTTTATGGTACATCATTATTCCATAATGATCTTTGTTTCTGCAGTTAAATCCAAATGTAATTCTTACTGTTCTAGCCTTTTTTCAGATTAAGGAAAAATCTGGTTAATCTCATGTAACAGAAGATTTATAGTTACTCTGAGTGCTCGTTCTAAACTGGGTCCTGGGACTTTTTTTTAATATCAAGATAATTCCTTCAGTATATTTTTACCAAAAAAATAATAAAAATAAAAATAATGATAATAACTGCACATACCCAGCAGAATCTAGACAGCACACAATGTCACATCATTAAATTCAGCATGCGTTGATGTAAATATTAGCAAAGGATACATTCAAAAATTTCGGCCTATATATATCACGTTCAATGAAGGCAAGGCTTTTGGAAACCAGCTGTGTTTTCACTTTTTGTCCTCTCAGAATGATCTGCATTGTTGGCTTCAGATACAAAATACTGCAATAAGCCTACAAAACATACAATACGTCCTGCTATTAAAAACCACCCCAAAACTCGAGATATGAACATTTTGCAATATTCATTTAGGAACACAAACTCAAGTTTTAATTAAAATTTTATGAAATGTGTTTTGTCCCAACTTGAATCCACAAAAACAGGAAATGCAAGTGTGCATAAGCATACATATATCACAAATTAAATGAACAGCAATTGAAGGACAAGTTTTTTGAATATGACAAGTTAATCAGGCATCTGAAGATGCAGTTTTACCACTAAAAGAGCTCTCCAACACACACACAAGCCTCTCTTTTCTTACCCCCATTAAGAGCTTAAAAATTTTATGACAAACTTTAAAACAAACAAAAGCAAGTGTGTTCCAAATGCCTGCATGTTATCATAGCTTGATAACAGCTATGCAATCTTCTCATAAATGTGTCTATTATGAATTTTAACTTGCATTTCATTTACCATTGTAATCACAACTCCTAATAATTGAAGTGAATTTAGCACTTTGCCAAGTCTTAGAATAATCGAAGGTTTTAGTTCAATGGAATAATACTTCTGAATATAATCCACAAGAATTGCCCAGAATACCTAGTAATTCCATGCACTTTCTTACAAAAAGAAGGCTTCAAAGCTTATGAATCAGTAGTGGAGACAATGGTTGTATCAATCAGCCTGCAGACACGACCAAGGCTTTTCTGTGTGCATGTATTCAAACAATGGAGCTGCTTCTCAATTCCTTTACCTCTTTTTGAAACATAGAAATGACACTTTGCCAACCGAATCCTATCTGTTTTAGAAGATCCACATGGGCATAACATCAGTACTGTATATGTGCACTAAAATGGAATGTTTACTCTGCCGACAACCACATATACACCTATTTAAGTTTCTGAAGCTACTGATAGCATTTCCTTCTTCCTCCATAGTGATGGCTACATTTAACAGCAGAAATTACTTGCAAGACTACATAAAACCCAGTTATTTTCTTCTAAATAAACAGCAAACATTTACACAAGTTCACAAATACATTACACCTTCAATTTTCAAAATTAATATTGACATACTGCCCTAACACTTAAATTCTGACATTCATCTTCCCTTGCAATCAACACTTCTGTAGTATAGTACACTATATTAAAACAAAAACTTACAGCCTCCAGCTTCCAAAAATAAACAAAGAAATAAATTTAAAAAAATGTTATACATACTCGCAGTGAGTAGTCACTTTCTGGAACAATCTGGTCCAGTCTCTCTTGTTTCTTATATCCTCTTTTGCCTGTTTCATCCAAGTCTTCTGGAATTCTGATGTCATATTTATCCTTGTCAAAGTCAAATTCTGTTTTTTCATTTTTATCTCTAAAAAATAAGATTAAAAAATACACTAATTATGGAAAAAGGCAACACAAAATAAGATATTGTAGTTGACCCAGTGGGTAGTACAAAGATGCACAAGAAAGGTAATTCCTTTGAGCCATAGTGGTTTTCCTCACAGATATGAAGTTCACCAGTTCCATTCTGATATCCAAGGAATATAACAGAAGTGATTGCGAGACATTCATGAATTCTAACTTAATTCTAAACAGGTCACTCTTCAAAAATAAAATCAGTCAATACCAGCTTTAAATTCTGGATGGACCGAGACACACGCATTTCTTCCAAATGTGAAAATCTCTGAACACTGCAAATTGCCTTCCTAAGACTTTGAATGCTGAAAAAATGGTACTCGACACCATTTTCCAACCCCGTAATTATCACAATTTCTTACTGTACCACTCACCAGATGTATACACCATACCGAGTTTCAAATGTATATACTGCAGTACCTTTGCAAAACACTGAGATATATCATAGTTGGCACAAATATTCCAGATTATACAACATATTAGAAACAACATGAACCCCTCCAAAGTGTTCTTTCCCACCACTTCCCATGAAACTCCAAAATTCAGAACAACATGAAAGCTACCCTGCCCAGCCAGCCGAGCTGACTGTATTTTCTTTTACTCAAGCAATGAAGTGATGGACACTCCCAAAAATGTTCATATCTAAAAATAAGTTAGAGTCTACCTGAGCAATGTAAATCAGTTCCAAAAGTGTAAAGGAGGTAAAGTTTTTCTTACGGAGCAGGTGGCAAGGGGAAACAGAATTAGTAACACATTTCCTACCTCCCGTTTTCTTGTGTTAAAGTCTAAGCTAAAAGTGATTCAGGGCTCTAATACTTGCAAGAAATTAATGAAATAAGAAAATCGCAAACTTTTCACCTGCTATAACTGACTGAGATCTTTCAATCTATACTCATCCAGGTGTGGTTTTCACTTCCCTCCCCTCCACCCTTCTTCTGATGGGCAACAATGAAGTTAAGAAACCGAAGACCAACCTAGTTTCTTGCCAAATCCACAGGACTGTGGAACAGTTTGAAATTGCTTCCTATGGACACCTCCTTATTTCAGGTATTAAAAACTACAGTAAGCTAAACACTTAAGAACAGTACAAGACAGCATCTTCCCAACCAACTAGAGAGATCACAGTTAAAGTCACGCTAAAGATTTTCTGGACAGACCATCAGACAGGTTCCCTGCTATTAAGGCAGCAGCAAAAATGTGAAGGAAAGGGAAAGTAGATAGGAAGGGATGACACTCATCTGCCACTGCTACAGCAACAGCTGTTTAAAAAAAAAGCAACAAGTCAAAGCTAGAGAAGGCTGGAAATCTATACTGCTGTGAACAAACCCACAGAGGCAAGTAGATAAACAAGATAAATACACACAACTATTTATTTACTTGGATTTCTATTTATTTTATGATAAACAGTTAAGAAGTTTAGAAATATCTAGATCCCTCTAAGGATACTGCTGACTCCAAACTTACAAAGCCAGTAATACTTGCCTATACGTACAAATATTTTTGTTTGAATTTTTGCATTCATAATTTTATAAGTCTGAAACAACAGATTTTTAGCTTATCTATTTCAATTTTTCTTCTGGCAAAAGCAACAGTATCTTATCAAAGGAAAATATGAAGTCCTTTACATTCTGCTTCCTTCTGCTTTGTTACTTGAGATTAGCAACAGCTCTCATGCAACATTATAGCCCTTCAATCACGTGAGTTTGAGTCTAGTTTCCTCAGTTACAGCTAACTGCCCACAGCCTTTCGGAATTATTCTACAAAAAACCTTCTATGTTTACATACACTGAAAGATAACATCAACTAAATGACATACATAAGAGACTGGACTTCATCTTACCTTCTCAGGTTCCAAATGATAATTCTTGTTCCTTTTTTCCCCATTATAGCCTCTAGCTCTGCCAGTAATTTCTCCTCCGTAGAAAATAAAGAATGTGTTAAGATGGCCTTCAGGTTGTTTTTGGATTCTGTTAGATCACTTATCTGTCGTAAGCATTACGTTAAGCGGAGTAACTTTGAATGAAGTAAGCCTTCAGAAGATGAGGGAACTTCTACAATAGTATATCCTGTACTTACTTCACAGGTTTTCACTCCACATCTCAGAGCTCCTCTGAATTTAAAGGCTCTAACAAATTAGAGCCTTCCTTGCATCTTAGAATTTATTTAGGGTATCCATAAGACTAGACAACGGGATTCCCTTTACTGAAATTATCATCCAGATTTTACATGTACACACATCTTCTCATTCAGAAATCGCTGAAAGGATATGGTGGTTGTTGAATGTCACTATAGGAACCATGACATGTTCTGCTTTTGTGACTTCAAGGAAAGTCTGAGATAACAGGCCCACACTCATGGTTTCTCCATTCTTGGTGAAGACTATCGCATCTTTTCCCAGGCGCATGGACCCCGATTTAAACCCATTTCCATACAGCCCCACTGGAACACGGCCATTCATCACGGATTTCTCACTGAAACCGAAGCTGAAACATATGAAAACATTAGAAGAGTGTAAAAAGCCCTATAAAACTTGAAAACCCAAAAAGATGCAAGCAAGACTTGTCAAATTAAATACAGTGAGTTAATCTCTTGTTTTAGAGATCAGGAACTACTGTACAATTAAACAATGTACAGTTAAGCAAATCCTGAAAGTTACCTGTGTAACATTTCTAAAAACACACTGCAAGAATTAAGCAAAAACTTACTTTTGATCATTAAGTATGGACAAGAAATACCATGTCTAGAATTACACAGCCAGCATTCTTACAGGATTTTAACAGTTATCCTGTGGCTTCCCAATAAATACTAAGAAAAGCCCCTAAAGCTTCCCCCCACACCCTCTGCTTGAAAATGTGTGATCTACAAAATTTTCCATTAGTAACTACACATTACATTTAAAGCAAGACAGGTAACTGCATACCTAACATGGAATTTAGCAAGCAAGCTATTAAGTATGGTATCTAACAGAAAAAGAAAAATAACAGTTTGAATTCAAGGTTGCTCAAGTTCAAACCTGGAGATTTATCTGCAGGCAGAGGAATCTTTCATACTAAAAGAGCAACTGAACAGCAACTTCTTTGCTAGCTGTAGAAACAAAACTTGAAGAAAGATCAGTTCAAACCCTACAGGATAATTAAACAAGCCACGTGAACAGAATAATCATTCCCTTCAGTTTTCCACCATACCTTCTATTTTCAATACTTCAAGGGGTTTGAACCCAATCTCCCTTTTTCTCTTGCTTGCTAACTTCAACTAAAGTAATCTTCAATTTAAAAAAAAAGAAAATTAAGTTCTCCTTAGGTCCACCAAATGGCACTACTGAGAGTTTACACAGCACAAACACTGCAAAGAAATTTAAATGGGAAGGTTGACAGAAAGGATAAGAGGAAATTTTGAGATAAAAACTCATTGAAAAAGTTGTGTGAAAGTTACTAGCATCTTTCTGTTCCATAGTCTCACTTGGATATTGCTCACCTTCAGAAATGTTAAGTTTAACAAAATTAGTCGAGTACGTATGAGAAAAATGAATAAGCTGAGCAATAACAGAACTAGAAGCTAGAATTTTTTCAAGAAAAAAAATTGCAAAAGAGGTTATCCACCTTAGCATTTTGTGCAGCTTCTCTGAGTTCATACCATTTCCATTGTCAGTGAATGTCAAGCATATATTGTCGTTTATCACCGTTTTGTCTATCCATATCTGCTTAGCGCTCACATCTGGATCATAAGCATTATCTGAAAATAAAGCAAACAAGGGTGGGATACTAAAAAGCACAAATTAAACAGTTTGTGTGTGAACATATTTAAGAGTGTTTAATTCCAGTGAAGATGCCAGATAGTAAGTCTTCCAAAGTTACTTAAATCCGTATGTAACACGCAACAGAGCCTTATCTAGCAGGAATACATACGTAATTGATCTGTCAAATGTTAGTCTTGCAACACCAGCAAACAGCTCTACGAACAGTTGTTGCCAATTTTATTATGGTGCTATACTTGTATATAAGTTTACGTGGCAAATATGGCAGCTTAATGTAGTTCCCTAATTCTGGGCCTCTGACGCTAGAGACACGCTAAACTAACGGTGCTCTGAAATTGCAGCTATTTTTCAGCTCTGCAGTTAGGTATATCATGTAGTTGCAGAAAATGTGTGCTGGCACAGATATAAATTTCTCAGCTAAGTCACTGAATATTAGCCTTCTTTTGCACAGAAGCAAGAAGCTATAGTTTTTAGTACAGTAAATATTATGCTAAAACCTAAGTCTCCTAAGACACTATCTTCTTTATAGATGACAAGTCAATCAAAAACATCACGATGAAACAGCTGCATCAAAACCTAGCAAACCTTGCCTGAAAACAAGGCACATTTTTCCAGCTATTACAGATGACAGTAATATATAGGCAAACATTTAGGTGGAGATGACTGGTTCAAATGCAAGAACAGAAAATGAAACCAAGACAAGTTTCTACTTTCATTTCCTGTCTCCCCAGCAGCTGTCGCAATGTTTACTTTCTCCCGGCCAAGCAAACGTCTCTTCTGACTGGCTCTCAGGAGGCTAGGTTATTGTCCACAATGCAGACAACAGCACATCACTAACATATGTGGCTGCAACATCCTACCTGCTGTGGGCTTTTTAAATAGGAAATCAGACTTGAAACACAACTTCAGACACTAAAAAAAGCCCAACTCCCAACATTCCAGGCAGTTCCACGAAATCTATAATTTTGGCTCCACAGGTCCAGGAGACTTAGGTGAAAAAATTATTGCTGCTCTGCTACTACGTCACTTCCATACTAACAGAGCCGAGTGTCACAAATATGCGCAAGTGCGGCTGAAACCATGGCTCCACAAACATTTTGTGGCAGCAAAGCTAGTTTAAATCTCACCTGCCCTAACACCACTTTCTCACAACTCTTTTCCCCCCTTTCCCAGCACTGTGCTATTCATGGAATTTGTGAGGGGGGAAAGCACACAGAGGAGGAGGAGGAGGAGAAGGATGTAACAGCACAGCAGCAGGCAGTGCCCCTGCTTCACTGCCTGTTCTGCAGGTTCAGCTGAGGGCTCAAGCCAACACTACGGCCTACAAAAAGGAATCACAGCTTGGTAGCTTACTTTCTGTAAGCATAAGGTACAAATTGCACCCACAGCGAAAAAGCTCATAAAATGTATTTCAGCTTCACCAAAAGAGGACATTTCAAGTACAACTGAAAGTTTGAAAGTATTCTTTTAAGACTATACTTTGTACGAGTCTTCTGATTTGTCTCACCAGCTCTCTCAGATTACAAAAGTTATTTAAATCAACACAACTAACTAGAAGCCTTTACAGCCAATATGTTACTACCATGCTTTCAAAACAACACATATGACAAACGAGAGGCAAAAGAAAAAGACAAGACTGCATGCCTTGCACAGCACATCTATCATAATTCCAGCCAGGTATGGCACGTGGTGATAAAACAGCTGAAGTGACTCAATAGATTGTCACCTCTTGGAACAGCCAGACCCTGCCTGCAGCCATGTGGTTCTGGCTTCCTCCTTTGTGACAGTTCTGGCCTTATCAAGCTGAAAAATTCCTGCCTTCTTTCGTTATGCTAATTTTCTGGATTAGCAATAAAAATCCTCATGCACAGGAAGCAAATGAATGTTCAACCAGAGGAGTTGCTCCCTTAGGCATCAGCAAACTGCTAGATAAGCTCAGCAAGTCTTTCCAAACCGCACCTTTATTTTGAGGAACCAGTTAAAGAAAGTCTGCTAATCATTCGGGAAACAAGCAACTCTGAAGATATCCAGTTCATAGCTATTCAAAATCAAAGGCAAGATGATCAACAGGAGCTAATAAATCAAACAGATAGCACAAGCCCTGGCTAACAGCAGATGACAGAGACAATAACAAAGAGCAGAACTCTTAAGACATTGATGGATGGACCATCAAAAGGAACCACTCGACTTTAACCCTTAAGACGTTCAGCAAGAAACTCGGTAACTCAGAATAAAATTAGGATGTTTCAGGGGCATTGTGACAATGTGCAAAAATTACTATTGGATGTTTTGAGGAAGCATTGAAGAAAAGGTAAAGGACAAAGTGGATGGGAGAAGAATGGTGTAAGGCGGGTGGGAATAACTGGGGCTGATTGCATGCAAGTTGGCTGCTGGTCAGCATGCAGGTATGATTGGACTCTGCGTCACTCTGCTGTACATTCTTATAAAACACTAATTCTAACTATTGCCTGTATGAGGGTGCTCTCTACTCTCAGTGTGTGCCTGTACGTCTTCTCCTGCTAGCAAACTTCAAGCTGGACAAGCCAACAAGTTGGAAGAAACCAGAAACTGTTGAGATCCAAGGTCCAAGCCAGAGACTGGTAAAAAGCCCTGGACACAGGTACTGGAAGGACTCCCAGGCCCTGGTGAAACACCCAGAAACATGGGTAAGCACGAGTGGCAAGTGAGTGAGAGTAAGTGTATGCACTACTAATGAACTTTAAATCTGGTTACCCAAGAAGCAGGAATAGGATAAGGCTGTTTGTGCTGTTCATGTTTCAAGCATTGCTTGAGTTTATGTGGGTTCTTGCAAAGTTACTGTCCTCCTGTCTGTGCTAATCCATCCGTGGCTAGCTGTGTCTGTACAGGATGCAAGCGTGCACACACATCTTTGGAGTGTGCGCTCAGCCTTACTACTCTCTGGGCCCCAGAACCGTGAAAAGCAGCAGGACTGCAAGAGAAGGAATTCACTTGATCCCAGTCTTCTATATTTGTCAATCCTTAATAAACTCTGTAAAAAGAAGATGGCAAATCCTGCAAGGCCCCTGCAACTGACGTCACGTAGCACGTATGCTGTTACAGAAGAAACAAGTCAATCTGACTGTACCAAAAAAGATGCTGTAAGATGCCGAATGGTAACAACAGGATCAACTCCTTCCCCTATCTTAAGGGAGAAAAGTTTTACAACAAGCAAAAACTATTGCAACCAAGTTCTCAGGCAAACTATTGATCCACTTACCTATAAGTTCTGCAATTGCACTGAAAGGCCAGGTGTGACTGGTAGAGTTGGTATGCAAGAACTTTGGACAGAGCTGAAATAAACCACAAACAATGGCATTCGTTTGCGCTCTTCAACAATACCAAGCCAGAAAATACTATGTTAAGTAAAGTAACATTCAGTTAAACTGTTTTGTACAACACTACCCAAAGGCTATATTTTAATTTACTTTTAGATATTGGCATACTAACACCTTTTAAAGGGAACATTACTACAGCTATTAAAGACAAAACAGTAATGCAGAATTCCACACAGTATCATACTATGCTCTGAGCATGAATTATATTGTCATCCTGTCAAACACTCTTTGTCTTTTTAAAAATATAAGGAACTACTGCTATATGCTGATGCTAGAGGTTACAGAAAACACCAAAGCCTTAGTACAAATCTAGTAACAGAAGCACATGCTCTCAAATGTTAAAAATATACATCTTAGATGATGAGTATTAAACTTCATCCGAAAAAGTGAGCAGCACCTAATACAACTCAGTGACTTACTGTCCAATATCATTGCTGCTTTTGCCCATATTGACTGAATTCACGTTAGACTCTGTCAACTAGTGGTTTGTGCTTTCAGCAATTTCATCTCATACATTTTATCCTCATTTGTGATAAGACGTAACTAGAGGAATGCAGCCACTACTAGGATTAGATGAGAATATGCAAATAAAGTACCTATTTATGGGACATATCTTACAGATGTTAGTGACAAAAGTATTCTCAAGTAATTTATGAAAGCCTGGGTTCATATATATTCACCTAGCTCAATAAACAAGGTAAACCAGAACCAAATATCAACCTAATTTAAGAATTTGTCAGTGCAATGTTTGGAGAAATTTGACTGTTGAAACTGATACAGTTGTATTTGCATTACCACTAAGCCTATCTATAACTCTACTTTTACAAGGCCTTTAACACAAACCCACTGCACATATATGCTTATGTCTTGCTGACATAGTTATGTTGATGGCATAAAAAGCAGTATCTACAAATACATAATCTAGAAATAGCCCTTGTACAGTGCAGTTACATCAAAAAACGTACTATAAACCACATTATAAAACACATAAAATCAGAAGAATATTTTAAAATAGTGTGTACATATCCATACTTCGTAACTTTTACAGAGCTACTACACTGACAAGCACTTTTATGTAGTTAGTAAAGTCTAAATAAAAGCAAGCAACCACTTGAAGTCTCCAAGTTCATTTGTCAGCAAAAGGGAATAATGCTACAAGCAAGTTCCAGACCCATGAGCCGGGTACCAGAGCGGGAGTAAGGCAGCAGCAGCAGCCCTCATTCAGATCAACATAAATTGCCAGGAAACCTCACCTTGATTCTAAGATCATAAGAGCACAAGACACACTTTCAGACTGCAGCTTAATCCGTGCATTTCTCCATCAAGCTAGAGTACAAGTATGCATAGACATCATGTTCTTCATTGCCCTTCGTGCTTTAAAACTCGTTTTATAAAATCTGATAAATTGAGTCAGGCCAAGTCACTGTGCCCCTTTCAAACTCCTCACAGATACTTATAAATAATTTAGCATATAAGAATAAAATGACATCAAGCCTATTAATGGAAACCTCATATATTCCATGGCACATGGTTAAAAAGATCTTTCAATTTCTTCCTCTGCCATACAACAACTCAGTGGATCTTAAGATCTATGTATATCATTCTCTTCACTTCAACCTTTCACAGTGCTGGCAGCACTCATTCCTTTGCTTCCTAAGCCTCATGATCAAAACACACAAGAAACAACTGGGGGGTTTTCCCCAGCCTGAAATCCCTCCTTGCCAAAACACAAACACTTACAAAAAACCCCACCACACAGACGCACATTCAAGCATTCAGCATCTGCTCAACCCACTGCTAAAATATTTCTCTGCTGCTAGCCCGTGAAAAACTCCCACGACATGCAAGGTAGACTGGGACCGCTGGCGTTGTAACCTCAGCAACATGGACTTGGCAAAAAGTCCTGACTGTGTGTTTGACAAAGGCACTAACTCACAGTTGTCAACCTCCTCTGAGCACCAGACAATGCTGATGAAGGAAGGAACCTCAGCGTTCCCAACACTGACACAATTATGAATAAGCGTCCTTTTTTTCTGTGAATAAAAGCATACACGTGCATGGCAAGAAAAATCTCTTTACGCAACAGTTCTCCATCTCTCCTTTCACTGCTGCATACAAGCGGTTAACTTTGAAAACAGAACAGCATCTTAAACGAAAGAGCATCTTCTATAAACAAACACAAGAATTATGCCAATCTTCTCTGGATCACTGTTTCAAACTGTAAGGTTTTCAGAAAGGCTGGAAGGTGGCACACAGAATGGGGAACTTGTGACCAGGTACATGAAACGAGAAGGTATGGACTGGAACGCGGGAACTGTAACAAACTGGTTCTGGCTCTAGTATCTGTCGCCCCCCATCAAAAGGGGAGTGATTAACCCACAGGCTAGTTCATGGGAAATCTCCCTCAGAACAGCTAGCACCATGTGCTCATGTAAGGCCCTGAAACAAGGGCACACGACAAAACCAGGCTAAAAAAAAAAAATGGAGAACAGTGGTTTAAGGCCATTACCTTTGTAGTTTGCTTCAGAGCATACCCAGCTGTCAGCAACAACTCACCACTTCCTGATGAGTTCATCAGGAAATACTTCAGCCCATTTTGTCCCCTTACAGTCCATTTCATCAAACCACCACTTTAATTAGCTCCCGAGTAACTGAAGATCAGTAAGTACAGTGAGAAAGAGTTAGTTCCCTGGTGAACACTCACTTTCGACTGTGCTAGCATGACTGCAGCTGAGAGGATCCAGTTGCTTTGTTCACTGGGTTGAATACATTTTGCTACTAAGTGTGTTTTGGTTAGTGGTTTCATTTTTCTTCCTGAGACAAGTGCAGCCAAATTCCTTTTGGAGATACAACTAAGCCTCCCCCTCCTTCAAACTGCATATACAGTGCACGTTATAAAAATACTAAACTGCACTAAGAAGAGCATCTCCTACAATTATGAACTGCAAATATTTAAGAATAAAGCAGCTTATCTCTCAAAAGTGACAGGCAGCTTTGGGAATTTGAGTTTTCCAAGAAAACCAGAACTCTTCCATCCCTTGCAGGCCACAAGGCATACAAACTGAATTACCACTAAACAACCTGTCTTATCTTAAAAAAGTATTTCACAACTTCTCAAGGAACAAACCCACTGTCATTTTCCTCCTCTCCCTCCCAGTTATGCTAGTCCAGTTACATGTCCGTGCAATGAACCACATCAGGGAGATGATCCAAATTAAAAACCATTTTTTAAACCTTATTTTTAACTTGGATCACTTCCCTGATCTGTCTCATCATACAACTCAGTAAAAGTTTTACCAGAGCAACTGAAGGAGATAAGTACCAGTGTGGGAAGGAGTTACCAGGCCTGCTCACACTGCCCGTGTTGTTTATACATGCTTGTGAAACTAATCGAAATATTTTGGTGAAACCCAACATGCTCCCAAAGAACAGCTGCTGACAGAAGAGACTGTGACCACCAGCTTTCCGGTGTTCTCTAGAAAGCAGAACCTATAACACTGTAGGACACAACCTGTTAAAAAAACTGTACCAGCTGCTTCAGTTCTTTATTGAAAGCCTCCAAAATCACAGCTTTCACTGGAAATAGACTGAACGTGAACTTTCAGTTACGACTACTAACAAACAAAACCAAACAACATCCTATAAATAATTCAGAAAGTTACCAATTGCACCAGCTTTTGCTTAGATTTCTCATCAGCATCTGTAAGAGTTCAGCTTGTGAAAGTGATTTCAACAATTTTAAATTCTGCAGTCTGACTTGTGATTTTGTTTTGCAAAGACAAATTATTAACGCCGATGTACTTTTCCCCCTCAAGATGACTAATAATGCATTAAAAAAAAAAAGTGAGACCTCCCTCCTCTTTTTTTTTTTTTCTTTTTGAACATCGTGTTATCTAAAGAAAGAAGAGAACATTTCTCTAATAAAACATACCAAACTGTAGAGTTCAAATACTTAAAAGAATTGAAGACCGGAAATGAAAGTGCGACTCTTGAACTCCAAGTAGGCGACATCTATAGCTAACGCCTACAGTCACAGCAGTTTACATTAGGGTAGTTTAAGCAGTGCCCAGAATATACTAGCATATGTTTTTCACTCACACCTTTGACGAGTTACTCGCTGTAATGGTCCACCGTCTTTCCGCTATTCTGTAAGTAAGGTCATGAGCCAACTGCTTGTAACTACAAGCCTTACTTACAGACACAGCTGAAGCCAGGAGGGCTTTAAAAGAACACGCTGTTTCTTTCCTCACCGATGCGTCAAACAACTGGAAAAGCACCCTTAGCCTCATGTGTATCAGCACAAATAGGAAACCACCGATTGCCACCACCACAGGGCAGACACGAGCCGCGGATTTCAGTGCGTGCCCATTCGCCGCCCTCGTTAAGGAGTAATTAGGCCTCTCGCAAAAAGTAGCAAAAGAGTTTAAGTCACAAAGCTTCCCCTTAGAGGTCACCGCGCTCGCCACCACCTCCGTCACCCCAGCGGGC
>Ga0065711_1044007_pt1 | contig 14383 bp, 9 predicted proteins | sample Hoacrofraction12_FD_59098 | JGI IMG/M metagenome (GOLD analysis project Ga0065711, IMG submission 59098) | Hoatzin crop microbial communities from Cojedes, Venezuela - Epithelial fraction 12 v2 (version 2) | ecosystem: Host-associated > Birds > Digestive system > Esophagus > Crop | place...
GGGGGGGGGGGGGGGGGATCCGGGATGGCGGGGGTGCTGGTCCGGGGCAGCATCCCTGCTCCGGGGCATCCCCGCACCCGCTGCTCCTGGGGACGGTTCGCTCCGTCCCTGCAGCGTCTTCTCCTTCGCGAGTCCACCCGCAGCTTCATCGAGAAAAAAACCCAAAACAAACCAACAAACCCTACCCAAAACCCATAACCCTCCAGCATTGCTGGGCAGCAGATGTCGGGGAGCTGCTATTGAGTAGCTCCTGGGTGCTGCTGCGTTTGTTTTCACAGCAGGACGGTCACGGCGCTGGTTCACCAAAGTTTGGCATGGGAGCGTGAAACCCGTCCCCAAATACTCACCCGATAGCTTTGTCTCAGCTCTCCTGAGTCCTAGCCAATTCCTGACTTTGGGCTCATCGAAAAAAAGAAGGAAATAAACCGCAATGTGGGAACAGAGCCATCGCTGTGACCTTTCAGTCCAAGAGCTTTTGCGAAATACTACTCAGTGGCTTGTTTCGAAATACTTGGTTTATTCTCGCACTGGGTGCGTAGCGAAACACAGTTTGATGCTGCCCAGTGCTTAGGCTGTAGCAATATCTTTAAACAAGTTTTACACAAGTTATTTATTGACTGTGTGAAGGAGTACTTAAACTCCAGGGTCAAGGGAAAGTGATAAAAATTCAGTAGGATGAAAATTCAGTAGGAACCAAGGGCCAAAGTACAGATTTGCCTCCTTCACGGGAGTTCATTGATGTCTGCAGGGCAGCAGGAGCCTGTTGGGTCCTCACTGCTGCTGCCCGCTCCAGTTCCTCCGTGGTGCAAATTGCTGTATTGGCAACTGAGTGCCAGGATTGCTGAGAACCGCGTGCCGGTGAGAAGTCTGTCTGGGTGACTTTGGTGGCACTTGTTGAGCCAGGCTGAAGTCCGACGGGTGACTTCTGCGGGAGAGCATGCCAGCCTCACAGCGGGCTGCCCGTGCAATCTGTGTTTCAGAATGGATGAGAACTACATCCTCCTGCCGCACGGAGTCAACTTCCAGGAGGCGATTTTCCCAGACACCCAGGAGAACCGGAGGATGTTTGCCAGCCTTTTCCAGTTTTCTAACTGCTCACAGGCGCAGCATGTGTTGAGCTTCTCCAGTGACTGGGAGATTCAAGAGGACAACCGGGTAAGGGATTTATCTGCTCTCCGGTGCTTGTTTTCTAAGTGGGCACAGGCATTCACATGTCATTTGCAAACACATATATATCTGAACGCAGAGCAGCAGATTTTTCTGGTCCTTTGGTGGTATCACTGGCAAAGTGACACAGTGACGGGGAGATCTTAAAATCTGTTTTCAAGGCTGACCTCTGTGTTGACTCTTCAGCTTCCTGTGGACCTGAGCAAGGCTTGGTATCAACCTCTTCATGAGCACTAGGTTGGAAACCAGTATTGCTTGTGATTCTCTCCTACTCCACCCAGGTCATTCCTGGGTTTGCTATCTCTAGACCCCATACTTTAACTTCAGCTGAAATGTTCAGGAGCAGAGCTTTGCTTTTGGGCTTCTGTGTTCATCTCATGCAGCGAGAGCAGTGCCTGGACCAGCAGACTGTAAGGGATTATTCTTGCCTAACTCTACACAGCAGCATAAGCAATGACTTCTGAACTAATCACCCTGAGCTGTCTTTGTAGCAGCTGGGGAAAAATAGACTCTTGGGGACATGGTTCATCTGAGCGATGAGGGCATGGTTCGTCTGAGTGACGCCGGCATCTCCTTCTGAACCAGCTGAATGAAATGCCTCTTTCTCCTCTCCAGGGAGGCCACAGCAAGTAGTTCACCCTCTAGGGAATCCTCCCCTAAGAAAGTACACTTTTAGTGTGGAAAGTCCAATGATGCCTGTTGTTAGTTCCTTGTGAGCCCCTTTATGGGGCTGTAGTGTTTGTAATAAATGCAGGATTTTAATAAATACTTCCTTGGCAGCGAGCAGCAACCTGCAGTTATGTGTGTGCATGTTCTGGATGTGCATATACATTTGCAAAAGTTGAACTTGGAGAGCTGTTTTAGTGCCAAACCTTGTTTTATGAGGCTGGTGGTTTCCGCAGGTAGCTGAGAACATTTTAAGCGTCTCTTTAGGTCGGGATGGACAGGAGACGTGTCATTGCTTGTGTCTTCTGTGGGTTCATCCAAGGCACAATATTTACGTACGGCAGCAGATGCCCCAGTGGCTTGTTTGGGAGACGGATGGAGAGAGCTCGGTAGCTGGCTGAGCCCTGTCCCTTCACCAGCTGGCCGACCACCACCGTACACAGTTTGAGCTCTGCGTGGTCATCTGGCCAGTGACACAAACCTGCTCCTTCGGATGCCCTGTGGGCGAGCATTTCCCACTGCTGGTATTTTGGGGAGTGAGTGGGGAACGATGACATTCAAATATATGTTTGGGGATAGCAGCAGTAATTGATATTCAAGAGAAAATTAATTATCTTACAATTAGATCGCAGAGCTGTAACCCTGCGTGGGCACGAAGGGGGAGGCATAGAGCCCCAGTCCCAGCCCTGCCTCCTCCCTGCCAACCTGCAGGCTCCCCGGTGCCCCAAGCAACGTATCTGGCAAGTAAAGGCAGTGCCGCTGCCAAATCCACAGATTTTGCTCTGGGGGAGCGAAGTGGCGTTGGGGGACCACCAGATCCAACTCCCGGTGTCTGCCTGGGATGCCTCTGCACAGTTTATTTAGCCGCGCTGAGCTAAAGGTAGGGGATCTTGGTGGGCTGGCGCTCATTCACGCCAGCAGTGAATCTCTCCAGTTGGCTTTACCAGAAATCACAAGGCAGAAACCCCCAGGGTGAGTTGGGGCAACCGAAAGTGTATGTATCAGAAGTGCATTTCAGCTGCTGCGCTCTTTGACCCCGCGCAGCTGTGAGCAGATTAGGGGGGGATTAGAGCTGCTGGTCGCACAGCCCAGGGCGAGGGGCTTTACATACTTCACCACCCACCCGTCGAGTGAATAAATTCAGCGCAACTGACGGACACTTTGTCTCCCCTTCATAATGAAAAGTAAAAGCTTCCTCTGCACTAGTTAAAAATAGTTTGGGCTGACTGTGCTCCCATTCAGCTCCTGCATCTGTGTTTGCCCAGCCAAACGCTGGTTCCTGGCGCCTGCGTGCCCCAGTCTGGGAAGGGGACGGCATTTCTGGCTGCCACGGTATCAGGAATCTGTGCCCCAACTCTTCCCAGTGCAGGTGCCCATGTCCAGGGTGCAGCTCTCTTTAGTGTTTGCTTCTCTCTTTGCCTTGTCACATCTGATGGTGACTTTCCCGATTTCCACCGTGTCTGCTCGCGTCTCATCGCAGTGCGAACATTTTTGATTTCCAAACGCGCTTGGTTGAGCTGTCCCGTGCTGGCTCTGAGCCAAAGCCAGTGGCGTGTGCCAGCTTCGTGGCACAGAAAGCGAGCATTACTCGGAGAATTATTCTTGCAGCTTTTTGGAAAAGAGGACATCTGCGTCTTGGAATGAGGTCCAAGGTGTCCCTAGGCTCCCCAAGATGTCCTCTTTTCTCTTTTCTTTTTGGAAAGAAAAGATGTCTTTTTGGAAAAGAGGACATCTTGGGGAGCCTAGGGACATATGCAGTGGTGTCAAGCTGTAAAGAACCTAGACAGAGAGAAAAGGATCTTCTGATGAGGCTCACACTGCAGTGAGGAGCGAGAGGTCTCACTAGCTGTTGCATACTGGCATAAATTGCTGGTTAAAATCTGTCATGGATGTTTTGTGCAGTTGGAGGGAAGAGATGGAGACTCTGAGATCCTCAGAGCAGAAGGCAGCTGGGGCAAAGGTCTGGTGGCAGGAGTTAGTAGCTAAGGTTCTGCCTCGAGGTCTTGGGACAGCTGTGTGCAGGGACGTCTTAAAAAGCATCTCTCAAAAAGCAGCATGCCCAAGTAGGTTTGGAATAAAGGAGTGATGAAATCTCCTGTTTGTAGCTGGATTCTGTACTCCGAAAGACTTTTGAATCCCTGTATTTACTTATGGCCCTGTGCCCTACTCTTGGTATATTTCTGGGGTGGACGTTTTAAGGGAGAATTCAGCACTGGAAACATGCAGTTGCAGTGAATAGTTCGTGTTTGTAGCTCTGGGGTGCTCAGCCAGAAGGTGAGGGAGCCCCGTGATGGGTAAATGAGTTTTGCCTCGTGTAATGCCGCTCGCAAGGAGCGGTCCCTTCTGCGGGGTGTGCCTGAGCCGGCTGTGGAGAGAGGGACCCAAAGGTGACCGCTGACATCTGCCCTCCTGCTCACCCTTCTCTCTCTGCAGTGCTCCTTGCATGCACACAGCCTTGTCTGGGCTGTCCCAACGGGTGGAATGAGGAAAACCCTGACAGCTCCTCCTCCTCCTCCCAGAGAGCAAAGAGATGTGCAGGAACTTCTCGATGCACTGGGATGAGCCACAAGCCTTTTCCATCGTGGGAAAACCCTTTTAATTTTCAGAAAGCCCCATGGTGCATGGTGAATGGAGGCCAGACTCAACACACATCTCGTTGGGGATAATACATTCCTCATCCTGGGCCTGCTGCTGTCACTGGGAGCTAATTCCAGCTGCGTTTTTAAACCCCTTGCAGTCTGGGCTGAGGGCCCAGATGCTGCTTTCCATAGCTTCCCGATAACCCCACAGCCTCATAAACTCACTCAGGCGCTTGTTCTGGCCACTCTGGAGAGCAATGGTAGCTCCAGCTGGCGTTTCCTTAGGCACTCGCATTTCGGCTTCCAGGTTTGCAGAGGCAGTAGTTAACCGGGCTTTATCCTGGCTTTTCTTGCAGCCCCTGAGTGAGGTTTGCAGACCTCCTGCTTTGCTCCAGCTCACCGTTGCAGCGGTTTCTGCCAGGTTGTTGCTAAAGCCCCGAGTTCCCACCAGGACTGGGGTTGGAGCTGGGTTTGTAACGAGTGGCTGCAACTTCTTGCAGTGTGAGGGGCCCCTTCTCACAGCACGTTGTAGGTACCTGGGTCCCAGGTTTGTCCCAGTCCCAGACCTGATGTTGGTGGAGATAATAACACAAGAACGCTCCTTTTTCCCCTGCAGAGTTACAATTTTAGTCGATCCTTCCCACCCTCCGCCCCTGGGAGAAATCCAGTATTTGCCTATCCGAGGAATCTTGAAGTCAGAGCAATTTCTTTTAATAAGGTGCTTTTATGAAAGAAAGGAACTACTAAGAAGTAATAAAAACCTAATTAAAATTCTTAAAAGCTCTGTGTTTTTACCCAAGCCTCATGTTGACCCCTGAGGGAAGACCTGCAGACGTTATCAAAGAGTTTGTGAAGTCTGACAGCCTCCTACGAGGGCATGCCAGGCTGTCCTGTGCTGGTCGGCGTGCAGCCTCTGGGTCACCCTTGCCTTAGGAAACCACCCCAGACGCTTCTTTTCTTTTAGCCCCTGCTTCCCCCCGTTCCCCTAAAATTGCTTGCAAACCCCTGTGTGCTGCCCAGCTATGCTCTGGTGCGCGCAGCGGTGCTGGCGCTCCGTTGCTGATGCTTTTAGGGAGCAGCCTTGGGATCTTTTCTTGTTCAAAAGCAGTCCGAGGGGTCAGATGTTTCTATGGGAGATGGAGATGAGCATTCGGCAGGGCAGCCAGCATCCTTCTCCGGGGATGGAGAGGGGGAACGGGAAAGTCCTGAAGGCCCGGAAAGCATCTGTATGTGCCAATGCCTCTTTCTCACAACGAATTTTTCTTACAGCCTAGTGCTAAACGACACTTTCCTGCACACAGGGGGTTGATTTCACAGAATCACAGAATCACAGAATAGTAGGGGTTGGAAGGGACCTCTGTGGGTCATCTAGTCCAACCCTCAATTTCTGCTCAAGCCAGGAGGTGGGAAGCGTCCCTGAGGTTTTCCCACTCTCGCAGTGCCTGCTGCTAAGCCTGGGGGTGATGCAGTGGGTTGGGATTGACATCTTGGCTCCCTGCAGAGTTTTACCATTTCAGTGCAAATCTAGAGGCTCTAATTTCTCCTCCTGACTTGGCCTTCTGCAAGGTGGTGCAATCTTGTAAATAAGACCTCGCTGCCTTGTCTGCGCATGACAGATTACACTGAAGTGACTGGAGGTCTGGTGATAATAAGGTCCATAGAAGCGTCTAACAGTGCTTGTGGTTATTTATTATTCAGAAGGGTTTTAACTCCTGGTTTTGTCAACAGATTGAGAGGGAAATATGGTCTTTTGGCCTCTGTTCCAGCTTGCTGTGAGCTGCAGAGGTGCTCACGACCTGGGGCCATGCGATGCTTCCTTTGCAGACACCTTCCTCCCCTTTTTTTCACACGGGAGAGCTGCAAAATGACCCCGGATGCATCATAATGAGGCAATTAACGGCAAAGTGTCAAACGGATCATGAGCTACTGTGAGAGCACTAACGCTGTGATAAAGCCCACGGAAATTAAGGAGTCCAATAACTTCAAGTAAGCCTGGCGAGATTACAGGGGGAGATTATATCTTTTATTAAGCCTCTCTCCCTGCGTTGCCTCTCCTCCTCTCAAGCATCAGAACCACAACCATGCTGTTACTTCAGTTGATTGAGATGAACGGACTTGCCTTCTGAGAGACCTCCAGAGTTTTATCTGGGTAATAATACAGCTTTTATGAGAGTAGTCAGTGTCCCAAATAAAAAGGAAGGTAATTAGTGAGTTAGCAGGGCAGTCTACGAATATCTGCTTAGCATCTTTGGGCCTGGGTCTTCTTCTCCAGTGGCACTCTGGCTGCCGTAACAACCTGATGACCTGATTAGGATACCTGCAAGGCTTTGGAGCGGCTGAAAAGGGAACCGGATAAGAAAAGCAATGTAATTGCATAAATGGCCTTGCCATTATTATGCAAAGCAAAAATTAAATTAAATGGCATTCTTCCTCTGCGGAAGTAGAGGAAATAGTTTCAGAGCTATTTGTATTTTAGCAGCAGCTGTGTGCATGCACTGGGAGCCACTGGGTCGGATCATTTCCTGAACCCATCTGTGGGCAGCGGCACGTTTGCTCAGCAATGGCCCCTGTCTCTTACCTGATGCCCTCAGCTGGATGGATGGTGGTGGGCCTCGTTCAGTGATACTTCACAGGACCACTAGGGCTTAAATCACAGACAAATAGCTGCTTACACAAAAGCTCTCTGGGCTACCAGAGAAGGGCTTACTTACATGACGTTTGCCGTGGGGACCAGTTTTGATCTATCTCCCCAGGCAACGTGCCCCCAGAGAGAGGAAAAGGAGAAGGAAAGTTAGGGAAGTCTCCTTAATTTTTCTGACGGCCCTGATTTTGAGCCTGGACAGTAATTAAATAATATCATGGCCAGATACCTGCTGGAAAGATGCTCGTGGCATCTTGGAGAGAGCCCGAGCTGCCTTGCAGGGACCAGAGCTCTTCCTGCTGTGGCTGAGATGGACATTGGTGATGCTGAAGGTGACTCTGCTACATGAATCATGGAAAGCCTGGCCACTAGAAAAAAATAGCTGATAACTGTAATGGGTTTGAGTTGAAATTTCATCCACAGTATCCACCGAGATAAGATGCAAAAGCAGTTTGGTTTTTCTCGTTTAAAAAAGTTGAACACTTTTTCTCTTGAGTAGTTCTCTCTCTGCTCTGAGTGCTGGGAGAGGAACTGCAGAACTGGAAAATGCCAGTTGTGGAGTCCAGAGCCAGCAGTTTTTGGGGAAGGACTGGTCTGGAAAAGAGCAGGCAGCAGCCTGGCTTGGTTAAGACAGTTTTCTTTAACTCCCATGTACTGGCCTTTTGTGTTTGCTTGTGGCATGAGCTGCCTAAAGGATCCTCCTTTCTCTGGTCCTAAAGCACTAGGGAAACAGAAAATATTCTCAGTTTGAAACACTGCTATGTGGCAAGGGCAGGGCAAAAAGACCTTGAAATAGATGAAAGTAGGTCCAATATCTAGAGGTCTGAAAATCTGGTTTTACGTTTGGTTTCTTGCCCTGCCATTTATATGGAGTTGTTCCTCCATCAGCCTAATAGCGTGATACACAGTGTACATCGCTACTGGGCTGTTTTAATGGTGATTTACAGCGCTTTTTTTTTCCTCCCAGAAACCCACCCATAGCGTACCCCCCTCCTACAATCTGTGTTTAATCTGAATACATGTAAGTGATGTTAGATGAAATGGAGACCTGCTGACAAGTGTCTGGGATGAGGGGAGACCACGAGATGGTTGATACCTTTGGGTAACATCCCCTAGAGTCTTTTGGCATAGAAATGGCATCGACTCTTTTCCAAATCTTCCCACTCAGGCTGTGGTAGGGGACTCTTAGAGGTCTGACTGGCATCCCCCTGTCAGTATTCTTTCTTCCCACCTGCGCACAGGCTGCTAAAATACAGAATAAAAGATCATGGGGGAGTTCAAAATAGTTGTCCATGGGACATTTCCATTGCATATGGTCTTTCTTATATTTCTAGCACCCAGAAGGTGTTCTGGGCACTTCCCAGGAAGGAAATGAGGAAATTTCTCTATTTTTAGGGCGCCTCTTAGAGGCACCTTATTTCTGTGTCAGGAGACAGGTTGGCTGTCTGCCATATACAAAGCAGGAGAGTTCACCTGAGGTAGTATGGGAGCCTTGAAAGTGATGTCAGTTGTGAGCGGTCTGAAATTGGGGCTGAATAAGGAGTTTTTCACCACCTACTTGAACTCTTGTCCCCCTTGGAAGCCATGACTGCTGGGGACCTGCCAAGGTGAGGCCTCCAGTTTGTGCCCTCTTCGTACCAACGCGGGTGCAGGATGAGGTGAGGGGAGTCCCACATTGGTGTCGCAGCTCCTGGTGAATGAGTCTGGACCAACTCGCTCCCTATCAAGCGATGCGGATTACTTCAGAGCACAGCTTGCCCTGACTATATTTAAGACATGTCCAAGTACATGATATTCTTCAAAATATCCGGTTTCCAGCCTGCCGAGAAAGGAAATGCTGAGACAGCCATGGGTATGTGTGTGCATGTACATGGCTGCCTCCTCTGAAGAGCGAAACAGCCTTCCAGGAATTGGCAATGAATGAAGACTCACATGGCTCCAGGCTGCTTTTAATTATCGAGAGCCACACTTTAAAGAAGTTCTGCCAAAAGCACTAAGTCATTCTAGATTTTGTGCCATGAGGCTATCTGCTGCTGTACATGAACTTGGTGGTGATCAGGCATCTGACCCCAGCCCCAGGACACCTTTTTGGCTCTCCATCTGGCTTCTTCCACTGCAACAGGGGTGGGAAGCTGCTGGTGGCCACAGGGGTGGTTGGTGGTTTTGAGCTGAGCTCTGCACGTTGAGAGATACAGAGATGGGGCTGAAGGGACCTTGTTGTCCTTCCAGTGTTTCAGATCCAAGGCTACTGTACCCTTGGGGTTTCCAGCTCAGAGGTGGTTGAAAGACCTGTGATGGTGCTGCTGAGCCTGAATCCTGATGCTTAGCTGGATGAAGACTTTTTTTTTTTTGCAAGCCCCCAGCTGCTGACTCTTAGCCAAGGGCTGAAGCAATGTGTTTCCCAGTCATGTTTGAAAGATGCAGCTACCTGGCCAGGGCTAACACCACAGTGTGCAGCACAGGTAGGATGTTGCCACTGTTGTCTCGGGGTAGGTAGAAGAGACAGCACTTTTGTTGAACCGGTCACATTCCTTCTGCGTCAGCACAGAAGTGGCCGAGGTGTGAAACACCTCTCTCTGGGAGGGCAATAGAAAGTCTGAAGCTACCCCTGCAGGCATCTATATGTGAAAGTAGGCTGGGAATTGCAGCACTGTAACAAGAGGCAGACCTCTCGTCCATAACCGCTGGAGCTGACACTGTCATGGGAAAAGCAGTCATCAGAACAGAAGAGGAGGCCAAGGCTGACTTTGGTCCCTTGTCTCCTTCCCTATGTGTGAGTGTTTCAATGATTCTACTGCTTTTCTGACCTGGCCTCCTGTTCATGGCCTTCCCAGTGTGGGAGAGTGAGGGAAGATGTCCCACTACGTGTAGATTGGGAAAGGTGAAAGCACTGGTCAGTGAGGGAGGCAGCTGGTGGGGACCTGGGTGGTTACTGGAGCTGAGAACTGAAGAAATGCAGAGCAACACACGGTTGAAAGCACTCATGTCCATGGCCAAATCACCTTCCTTGACACAGGTTCCTGTACTCAAGGTGCTCACCTGGGTTCTGGGACCTGGTCTCCAAGGAGGAGGATGGTTGAGGCTGGTGTTCCTGTAAGGTGGACATATTATCTTACTCATCCAAGGCAAAACAAATATGCAGTTCGAAGAAGCAGATCATGGGTGTTCCTTGATGCAGTCATGCTTATTAGTCATACTTGTCCCATATTTTTCAAAATTAGAAAGTGGAGGTACTGACTTAGCCTGAGAGCTACTGGAAGATGCTAAAATATGTCTCCTGGCAGCCTGCTTACAGTAACCCACTGGGGCTATTTAAGTGCTTCGGGTTGGGTTGGGAAGAGGAGGGAGAAACAAACATCTGAGTTAGGTGCACCCGGCTCTTCACCTGCTTGAATTCTCCTAGACCTTGGTCTGGGCTGGCCATTTTGGGAAATACATTCAGAGTGAGTCTCAGGCAAGTCTGCAGGGCTGAGAGCAGCCAAAATGAATGAGGAAGATCCCCAGATTCTGTGCTGTTCAGCCCAATCATGGATGCCATCCAACCCCCTCTGTAAATCTGTGATTTTGTAGATGTGTCAGGTTTTTTTGTGTGTGTAAATCCATGCTTCATGCTGTTCAGCAGTTGGGAAGAGTGATTCATGTGGACCAAGAGTCTTGGGCCAGGGTGTGTCCTTGAAGCACACGCTGCTGCTACAGGCACTGTGCGCAGAGCTGGTTTTTGGTCTAGTTGCTGGCCTCAGTCAACCTTGAATCCAGGGAAAAGTCTTTTCTTTCTACTTCTCTCTCTCTCCTGACCCACCTATGAGATAGATACAGAAAAAGCTGGAGCAAAATGTTTATTAAAATCAACAGCCACCAAAATCCAGCTGGCAGCTGGCAGACGGGACACCTGTAATGCTGCCTGTAACTGGATCAGCCATTGTGGCTTGAAGGGAGATGAGATCTTTCAATTTGGGACGTATTTTCTCCCAGCCCATGCATTTTGATGCTTATTTTCGCAAATGGCAAGCCAAGTTGGCTCCGAGGCAGCGGTAGTTCGAATCCCTAATGGAAGCTGCAGACGGAGCCTTTTAAAGCCCGTCCTGCCTCTGCCAGCCGAGCGCCTTTCCAGATTCCCCCAGAGAAGTGTCCTTGCCCCGTTGTGCTTGGCCAGGAGCAGCCGCGTGGTGCCAGGTTTGGCTTCGCTGCCGGCCCTGGAGGCACGCAGCCCCTCGCAGAAGCTAATGCGAAGTGGCAAACCAGTGCGGCCGGTGTCGGGGGACTGGGAGTACGAGATTTTGGTGTGGCCAGTTGCAGCTGGTTGCTGCTCAGACCGTTGCAGGTGCCTCTGGCAGCTGACGCAGCGACTGCCTCCTTTTGCTGCCCCCATTTGTGGTTTTTTTTTGGAAGAACACTGCTACAACTGTTAGTCCGGTTATCTGTAAAATGAATGACGGTAGGGAAAAATGTACTGAGGGAGAAACAAGTTTCCATGACAGTGTATAATACAAAGGGGAAATAATACAGCTAGAAAGCCAGGTCTGAATTTCTGCCCAAAAAAGTTAAGAGCAAGCAAGCAAAAAAATATTTGCTGAGATCTGAAAGCACTTAGTGGACTTGTTTTGCAGTAGTTTTGCATTTCCTAGATCAGTGGGGAACCAACCGAAGTACTAGCTACTGCAAGGGGGAATGTCACTGCAATGTTTTGCATTGAGACAAGATGTGGGACTAAATGCAAGCTAGTACTTACGTACTGTCATCCTCAAACTGTGCCATCTTCCTCACCATGCAGGGGTAGCAGGAGAACAATTCCCATCTTGTGGGAAGTAAAAGCAAGACAGACGATTTAGGCTCTGTAGCCTAGTTTAGTGGAGACAATTCTCTTTGACCCAGGATTTATCCCCAGTGGGATTAGGAACAACTGTCTGAACACTTTTTCTGTCTGTAAATTTATTTGTGTAAATCCTGTACCCTTCCCCTCTGTGTCTTCCAGCCTTGTTGCACAGGCAATGCCAGACTTTGAGTTAGGAGATGTGTTCAGAGGGGCATCACACAAGCAACTGGGCTTTGGTTGTTGTTCGTTGGTGGTACAACGCCTGGCTTTCTTCTCCAGGTGGACAGTGACATGTGTCCTCTTCATTGCCTGGAAATGCAATGGAGGTTTTATCACCTCCATTTGTCTTCACTGTAAACCCATCTCAGAGCATGTTCATTTGTTTAGCTTGCTTTTTGTCTCTCCAGAGCCTTTAGACAGGGTCTGAACACAGTTCTGCTCTTCTGCATGTTTTTGATTATATTTTTTATTATGGAAAAAACACAGTTAGTTGCATAACTGGTTGGTAGTTGGGGAGAGAAAGGAAGGAAAGTCAAAATGGAAGAACAAATTGTACTGATGTTGGCTGAGGATAGGAACAGAAATTGAGATGCTGCAAGTCTCCGTTTCCATTACATGGGTGAAGAAGTCCCCTGTCAGAGCCTTTGAAGCATGAACATAGCAGCCACATCCACTCAAAATCCTCCATTTCTTTGCAGAGCAGGAAAGCTATTTTCCACCTTAAAAACCTCATCTTGGGATGTGGAAGAGGAAGGATAATAAGGAAGGGGCTCAGCCACAGCAGCCATGGGGGAGCTCTGCCAGACGCCAGCCCAAGCTTTAAAAGAGCTCTGAGGTCCTGGGTGGGTGGGAGAAAGTTTATTCACGATCTGTAAGAGATGTCTTAAAGTGAGAATCTCTGTACATTTGGCTTATCTGTAGGAAGGACACAGGCAGCATATTCTTGGTCTCTGAGTACCTCTGTTGGGGAGGTATCTGTAAGTAGAGACAAAACAAAAATAATAGATGCAAATGAGATAAAAATTTAAAAAAATAGAAGTGGAAATAGGAAATGAGGAAATAATCTATTGAAATATGCAGCCAACTGATGTGGTGAAATCACACCATCATTTACAAGGCTTGGGTCAATCTGGGAGATTGTGGTGGGGCCCTTAGTCAGAAGAAGACACTCTCCTTCTGTTGCCTGCCTCTGGAGGAAGATCAATTGCACAGGTCATGACATGGCTCCGACAGTGACTGTATAGGGTTTCAGAGCTCTCTGTCCTTGTCCACTTCTTATTCCACAAACAGGATGGCTGTGGCGACAGTAGTGACTTGCTCCCTGTGGAGAGGGTTTAGATCCCCCACGCTGTGGCTGAGCAGCTCCAGGATGTAGCAGATAGCGTTTAAAGCCCAATTCCATCAGCTGGATTTAGAAAGACAACCTGGAGGTGAAATTTTATAAAAATCACTTGCAAGTTCCCTGGGCCCTTCAAACAGCTGCAGCCATGCTGGACATGAATGCTGATGTTGGGAAAAGCCTGTGAATTGGAAACGAACAGTTTTAAGGAGACCCCAAGGGAGGGCTGTTACTACCATCAGTGATTTGGTTTCTGCCCTTTTACATGTTTTAGGCTCAGGCATGTCTCGTCTGAGTTCAGTGAACACTTCACAATCTGTCCCTTGAAATCCTAATTGAGCCTGTGTTTTCTTAGGTCTCTATTTCAAAGGCCAGGGGAACAAATGTGATTCTTGGTTCTTTTCCCAAAGGTGCAGAACTGTAGATTAAATGTATCCTGGAAATAATATTTTATGCTCAAATCTTTCCCACTGCAATAAAAATGGCTCAAAACCACATCCAGTGACAAAACCTTCCTATATTTTACCCATATCGAGAAGCAGCTGAAATACTGACGGGAAATATCCTAGCACTTCCAAGTCCATGGCACTCTGGAGCTGCTGGAATGCATCCCGCTCCTTATGGACGGTTGTCGCTCCAGAAACACATTACAGATGTTGAGGATATGAAGGAGCAGGCTTCTTCCATCACAGCGTCAGGACAGAGAAGGGCTAAAAACAAAATCACAGACCAGAGGCATCCCTGAGGCATTTGCCTGCCTGTTCTGTGTCCGGATTTCAGGACTGACCTCTGGTTTGGTTCCTGCTCATTGTCAGAAATGGGAGAAATGTCCTGTGGTCTCTGCTAATGAAGTGGTGTTTATCATGCTCTGGTAATTGCATTTACTATGGTATTTACAGCATTTCCTATGTTTTGAAATGGAGAGATCTCAGGCTTGCCCAGAGCTAACCCACTCCTAAACCCACATGTGTCTTTAAACATTAACATACACATAGGCAGTGTCCAGGGTCAGTCTCAATACTCACCACTACCAAGCTGGGAGCGTGGCTATTGCAGTGTTAATGTTTGCTCTCAGTACTTATCAGGGGCAGTATATCATCCTTTCCTCTACAGATTCCAGGGAATCCTCCTCTCCTCTCCTCTCCTCTCCTCTCCTCTCCTCTCCTCTCCTCTCCTCT
>Ga0065711_1044008_pt1 | contig 14383 bp, 6 predicted proteins | sample Hoacrofraction12_FD_59098 | JGI IMG/M metagenome (GOLD analysis project Ga0065711, IMG submission 59098) | Hoatzin crop microbial communities from Cojedes, Venezuela - Epithelial fraction 12 v2 (version 2) | ecosystem: Host-associated > Birds > Digestive system > Esophagus > Crop | place...
GGGGGGGCAGCTGTCTGTTACATGTGCACGGGTGTTGCGTAGTTTCTTTTTTCACGTCTGTGTGCGCTGCGTATCTGTGGCTGTGTGCCCGTATGTATCTGTGCGTCTCCATATTTATCTGTCATTCTGTGTCTGCATTGCTTAGTCTTTTCCCTTTTAAGTGCAGGAGTTGCATTTCTTTCTGCGCACAGATGAATTTTCCTTTACTATACGCCAAGGGGAAAGGATATGTGGGGATAGCTCGCATTTCGTTTATGTCTTGCTCAACCAAAGAACATTCAGAAATATGAATGAAGAAGAAATTGAGAGTATTTCTTTTCCTTCCTCTCTCTTTTGTCTACAGTCTTCTGTCTTCTCTTCCAAGTCATTGATTTTCTTTTCTCTACCTTTACCTCTATCAGACTGCAAACTCTTGCTCCTATAACAAATTTTTTAAATGCGCAGTCAGGCCCATGTTTCTTGTACAGTCTTCTCTTTCTTTTCTTCCTTTATTTTAACTCATAGTGGGCCTCAATATTGCAAATTCCCATGGGCAGTTTGATTTAGTGTCTCTCCCCTTCATTTGGTCCCTGCCTGTAGCACTCAGAATCTCAGAGAGCATAACAGAGAAGCAGAACAAAAATAAGCTCCCCAAAATGTGTAGTTCCCCAGTGGCTCACAAGGGTCTTGGAAGGTTTAGCTGATAAAATCCTTGTCGGGTGCTTAGAGGGGTGAGGCCAAATGGTTAATGTAGGATAAAAGCTGCAAACCTCTTAATTCTCTTAGTGTTTGGCTTAACCTTGTCTTGACTCTGAAGAGATGGCAGTAAGTAAGGATGAGCTTGTGTTAGAAATAGGATTCTCTCTTTCTGCAGAGCCACTGCCGTGCCAGCTCCAGCATTACAGGGCATCAGTGGTACAAACTTCTCTATCAGTTTCTGTTGGTGGAAGTTTGGAACCACCTCACTTCTCACTTAGTGTAATCAAGGCCAAGACCCTGGCATCTTTCCCAAGAGCTTCCTCCCCGCTGTGAAACAGAGAATACTGAAAACCAGTCAGAAAAAGTGGAGCCAGACTGTAGCAAGCATTGGATTTCACTCGTGGCACAAGGAAGCTGCTTCTAGTGTCAGCCACTCTAAGTGAGGCAGCCAGTCAAGTTAAAGTGGTAATATGCATAACGTCTGTCATCCAGATATTTCAGAGCATATAATAAGCTGTGATTAAATCATTAAAGAACTTCAAAGGGGTCTCTCTGTGCAAACTGAGGATCTACATGCAAGAAATCTCCAGTCCTTTTTCCAGCTTGGTAGCTGATTTGCCACTGGTCTGTCTGCTTTATGCTAGTCATTTCACACCGATCTTTAATTTTCCCATCAGTAACACCAGGGGTTAATAATACTTAAGCAGAGCAGTGCCTCTTATAGAGTTGTTTTGAAGGAAGTGGAGACTCTTATTGAAGGACTCTCTGTGTGAAGACTGATTTGATACGAACTTGCGTGCCAGTTTAAAGTTCTTTGGGAGCAAAGTGGAGGAAGCATGTTCAGCATGAGATCAGCACTGAGCTCCCCAGCGCCATAAGGCACAAGGGTCTGCAAGCACCATGGGAAACACTAGAGCGCTTTAAAACCAAGAGCGCTTTGTAGTTTTCAGGGACCCTAAATTAGGCTGCAGAACACACCAAGAGTTAGATTTGCAGTTTTGGACTGAGACACATACAATGCTTACTATCTATTCTTGGTGCCTGATGGATCTCTGCTTTTGTTACTTGTCCCAACTTCACACACAAAGCCAATGAAATGGGCGGGAACAGAATCTCTCTGTCCTGACACCCCTTCTCTTGCCATGACTACCAGACTGGGCACCAAAAACGTGGAGAGTATGTCCCCACATTCTCCTGCTTTGGTTAGGACCATTATATTGGTGGGGACCTTTATTTTTTTGATAGAAATCAAGCAGTTTCTCTGTGTTTCTGGCTACACATGCATCTAATATGGCTCTTGTACCCCATATTTGAGCAGCCCTGTGAGAAGCGCTCAGCAGATGGTTTGGAGTGGGGCAGAGGAAGCGAGGAAGCCTGCAAGTCACATCCTCCTGACCGCCTCCCCATCAGTCACTGCCGTGTTCAGTCACACCGACCAAAGGAGCCATTCCAGGGCATTTGGGAATGTATGGAGCAAGTGCTCCTTTTCATTTACGATCAAGACAAACAAGGGTGTCAGCTGAAGCAGAGCTGCTGAGGTGTTCTGTGCACTTCAGTGCCAGGCAGTAGTGGCTGCTGCTTAGGGGATGGATTTATTAAGATTATTAGTAAGTGTTATTTGGAGGTGACTAAAATCGCTGGGTGAACTCCAGAGGATTAGCTTTCCAAAGATAGCAAATGCAAAAAAAACCAACCCCAAACAAACAAGCCACCAGTACCAGTTGTGTTTATTTAATAAAGTCTCTGCACAGGATTAACTCACAAGCATTTGCTTGTTTTCGTGGCTGGAGATACGGGGGAGGGGAAGGAGGAATCATCTTAGCATGTAATTCCCCAAGTAAAAGCAAAGCTGCAGCACAGTGTCTGGTTCACGGAGTAGGTGACAACCTGCTGTGAGCAGGGCGGGCAGAGAGGAATCACCTCTTCCTGGATTGCACCGGATTTAGGGAGCCTAGCACGCAGCAACTCTGATAGAGAAACAACCTGGGTGAGGAGGGCTCTGCTCAGGAACCAGCATGTCCCTGTCTAAAGGGCACGAGAGCCTTAGGCAGGGTGTCACGCTGACCCGAACCTGAGAAGTGGCCTGTGGGAGAGAGAACAGCAATCAAAATAGTCATCTCCTATTCTCTAGTGAGGCTGTAAGAGGACCTCAAAGTGCTTGTAGACATGAATTCACCAAATATCACCCCTATAAGCCCATTCCTGTGGAGTGGCGGTTGGTTGGTGTTGCTAACCCCAGATGGCAAACCGGGCGTAGTGAGTGAGAGGGTGTCCAAGGTCCCACAGCAAGCAGGCCAGATGGGAACATGGGGAGGGCAGCAAGAGGAAACCAAGGGGGAAAGGGGCTTTAGCCCATGGTTTAATGTTGTTTTGGTGCCTAGATACCGTTCCTAGATGAGTTCCTCCAAAATGCTGCTGGTTGGTGGTGTAGAATAAATGAGTCAGTTCTGCAGCGCAGCTTGGCTGTCCCAGCTTCAGCGCTACCGCCCAGGAGTGGGGCCACATGGGACCTTCCCACTGACCCTTCAACCTTCCCCAGCACTGCACTACCAGAAGTGCAGTTGGTCACCCAAAGAAGAAGTATGTTGCGTTGTTCTTTAGTGATTCACTGGGGCCCCTTCGGGAAGCAGCAGGAGAGACTGAGGGTTTCTTTGTTCAAGCCAAGGTACTGAAAATGGGACCATGAAGCCCAGTGCCCTTGCAGTTTCCAGTGACATTGCTTGTTTTCTTTCATGAGAAGCTGCTTGCTTCTCTCCTAAATCTGCAGGAGTTGCACTGGCTCCTCTTCTCTCATTCAGAAACGTCCCTTATGCAGAGCTGAGCCAGGTTTGCTATTGTCTATGCTTCCCGAGACTTCCCTAGGCACTGTGACAACAGCAGCAGAACTCCTGGATTTTGTAAACTGTTCAGACAGGAAGGGCCTTTAATCTTGCACAGTCACAGAGCATTCCCCCACAGAATGGGACCCATGAATATGATTTAGCAACCTCATTCCTCATCCGTGGAAAGGGATCAATGCACTACTTAACTCTTTTGGGCTAAGCTATCACAAGTGGAAAAGGGAGGAGGCAAAGGTTGCAACTCATTCATGTGGAAGAAAAAGGATGGCAATCCAGTGATGCATTTTTATACTGAGTGGACAGAATCGTCTCATAATCTGTGTGTTTAATCCCATGCCGAGACTGAAGCATATGTCAGCAGTAACTAAAATAGAAGCTAAGTGGGAGGTATAGAGCCCTGGATCCAAACTACCCGGCTTTTACAGGAGATGTCTTTGGTGCTAGAATTTGTGTTACTGAAGTCCTTGATTCCTGCTAAAGAGAATGTCGGACTAAGAGACGGAGGCAAAGGGAATAAAAAAGAGAGGGAGAAGGAGAAAGAGGCTGTACCATTTCAGGGTCCTATCCTCCTCTCTTTCTGTGGGCTCCAAATTTTTTATAGCAATCATAATTTCCACATGAAAAGTTGATGGTTGAAGAAGCTGTTTTCTTTCACAGATAAAATGAAAGTAGCCACCTTAAAATAAAAGAGGCAGGGTTTTCCTTTTCCGTGAGTTCCTCATACATTAGAGAAACATCCTCTGTTCTCAGGAAAGGAAACAAAAGCTAACATTTATTTGGAAAACTGGAACACGTTTTGCAGTAGGAATAAAAGATAGTCCAGGTCTGGTCTGCTCTAACCCTTGATTTACAGAGCAGTCCAAGAAGCTTATTGCTTTCCCTCTCCGAAGCTGGTCAAGCAGGTGGAGGTTGCAGTGCTGTAGTGGTGAATAGATGGGTCCCTAGCCTAGGCCCGAGACTGACTTCTGGAGGATCTCACTCCTCTGGACGGAGAGAAGTGCTGTGGCACAGGTCGTACTGCCAGGCTATGTGAACCATCCAAGGTAAAGGAACCCTATGCCTGTGTGTGACTGATTCACAACATCCCTGGAAAAAATCAAGCCCCTTTAGTGAGACTCATTGAGGTGCTCTAATTTACATCAGAGAACCCAGCACCCCATGACTGGTGACACGAAAGGTGATTTAAGGCCACCTCTGTCCTTGGATATAATACATACATAGAGTAGTCAAGACTAAGAGTCTGTCTCTGTCTGTGATAAATACTTACTTTTATGGGCCTGTGGCCATGAGTCCAATTTAACATTATAAAGTAATTTTCTGTGACAATTCAGATCTCAACTTCATCACTCTCATCTTTCTTTCTATCTGATATATTTTAGTGTTTGGTATTATGCCTAATACGGAGAGATAGCAATGAACTGGATGAGACATTTAATAAAGAAGATGTCTGGAAAGCGAGAAGGTTTTTATCTCTGAAAAAGTCTTCCAGTGATTTGTTGGAACACCCTATTTCAAAATGGATTTGGCTTGGAAGGGCCACATTTGTGTGATTGGTCCTCAATAGAAATTAGACCCTCTCGGTATTTTTATGAGGCTGAATGATTATTTTTTGAGTTATTCATTATAGACTTCTGAACCTCTCAGGAGTCCATGAGTCCTTTATGAGCCATATAAAAGGATGTAGACTCACTAGCAGAGCAGAGAAATTCCCAGGAGGAGAGAGATAACTAAACTGAGGTGGACAGAAAGAGATGGAGAAGGTAAACTTCAGAAAGCCTGGAATAAAAGCAAGTTCTTTAACAGCCAAACAACGATCTAGACGCCTGCAAGTCAGGAACAGAGCAGGCTATACTGAGGATGTTTAGAAGAAAGCACAGGACTATCCTGCAAAGTTTTATTTCATGTCTGGTTTGGCAGCAGGAGAAAGACAGAAGAAAGTTTGTTTGCTAGGACTTTCTTAAAACAGTGACCCTGAAAGAAACATGCCTGCCGTCTTCAGAGGAACCACTCATACTATTGACATGCAGGATACTCTTAAAAGAAGAGTCATTTGTTCACAGTAGCCTGTTTACAACCAGCAGGACGTACAGGTCAAAGTGAAAAAGAGCAAAATCGCTGTTTCTGAGAAGCTGCAAACTTTAAAGAAAATGCACAGACAGAAGTTGTACATACTGTGAATGCCTAGGTCTCTTAATAAACACCTTTGGGGTTCCCAGACTGGTTAGAAAAGCATTGTGCAGCAAAGCTCTTTCTTACGAAGAGACAGTTAGGTAAATGTCACCCGCTGATCGCAAAACTGGCTAAAACTTACTGGGATCCATGTATTTACAGGATCCAGCTTATTTTCCTACCTGGGAGCGAAGTCTGACAGAGCTGTGTATTAAATGGAATGGGACACAGCCAAAGCTGGCTAAATAATGGAAATGTATTTGTGAATGTTTATTCAGTGAAAATATTGCCAAAATTCACAATATTATTGATAATGAATTATTTAATCAGCTCCAGACGCAACTCCAACAGAATCCCTGGCTGTACCATTCTGCCAAGAAGTATTATGCACGCATAGCATCCCCTCCACAGTGACTGCAGAAAGACGCTCTGCTTGCCAGTCTCCAAGTAAGGATTCAGCTCTGCTGCTGTCAGCTGAGTCAAAGTTTCACAGTACTGATACCACTACTCAGCCAGGGACAGACTGAGTCAGGCCCGTGGACAGAGCCGGGCACGCTCACCGGTGTGCTCGTGACAGAGACACACCTCACCGGGATGCCCGTACAGAAGCCCCACGTACAAATGAACGGGTAGGTGTGGGATATCTTTTAGCACGTGTCAGTGCTTCTCCCTCCACGTAGGTGTGTGCTCTGTAGACGTGTGCATGGGCTCGCATCGCCGTGGTGCAGTGAGGGGACATACACGGTTTTGGCAGCTGGTAGGTGTGCGTGTGCTGTACGGACCGTCCCACCCGTGCCCTTAGGGCACTCGCCGTGAACCGTCTGGGGAAAAGGGAGCTCCACAGGACCCTGTCTTTCCTCTCTTCCTCAGGTCTTTACCGTTGCCGGGGTGCTGGATGCCTGTGGCCTGACTGTACAGAGCAGCGCGGCGCTGCGCGGAGCGGCTGCAGGTGTCTGTCCTCCCGCCTGCAGCACCGGCCTGGGGACACCTGCGCCTCTTCCCGTCATCTGCAGTTCACCAGCAGCAGTTCCTCTCTTTGGCCGGAGGACTTTTGCCTGGGCTCACGCCCAGATCTACTGTTTAAGCAAAGGGCAGAGGCAGCGCTCAGGGAGGAAGTCCTGCATATTTCAGACAGGTTTAGGGATGTTTGTTCCAGACAGGGCCTAGTTTGTTGATCTCACTTGTCTTTATCCCACACAACACACGTAATTCAGTTCAGCCCTCTCCTCTCTGCCCTGGCCTGCTCATGTGCATGCTATTTCCAGATCAGGTCACACATTGCCCCCTCTCTCTTACCACCATTGAGCCCGTTCCTTCCATTAGGGTTTAATGAGAGGCCCACCAGCCATGGCAATCCCAGCCCTCCAGTCACTGCTGCAGCCAAGGTCAAGCCCGGGGCAGGAATTGTCGACAAATACAGACACAGGAGTGAAGGGAAGGAAAGAACAATAATAGCCATTTACTTCCCAGTGCACTTGAGCACTTGAGAGAAACTGTACCCCCAGATTGCTGAGTCAGCAGCGGCTGACAAATTAGTCAACAGGATGACTGGGCCTCAGCTCCTGGCAATTAGCATCGACAAAGCTTTGTGTGTGCCTGTGTGTTTTCCCATTAGCTGTGGCTTGCACGCCTGCAGAGGGAGGAGGGACTGGGGAAGGAAATGGCTTGCTTTGACTTCGCAAACACATGGAATTTGCATTCCCAAGGTCGCGCAGCAGTCATTTGGCTTCCTGTTTCAGCATCTTTGCAGGCTGTAGCCGTTATGCATAAAGTATGCTGAGAGCCTCTCAGGAGGGAGGTGCATCAACACAGCTGGAGGAAGGGCGAGCCCTGAACGGCAGTAGCAGAGGCACTTCAGACTGAGAGGCGTGTAGTTTAACCCATCAGTGTGGCTAACAAAACCAGTATTGTCAGGGTCGAGGAGTGCTGGCAGCAGTCAGACAGAGGAGTTTGCTGGTGAGAACGGTATTGCTAATACTAATACTCAGTATTAGAATAAGAAGAGTGTCACAGATCCAGAGTGAGTGGCTTTGGCAGAGCTCAGAGTGATAAAATGATAGATGGAGACAGAAGGGGATAAGGACTGAAATAAAAGGGGATTCTATAGGTCAGGAGTTCAGTGTCTTGTCAAAGCGATTTGGGAAGCCGGGGGCTAAAAGGTGGAGCTGCAGGTCAGGATTAAGCTGAACCTAAGAGCTGAGTTCTGTCACCATTGGGCAGAGGTCACTGCCTCCAAAGCAGGCTGTGGGGGTCACGGCCTATGCTGTGAACAATGACATTTCCTGGATTCAGCTCTAGTGGAACTACAAACACACTTTGTTGTTAAAATCCTGTGCATCTCCTCTTGCCTTCCCATCTTCAAGGCCAGGTCACCAGTGCTCTCAGAGAGGGTGCAAGATGAAAGTCCCCAGAGGACCCTGGAAGAGAGATCAAGCATATCTGCTTTTTTAGTCTCACCTTCATCTGCTGCATGTCCATCTCCCTGGTAAGTCAGATGCTACCATATTGCCATCCTCATTCCCGTTGAGCTGTTCAGTCTGATTTAGCCAAAGCTCGGTGGTGGCCCCAGCTCTGAAAGGCCTAGCTGTGACCCGTGAAGGTTTAGTGGGCTTTGTTCTGGGTGCTTGGAGGCCTGTTTCTCTGCTTACAGGCTTTCACAAAAGTTGAGCTCAACTGAGAGCAGCAGAAGCATTCAAGCTATCAGTCCTCCTGTTTGCAAGAGTGGGGGTGAGAGAAACAGTCTTTGTGTCCAGGGCACCGCAACACGCTCCTTTGCTGAGCATAACTGGAATCCCTGGACTTCAAATCCTGCTGCTGAGAGCCTAGCAACAAGTGAATGTATCTGCTTAGGCTTTTAAGGAAGGAGTAGGTTAATGGAGGTGAAAGTAGGTCAGAATGTTTTATTCTCTGAGTTTGTTGGGTTTCTTTCTAGGAACTGTAACGCTCTGCTTGTAAGTCGTCTTTGTATCCGGAGACTAGCAGCGCCATATCCATTTACACTCCTTTATGCCACGCTAAACTGGAGACAGTTCATTCCCCTTCTGCTGATGGACAAGCTGCCTGACACTACCTCACATTTACCAAAGGAGAGAAGGGTGCACCAAGGTGCTTCCTGTGGAGCAGCTGACACCCAGCAGCTTGCTGTTCCCTCTGCGACATCTCCTCCTCTTCGACCCCTGTGATTTTCTGCTTGGTTGTAGGCTGATTTAGGGTAGATTTTTACTGATCTCTTCGCTGCCAAACAGTGTTTTCTGAAAATACCAGCTGGCATCTATCTGCATCATTAGGTGTCTAAACAGCTTTTGCATCTGGGTCTCCCTTCCTCCGTGCTTCAAATCCTCATCTACTGGAAGGGTCTAACTGTAGTTCGGGCTTGAGTCAGGGTTGTACGTCTGCACATGAATGTGGCTGTGGAGGAGCTGTGGCCATCCAAGTGCTCCTGTGCTCCTGTCAAGGAACGTGGCTGGGGCCTTTCTTCTGCCCCTTCTGATATGGTGGTGGTTAAACAGCACTTTCGTTACGCCTGGCTGTTGCTGTTGTGCTTGAGATTCAAAACTTTTACCTGTGGATTTTGCTATCCTGTCAGCCTACAGGGAGTAAATCCATTTCATCCAGGACTCAGACTACTACAGAAATAGTGAGTCCTGCATTGCTCAGGTTTGGACTTCTGCAGTACCAAGAAAATTCAGAGAGGCCTTGCTGCTGTGGTCTTAATACCTGGTAGAAAAAACCAGGGCTGTCTAACCCACGTAACACAGGTAATTTATCCGATATGGATCCCATAAGGAACAGAGCTATCAGCTGAGTTCTGTCTCTGTTCACTCATTTAACCTTCGTAGTGAATGTCAGGAAGTGGATTATCACTTCATTACAAGTGATGAAATTCAGGGCAGCTTCACTGCAGATTCAGACTCTCGATTTTAGTTCCATCATTTTGCAACACTTACCTCTGTTCTCTTGCAGTAACAGATCTCAGTGATCGCCTCGTCTGATGGCAGGATGGAACAGGAGGAGAAAGGGGCCAGATCATGTGCTTGTAGGACATCGCACTATTTGAAATCTGCTCACCTTTTCTCAGTGTTATGCTTTGAATCCAGCTGCCAGATCCAATTCCACCTTTGGGAGAGAAGTATCCCAATCTCTGAGTGACACCAGCAATACTGCTTTTTCGCATTGCTCTGAGCCAGTCCTGCATTCCCATCAGAAACAGAAGAAGTGACATACCCTATAATAACTGGTGTTCTTTAAGACATTATACTTCACATGGGCCTTGTGACTGCATTGACACAACTGCAAGATAACACAGCCATCAGACTATGAGGGAACAGAAAGTTTCAGCTGCTCTGCTTTCTCTCCCGTACTTCAGAGTACCGGAAGCACACGGTTCACGCATGGCCGTGCTACACACAATTGTTTAAAAAATCCAGACTTGTTCACATGAGGTACATGTGCAACTGGAGCAAGATCCATGCTGACTGCAGCATTTGAAAGAACACCTGAAGAGGCACCTTATCAGGGTGTCATAAGGAAAAATACATCAATAACAAGTTAGTGTCCAGGTGTCATAAGGAGGATACAAGGGTGTCTAAGATACTGTAACTTTAAGAGTCAGCTTAAGAGTCTAGACATGTTTTATTCCAAATGAGCTTTGCGTTGTGCAGCAAACAAACTAGGGATGGCTACAGTGCTGGGGTGCAGAAGTATTTTAGTAATGATGAGTTATGACAGATTGTTACTAGCAATAATTCCCATTTCTTTCCTGAGGCACGCTCCTAAACACAGTTACTTTCAGGAAACTGCCTGCAAATAACACACTCCCTGTCTGGCTGGTACCCTCTGTCTCTCCTCTGCTCTTTAAAGTGGGTATTTTTCTGATGGAAGGCACTCAGTTAATTTTGGAGTCTAAAAGGTACATGCAGGACAGGGCAAGTTTCTTTAACATGGCCCTGACATTATTCCTCCTGCCCTCCTGGAAGTAATGTGCCTGAGGAATGCAATGGCCTCTTTTCTGAGCTGGCAAGCAGTGCCATTTGTAGTGTTGATACTTGTCCCAGTGGGACTCGGGCTGAGATTTTTCCATCCTTCCCTTGCCCAGTTCGTTTTGTCCAGAGTGCCAAAAAGCTGTCAAATGACATTTTTGCAACTATCAATCTAGACTGGGCTGGACCTGGTGACACAGAGGTGAAAGGATCTGGAGTCTGTTTTCCTGTCCTGCTAAGCTAGCCAGTATCTCCTTGTGCTTATTCAGGGGCTTGGCTCTGATAATGTCAGTATGAATATTTTGCTGCCATTTAGCTACTAGCTGCATTCCCGTTGCAAAATCATTTACAGGAAAACAAGGGAAAAAGAACTGCCATGACAGGCGACAAAGGGACAATTCAGCGGCTGGATTAAGGTGTGCTCATGCTGTAGCCCAATTCCTGTTTAATGGCAGGTCGGACATCATGTTGTCCAGCTGCATTGAGCAAATATCCCTGAAAAGGTGTTTTTACAAACCCAGTCCTTGAGATTATCATTTCACCATCTCTCTCCAGCTGTTCTTCGGTCTCAGATATCATCTGCAGAACATATCCAACTCAAAAAGAATGAAAGGACTATACTAGCTCAGTAAGAATCAGTCAAAACACCCCCCCCCAATATCAATGGTAAAAATAATTAAGTCTTTCAGCTTCTCTAGTGTGTTCCATCTGAGGGTCTCAAAGCATTTTACAAGCGTTAATTAATTACACTTTTCATCTCCTCCCTGAGGCTTTTTCTGTGCTGAGGTGGTTCAGTCCAGTTTGGTAGATGTGGCTGTGGAAATCACAGCTGATTCTCAAACCAGTAGTTAAAAACTGCCTCTGGAATTCTTCAGCTCTTACAATTGCTGCCCTTTCGTCCTGCAACTATGCTTCTCAGTCTTAGTTTGGTGGATAGCTTCTCTTCCTCTGGCCCATGCAGGCTCAGGTCTGCAGGTCCCATCTCTTAGCTCTGCCCTGTCCCAGGTGAGTGATGCCACTGGCACAATACCCAGGAGCTAAACTGTCCCTCCACTAGCCCCATAATTACTGAAGTGTTTAAGTAGCTTAAAGCTACTTTTGGATTCCACAACTCACCCTCCCAGTTAGACCAGGGGATCTGGATTAGAAAGAAATGAAAAGAGAAGGGATAAGGATCACTGAGTGCAAATATTTGAAAAGTAACTCTTTAGGTAAGCATTTGAATTTGAAATACGCCAAGTATTTATGAATGAAATATAGAAATTGCTTATCCCATTGCTGAAATCCAGTCATTCTTAGGGCTGAATGTGAGAATTATTTAACAGTACAGAGCAGCACTTGCATCGTCTTTGAAGGAAAGGAGGAATCAGATTATATCCATCTGAAGCTGGAGAGGAAGTGGGAGAAGGTAGAAATTAAATACTGAAATTGGGAGGTAGTCATTAGGATTCAGTTCCCATCTTAAAGGAAATATATCAGAGAATCTGTAATCATAATTAGTATGTTGTATTACTTGACTTTTTTTAAACAGTGATAATAAAAATAGTAAAGGTAATAAATAAACAACTATGCTAAGTACGCAGCAAGCCTTGGGGCTTTTGTTGGTGGGAGAAACTGTTGAAGTACTTTTGCGTTGATATTTATGTAACATCTTTTGTCTTGGGAATCCCAAACTATATCACCAACTGCAGCATGGAGAAGCTTGTGAACAAGGCAAACCATATGTTGTTTTGTTAACAATATCATTTTGGAAATAATCTGTAGCATTTCTAATTAGAAGTATGTAGTATAAAGTATTTGATTTCTTTAATGACTTCAATACTGCGCCTTCCTCACCTAGAAACCAAAGCAACTGGCACATTATAAATATGCTGGCATGTAGAATAGTAGGATGAATTAATAATTTAATAATTTGTACTGCTAAATGTGTGTCATATGTTTCTTTCCAAGCAAAGTGCTTTACAAAGGCTGGTAGTAATAAAGAATGATCCTTTCAGTTAATTAAAATGTGTACTTTGTTCCAGAGATACACAATTATCCATTCATTGAATTCTACAGTTTCCTTGTGTTTAGTGCATTTTACTGCCTGCGTTTTACAGGTAAAGTAATAGAAGGGATACATTAAACCCACACAGTCAGTGGCAAGGCAGGGACAAATTCAAGACTCTTGATCCTCTCTCTCAACATTGAAAACATTGTTTCTCTCTCAGTTTTAGTGGGAAAGGAACACAGGACTGGAAGAAAGGCTTTTCTAGGATGACCTTCTGGGTCATCCTCTGCTGTCTCCTGCAGTCAGGGGCAACATGTCCTGTAGTGGCTTTTGTGCCTGTGACAAAGAAAGAATGAGTCACACTTCTCTGCTGGACACCAGACTGCTCATTGATACAGTTCAGGTTGCCTTTCTGGAAAAAGGCAAGGGTGGTATCTTAATGGAGTTTGCAGTAGGAAAAGGCTGGTGTGGTTTGTGCTCTAGGATTAGAGGAGAATGGCAGCCTTCCAGTTTCAGGTGCTGGGAACTGAAAATATAGTTGCTGCTGAGGAGGGCTTTTCTCACAGACTTGGCTTCAGCTCTGCCCTTGCCCAGCCATGTCAAACAGTACTTTCTTCAGGCTAGAAGACTCTCTTTAAAAAACACAAGAAAATAAATTCAGGAAGCATCTTGTAGAGCGTCCTGCAAACTACCTTTTAAACTGGTGCCCAAGTCTAGTTAGGTTGCTTACAGAATTGGAAGGTAGGATTAGCAGCTTATTCCATTCATCCTCTTGGTCCCGGCAGGATAGAATTACTGGAAAATATTAGCTGAACTGTTCCTGAGGCTTTCTGATGAGAGACTCCACATCCTTCTCTTGGGTCCTCTCTAGGTCTGTTCACCATAACAGCTTATTGTCTCCCTCGCCATGATTAGTGGGCCATTTTGTCCCTTCTCCGTGCTCTGTACGAGGTAGCCCTGCCTGAATAGGTGCACTAGGGGGGTTGGTTATCTGTCCACGAATCCCTGCATGGATTTGCTCCAATTTCCCTCAGCTTTACATCGTATCAGAGGATGTGCACGGGCGTCAGCAGGGCCATTAGGGAAGAGTTCAGGGAACACAGTGGGAACCTCCTTGCTCCGAAAGCTGGGAAGTCTCCGCTTGTCTGAACTTCCCGTGCAGAGACTGTTTTCCTCTGTGGCCGTACAGCGCCCCGCGGGCTGACAGCACACGGGAAGTAGTCAATTCTGTAGCCAATTTTATTCTTTCTCATTTTACCGTCAAGGGGAGGGGAATTCACAAAAATTGTGAGGACTTCACCCACTTCCTCTCCCCACTGCAGAGCTGCTGATCTATTTTCGTTTCATAATATAAATAGTTACAGAAACAAAGCTCCCAAACCTTGAAGTGAATCCCAGCCTGTAGCACCATACATGGCAAATCTGCATGGTCAGGCTTCTCATCCCGGTTGCCTCCATCCTCCCCACCTGGCTAGTAACCTTTGGTTCCTGTCTTAAGCTCTCTCTGTAAGGTTTCAGAGCACGAAAGGAGCAGCAGTTGGATGGCAGGGACAGGCAAGAAGACGGTGCAGAAGATAGCAGGAGGGATGGGGAGGTAGGTGTCAGGAGGATGGGGCCAAGCTCTTTTCAGTGGTGCCCAGTGACAGGGCAAGGGGCAATGGGCACAAACTGAGGCACAGGAAGTTCCGTCTGAACATGAGGAAGAACTTCTTCCCTCTGAGGGTGAC
>Ga0065711_1044009_pt1 | contig 14382 bp, 7 predicted proteins | sample Hoacrofraction12_FD_59098 | JGI IMG/M metagenome (GOLD analysis project Ga0065711, IMG submission 59098) | Hoatzin crop microbial communities from Cojedes, Venezuela - Epithelial fraction 12 v2 (version 2) | ecosystem: Host-associated > Birds > Digestive system > Esophagus > Crop | place...
CAGAGAGGTTGTGGAGTCTCCTTCTCTGGAGATATTCAAGACCTGCCTGGACAAGGTCCTGTGCAGCCTGCTCTAGGTGACCCTGCTTCGGCAGGGAGGTTGGACTGGATGACCCACAGAGGTCCCTTCCAACCCCTACCATTCTGTGATTCTGTGATTCTGTAATTCTGTGATTCTGTGATTCTGTGATTCTGTGATTCTGTTCACTCAGCCTGAATTTGTGTATATATATGTATATAGATAGATAGTTTCTTTATAGTCAGAAGAGAATGGCAGACTGCACCCAGGAAAAGAAAATAAAACCAGAAAACAACAACAAAAAAGACCTTTATAGTCATCAGCAGTTACAGTATCTGGGCAAATAGTCAGACATCTTACTAATTTCCAGAAAAAAACGCAAGGTAACATGCATTTAAAGTAACACAGACTTATCATGAAGCCTTCATAGTTGTGTACATCCCTTAATTGTATACCCGTTATCTACTAAGTGAGCAGAGTTGCTTCCATTTCCTTTTTCACTTGAACTCTGATTGTGTCGTCTGTCACATGGTGAGAATGTGGAGCCTGCAAGCCTGAAAAGAAATCTTCCACAGAGCCTCAGAAAATACGTTGTGTCTGGCAAGTCCAACCGTTATTTCTACATGATCCTGGAATTTCTACCTGACTCAGCTTTTACTCAATATGCAGCAAGTCAAGCTTTACCCTTCTGCTTTTTGTGATTTATTAGACCTTCAAAAAAGTGCGAGCATACACCTTCACTTCGGCAAATAAACTCAGTGATACTTGGGAGCATTCAGCAGCTCTCTCATAACACTGTGACAAGTTCAAAAAAACACCAAACCAAATGGAGATATTTCTTAACATAAGTCATTTAAACTATGTAACTCACCACCACATGGCAGTTCAGAAGACAAGAGTTGTTATGGGCTCAAAAAGTGAGCTGAGAAATTCATAGAGGAAAAAAGTGACACAAATATACCTCTCATGCCTGAGGAAGTCCACAAGCCACAAATTGCCCAAAATGGGAAATTATATCTAGCACTATACATGGTTGCCTTGTTCTTACATTCCTCTTAAAGCACCTAAGCTCACTATTTAGAAAGATGCAGTAGTGAACTAGACAGATCTCTTTGTTCTCTATGTTCTGCACATTATGTAGTAAACTCTAGATACCAAAAACGTAGGAGATAAAATAGAGAAAGTAATTGTACCATAAAATATAATGTAATGCTAATTTCTGGAAGGCACTCCAGGAGTCATAAAACAAGGCAATGAGGCATATGGTACTCACTGATTGAGATCAAAATCCACTCCCTGAAATGCTAAAACCTAATCATGTAGATCATTTACTGTTAGCACTTGATGGTGATTTGGCATTTGACCATGAGTAATTCACAGATCAGGAGGGAGGTTTGCTTCCACATTGAATGGAGAACAAACATTTTAAGCAGATGCTCAACATCAATGCAAACCCATAGTAATGCACTTCTACTGTGAACTTTTTAAATTTATGAATAATTTCACAGATACAGCATAGCAGCCCAAATACTTACTGGCAACAGCTGATCAGGTCTCACAGACAAAGTGAGTTAGCCATTATATTTTTGTGTTAAAGGTACACATGTATCCCTTTCATTCTCAGGGTCCTCATTAGACCCTTCCTGCTCTGGAGTGACCTGATAGTGTGTAGCAAAACCCAGAGGTATAGATTTAGCACCTGAGTTGTTGTCACTGTTTTCCCTGAGAAAAGATACTAGTTTTATAGACAATCTTTCCAGCTTGTCTTCCAGAGAGGACCGTTTGGTATCTGAAAAAGTTCTTAAAAAAATCATGCCTGAATAGATGCAGTTAATGTATCTCTTGCAGCGCCAGCATTTTATGACTTGTCTTGTGTTGGGAAAGATTGTCCCTGAGCTTTGGGTGTGACTCCTAGGCTTGTAGCAGAGAATCCAAACTACATAATCTATGAACTCTTTTTTTTTTAATTTTCTGTACTAAGTCTCGCAATTTCTCACGTAATTAATATTTCTCTCCTATCTAATGGGACCCAGCTACAGAATTTCTAAAACTCAGTGAAGACTTTACTGAGCAAAAGTGGGAATGATGCAGATTGTATAGGTTAATATGAGCATTGTTACAGAAACTAAGGTAGCTTGGCAACTCAGGTTAATCTCAGAATGGAAAATTCAGGGTCAGTAATAGTGAAAGGGACAATTTCAAGTAATCAGCACTGCTGATGGCTTCTACTTTGAGGACAGCCACTCAGATAAAGTTCTACGAATTTTTCCTTGATCAACACTGAAAATAACTGCTCATTTTGCAGTAATGTTCAGAATAATATGCAAGTTACATTATAAAGGTGCATCAACAGGTAATGCTGCAATTAAATATTATAACTATACTATTTATAATATAGCATTACTTTTGGTCACTTATATTGAAAAGATCCAGCAGAAGGCAATTCGAATGATTAGAGACTTGGAGTAGATTTTTTAATGAAAGAACAAGATTTGACAAGGCAAGCATTTACAAACAGTATTTTAGAAGGAGATTTCTCAAATGTATACGAATAATTTCACAATGAAAGGGCATAGGAACTTCTGAAAGAATTTTTTTTTTTAAATGTTACATTTCAAAACAATAAGTAGAAGAATATGTTTACAGGCATAGTTTGGGACCACGGACAAAACCCAAGCATGTAGGAATTTCTCCTGGCTCACCAGAGCGCTATATAACCACTCATCAGAGAGCACAGGCTGACTGCAGACGTGCTGCAGACTGTGGGTGCTTGGCTGACAGACCCCAGTGGTGTATGGACGATGCTTTGGGAGCTGCCTGTCTGCACTCTGAATTGTGAAGCTCCCTGACACAAGAGGTTAAAGAGCAGAGCAGGACTTTAAGGAGGATTCAGCATTTTTACACCTCATAAGAATGTCTGCAATTCCACTCAATAAAATGCAATATATGTATTACAAAAAGATGCATACCTTCAGGCTTCAAGACATTATCCATCCCTAACCTCCTGCACTGGAAAAAAACTATTCAATAACATGCTATTGTAAGCCACTCTGGGGATTTTTTAATGTTTTGTTTTCTAAAATATTTGGTATCTCTCAGTTCAAAGAAAAGTCATAGGAAGAAATAGACTATTGGTTTGATCAGCTGTGGCAATTCATACATTACTTGATTGGTGCTCTGTCATATGAAAGAAAAACTAATGTTTTGAATGCTGAAAGCTTAACAGTAGTGATTCAGTTAAAAGATGGAACACATAGTGTTGGAAAAACGTAAAATAAAGATTCCCATAAAATAAAGGGAGAAAGCAAAGCACATATCTTGTTGGATTATAATGATGAAGACCATCTGGGAAACAATAGTTGGCAAGGGAAATATTCAGGAAGTAAAGAAAATGCTGCTTCCTTTTAGCACAGTCAAATTAATTCATAAGGTAGTCTAGACCTAATACCTTGTCTGAGTCAGACATCAAAAAGAAATTTGGATGATGCTGGACTCTAAGTCATTGTATCAAATTTAAAATGCTGATTTTAAAAAGTGTGGGAAGAGCATTAATGCAGAACTACTGAATCTTCAAAAAGAAAGAAGCGATTTTAAAAAAATATTTAACAAAGATTGGTTGCAATTAAAAAAATAGTGGGACATATATCAAGAAATGTAAAGTTTAAAGTGAAATTTAAAGTGAAAAGAAAATAATAATGAACGGGAAGGTTATAAAAGCAGTGATGAATGGAACTGAGAAAATTCAGAAAGTATGCCAAATAATTTATAAGAATGCAACAGGAAATAACAGACAGTTTTAGGGACAAGTACATAACATGATGAATAAACAAGCCAGCAATGTGTCCTTGTGGTAAAGAAGGCTAATCATATCCTGGGCCACATTAGACAAAGTATTGCCAGCAGGTGGAGGGAGGTGATCCTTCCCCTCTACTCAGCACTGGTGAGGCTACATCCAAAGAGGACAGAGCCAGGCTCTTTTCAGTGGTGTCCAGTGCCAGGAGCAGAGGCAATGGGCACAAACTGAAACACACGAGGTTCCCTCTGAACATTAGGAAACACTTCTTCACTGAGAGGTTGACTGAGCACTGGCATAGGTTGCCAATGGTGGTTGTTGAGTCTTCCTTCTTGAAGATATTCAAAAGCCATCTGGACATGGTTTTGGGCAACTGGCTCTAGGTGGCCCTGCTTGAGAAAGGTGGTTGGATGAGAAGACCTCCAGAGGTCCCATCCAATCTCAGCTATTCTATGACTCTGTGATTCTGAGTAAGGAAAGGTATTGGAATGGTGAGCAAATGGAAGATATTAATTGAACAGGAAATCTTGTCTACCTGAGCACTTGGAGAATGGGCCTTCTAGTCTCAAGAATGGAACTATTGATAAAAAGGTCTTCAAAAAAGAGGTAGGACATATTCGGAAGAAAGTTCTGTAAACTCACAGATAGGTTTAGTTAGTGCATAGCTGAAAGAAAATCAGATGAATGGAAATGCAGCAGTAGAAAAGCACTGAACAGAAAGAGAAGAGGCAGAATGACAAAAATGTGTCGTAATACTAATGACAAAAAGAGCAATGCATTTACTGAGAGTATTGTATCTTACTGGTCAGAAAGACGTGAGGTCAGGGGGAAAAAACACTGAAATGTTTATATGACAATAAGCTTTAGCAATAAAATAAGTACTCTCAAAGTATTCATACAGCAGATGCAACTGGATACAATAGGAATAACAGAAATCTGTGTTGCATGCTGCCTTAAATGCCTTACCTTGTGTAATGCAAAGGACTTGCCATTTGCAGTTCAGTAGCCTGCTTTTCACTTACAGCTCTGTAACATTACCCAAGTTGCCCCCGCCAGTGTTCTCCAAAGCTCCCCAGTAATATTTTTCACTTGCTCTTGTTCTCTCGTTCCTGCAACCTTATGCCTGTAAATCCCAAAACTATTGTTAGGGCAGGGTCTCATGTGAAGTCACCTTGCAAATCCATCTCGACATCCTTTGTTCATCACGTGGACTCACATGACTCTCAGGAAGGTCTGCCTAAACATAGCAGTCATGAATGCTGCCCATGACTTGTGTTGATGTGAGACTCTGCTGAACTGAGAAAAAAAGGAAACTGGTAAGAAGCACTAGAAGTCTTGTGTTTGCACGTGTGAAAGCTGTCTGGAGCTTATAGGTAGCAAAAAACTGAAGAAGGGTCTTGAAGCTGAGAGGGGCATATTAGGATTAATCATACAGTAAAAGCTCAGTAAAGAGAGCTCTGCCTAGAAAGCCAAGATATAGTGAGATAAATTGAGCATTTTTGAAAGCTAACCTAAGCTCTATCTTTAAAGAAAAAAAGTTTAAACCAATAGCAGATTTACCAGACATGTATCTGTGTGGGAAAAGAGGTCATGGATTAAAGAATCACTATGCCATACTGTGATGACTAGGTACAGTTTAAAGATAATAAAAATATAACCCAAGACCAGATTAATATTTTGCTTTCCTTCTCAGTAAGAGTAATTATACCAAACACAGGGCAAAGACAGATTGGTTAATGGGAAGTGAGAGCACAGAAACAAACACTTCAACCAAAGTATAATCAAACTTCAGGGCAGTCTGCTGTGTTACTGTGCTTTATAGCAAGCTAGTATTTGGGCTGGATAAGGAAGAGATTAGCACAAAAGTTGAATGCCCTTGAGGACCCGAATAATAGATATGGGAAGGAATTCAAGAGTGCAAAGTAAAAGTTCATGCACTTAGAGACTAATAACAAGAAACTCGGCTATAAGCTTGGGAGCTCTTCCATTGAGAATGACAGAGAATTGTGTATGCTGGTCAGTCACAGGAAACCTGGATGATGCGATATGTCTGTGAAACAGGCAAGGAAGGATATATCCGCTAAGAGGGAACGAAATAATAGTGCCTTTATACGAATCATTGGTAAGTCTCCATGTATAACAGTAGCTGTCCATGTCCAGGGAAGAAGGATTCAGAGTCAGACAGAGGCACAGGAAGTCTGCTAGGAAGATCACAAGAGTAAAAGCCTTTTATATAACCAGTGGCAGCAACTGGATCTTTTTAACAAATCAGAGGTTGAGATATTCTTTATAAAAATGTCTTGAGGACATTTTTTCATTCAACACCAGGAAGGTAATATAGCTGTTTAAACTAAAGTACAGTGATGAAATAAGACAAAGTCATCAATTAGTTATGACAGTTTTGGGGCTGGAAATTAGAAGATTTTTAACCACAAACATAAGAGTATCAAGTAGTTATTTAGTAAAAGATAAGGGCACAAACCTTAAATATTTTAAGTCAGAGTTTCAGCAATTTATAAAAAGAATTATATGACCTAGCATTATTCTGGTTTTTTGTAGTAGGTCAGCCTGGAGGACCCTTTCAGTCCTTTTTAGATAAGATCAACATTATCTAATCAAAGGGCGAAATATCACTGACCCTCATTGCCTTCTGTGGAAGCTACCAGCCAATCCTGTCATCAGTAAAATTCTGTCAGAACAGAAGACCTGTGTGTACATATATTCTGCAAATTCTGTGATCAGTTATTTCTCAATCAACTGTTGTGTGGCTGAGGACATGAGCATTGATCTGAAGAGAAAGATTCATTATAGCAAGTGCCTCAACATATAGCTACGGTCAATATCTGGCCATCTTTCCTGCAAAGCAGTGAGTTTTTTCTCTCATTTTAGAAGAATGTGTATGTGGAATGTATTGGACTAAGGCCCGTAGAGGAAGTGTATTAGGCACGGAAACAGTTCAGTTAGCAGGTGGTTGTGCAGATTTCCCAGGCGCTGCCAAGGGTTTTGTTTTTTTTAATCCAGAGTTGTAGTAAGGAATGACTTTATAGGTGTGCTTGGGTATCTAACTGAAAGGATATTTTACTGTTCTGTTTGCTACATGCCCAAGGCTGTGGTAAACGCTGAGTGGCATCCTAAAGAAATTGTTCTAGATAACAGCAGAGAGACTAGGGCTGACTTTGCAGAAGCACATGCATGTACATGCATATGCGCAAACATCTCCATACACCCCAAACAGCCCACGTAGCACCAATCTGAACAGTCTGAGTATTTAAAACACATACTCAGTCCTTGGTCCCCGGGTAGCAATGTCATATTCTGCCTGTGAGTCATAGTTATATAACTCCTAGGACCAAGAAGAAAACATGGGAAACATAGGAAAGCACATGGACCCAGTAAAGGTATCTTTACTTGGATGTTCTTGTTTTAACAGATGACAGATCTCATCTTTGTATACCTTTAATATACATAACAGCTGTACGTTATTTCAAAGTCTTCGATGATTTTTATTTGTGTAGAACATCTCTCTTTTGCTCTTCATTTTGGAAAAATACAGCACCCAGCCCATTTGCTTGGTAGATCTGTTTCCTATGGCAGTCCCTGTCCCAGCTGCCTGAATTGTGATGGGAAAGGATTGTAGCAGACTTTCATTTGGGGTGGGCTGACAAAAAGACATCTTATCTACACAAATGCATCTACAACTTCATTTTAACTTGCCTTCTGATCCCATGTCTGAATGCTGTACTAACTGGCTTGGTTATACAGGCATTTACTGCAAATACCAACATTCAAAGTGCTGGCTTTTCAAAGGATTTAGGCTTTTTCCTAATTTGAGGAAGTTACTTCAGTGGGGCATCTCTAGTCAAACATATGTGTAAGTACCTGGCTGAATTAGAGCCAAGGTGCTTGTGAGTGTAATTCTTGCCAGAGAAGGGCCTCTTTCCTATGTGTGCCCAAACCTGTCCCGCTGAGTTCAAAGAGAGATTACAGATTCCTTATCTTTTGTTCATTCCTTTGGGTCACATTATTCCTCCAAGTCTTTGACAAGTTCTCTGTGATCTCTAAGGTAAGTAGCTGGCAAAGAGATACTACCTGGAAAAGGTGTGCCTACTTCAGCCAGGAATACACCTTTCTAAAATGATGGCTGGTTTTAGTCAATAAATAACAGAATATATGTGTATAATATATATTTAAAATAAATTATAAAATATTTAATATAAGTAAAGAAATAATATAGTATGATAAAATAAATGGGAACCTGGCACCCAAATGACGTGGAAGGGCTGCAGGTAGCAATCAGGTCTTCCACGTCACACCTCTATGATTAAACTTTTAAGTTAATAAAATGGATTGGTGAGGAGAGTATTTCCTGGGGATACAGATCTTCTGTGAGAAGAGGGAGTAGGAAGCAAAGAGTACCCTCTCTTTTTAATACTTGTCAGCTCTAAGTGCACTGAAGGGGAAAAGGTTACTTATCCCTTTGTACAGTCTTTTTCCAAATTTCATTCACTGTCCTACAGCACATATAACACATTTCCAAATTATTTCATTAACTGATGCTATTTGGTCTGTACTCCCCTTTTTTGGATCAGCATTCTTTGTCTTTTACCCATCATTATGTGGCTTGGCACTCCACTGTTCTGTTCCTAAGATGGCCTTCTCCATATTCCAGTGTTGCTGCATCTGGAATAAGCATAGGGAGAGGTTGTGAAGGATGTGCACCCAGTGCTATATTTCTACTTGGCTGAAGCTACAACTCCTCTCGTCTCCAGTTTCTCTGATAGCAGGAGGCAATGGTGCATGCTTAGCACTTAGCAGTCTTGACCCTTCTAGCAAGGTGTAAATCAATTAGCTGTTGAGGTAGTAGCCCAAGATAAGGCTACAGAAGGAGGGAGAAGAAAATTATGGCTATGCTGATTTGGACCTTAGGATGTCCTTTTTATTCTTTTTTTTTTTTTTTTTCCCCACAAGGACAGCTCTTCAGTGCAGCAAGGTGTTTATTTTCAGCTCTGGTTAATAGTTTCAATGCATCTGATATGTAAATGTTTCCAAATGAAAGGCTAATTCTGAACAGTGCTGAAATCCTTCAGCTCCCAGTGATTACAAGGGATTGTTCAGCACTTCAGAGGTCGCATTTTATGAAAGTATCAGCTATCTCATCTGCACTGATTAACATTAATTAAGATCCACTGAGGATAAAACTCTGAACACTCTCACTTTTCAAAATACTCGCTATGCTGAGTAATGACTATTTTCCTGTGTGAACTTTGCCAAGACTGGGACCTTGGTAAAGCATTTAAGGCTTTAAAAGGCAGCATTTACTCATATGAATTGTGCCATTTTACAGCAAAAGTTCCAGAGTGCTACTCACATGAGTAAGAATTGCAGTTCGTCCATCATTAGGAAAACCATCAATAAATAAATATTAAAATATAAATACATGGACATCATGCTGCAAAGCAGACTTTTTTAAAGTGTACTAATAATTTAGCCTGCCAATAAATGTTCTTAATGAAACCCTTCAGACTAGCATTGGAAGAACTTTGCTTAACCCAAGTGGAAAAATTGTGCATATTAATCTGATGGGAGGGTCACTCAAGGCAATGTGCTTGCATGTGCGTTTGAGAGGCTCTTCATATAAAGGAGGAACATTCAATAGCAATAAAATACACAGCATTAAGAAAACATAAGGAAATTATAAGGAAATATATTTAAAGGATTTCAGATTATATTCTCAGTATTATTTTTACACATTTCTTCTTTTGAGTGAAGAAATGTTTTGTTTGAGGAGAACACAGACTCTGTATGACACAGTGAATAAATTTAAAATACTTTTGTATCTAAAGCCCAGGTATGTTGTGAAACATATTCAAATGCAAAGTAAAATGCCTATTATTTTCCTCCCGCCCTGAAAATCTAAAATGATGATGCCTAAACATGAGGACAATTTTTCTACTCCACACAAGAAGTTTATGAAAGAAACTTGCCCAAACAAGATGCCTTTTTGTTATGTTTAGCATAACCTTACCAACCTTACAACCTGGACTGTAAAACAGTTACAGAATTGTCTACAGACAACCGTGAAGGCTCTTTTCCCACTAATTTCAGCTTTTACTGCCAGGCCTCCAGCCCTTCAGGACTTCAGCGGCAGCAAATTTTTCCTCTTCAGGAAGTAATTGAAGATTACTTCACAAACTGTTTTCTTCACTTGCATAAATATTTCCAGCTTCCCTTCCTTCTGTGTTCCTGCTCTTAGACACAAAGGAAACTGTGACAAATGCCAGATTTCTAAAAGAAAGAGAAGTCCTGTTCCTTCCTCAGTTGTTTAAATAGGAAGGTTTTTAAAACATATGCAAGGCTGCTGAAATACTGTGAGTCCATAGGTAGATTGCTCTCTCTTCTGGCAAACCAGCAGATTGCAGGACGATTTTTCAATCAACTGAAAATGGGATGTATTACTACATCTGTATTATTATCGATTCTTATTTTTCATCAACTATTATTAAAAAATCACATAAATTATGAAATATTTCATAAGAAGATCTGTTCTGTAGTACTACACTATACTGGCTATAGTAAGGAAAAGAGCATCACTGAACATGTACAATAAACAGATCCATTGATTTTTTTCTCAAGGCCCAGCCCTAACCAAACCTGCCATTTTTTGTGGAGAAGGTTGCGAAGCAGGTACACATGAACTTTAACCTACCTCTGCAGAAGGGAAGATCGGAAGCTTATCTGGACTCTATATATACTAGAGCATCACTTTACCAGGACATCTGGATCTGTGTGCTCCATTTCATAGTTACAACCTACCTGAGGTCATACTTGGTTCTCGGAGTTTGCTATGTCCTGTTTCTAATCGAGTCTTAGGTTTCTCTTAGCCTTAAATATGTCCTAAAACTAGTCAGAAGCCTGTATTTCTGCAGATCTCCCAGTCAATAATGCCTTAACACACTAGTTGTAAAGAGGGCACAAATACAATTTTCAGTGTTGCCCGTGCTGAAAGATTTTATTACGAAGTTCAAAGTATGTGATTTTTTTTCATGTAGCCATAATTCATGGAGCCAAGTGTCCATCAAGAAACTAAATCTTAATTTTAAGACATTTTAGAAGCTGCTGGAATAAAATATCAGAAATAAATTCTCCTTAAATCTCAAAATCTGGGAGGAAAAAAAAATCTATAGTCAATTTTTAAGTTAATACCATGTGTGAGGGTTTGATTTGTGAAGGCTTTGGTTATTTTCCAAAGCTCGGGACTGATATTATTACATGAATTCTTTTACTGTTGATAGAGTAAGGTTAGCTATTTTTTGTCTAGTTGTGAAAATAATCCAAATAATCCCCCAAAACTCCAACCCAACAAAAAAATTACAAAATTTGTCAGACTCATTAATTCATTTTGACCCTTTAAAACCATGTGGCCTAGAGATGCTTTTTTCTTTGTGGATATAAAGTTGAGATCTTATGGCAAATCACTAATTTCTAAGTTCCAGAACACTAAAAATAATCAATATTATGAGAGTGTAAATAAAACCACTGTTTAGTGTTAGCTGAACTTACAGGGGATGTCTGTGCCACTCAAAGTTGTAGACACTAGCAAAGAAGGGAATAGCAAAGAAGGGAAAAGGAGATGCTTACCTTCTCCTCTGGAGATGGTGCTTCACATAGAGAAAGGAAGGGAGCACATGACAAGTCGGGTCTAGTGGGCCAGGTTGGAGCCATGAGCCCCATCCTTGCAAGAAGAGCTGAACGGCACCTGTGGGAAAAGGCAGAGGTAGAAGACACATGCCCAAAAGCATGTTCTGCAGCCAGAACCTGATGGTGATAACTGGATGAGTGTAATGCTGACCCCCAAGGTCAAGGAGAATTTTCTGGTAGTGTTAACAGCGGAAATGTCTTGTATGAGGAGGAGATATGTAATACATGTTTCCTAACAGGTGAATACATCCTGAGGAGACCATTTCTGTGCCTATTTCTAGTCTGGTAATCACAACTTCTGTGGAAGTTCAGTTCTAGGCAAATAAGCATGGGTGGCTTAGGCCTCCCCTGCCTGGTTAGACTCCTCTCCAAACCCCAGCACTTTGGCTCCTTTTGGAGAGCAGACAAGCAATATCCACAGTAATGTTGTTACTGTTGATTTCACAGAGGAACTTCATGGTTTGTTAGAAAATATGGCAGTGTTTCCTCCAACAATTACATGACTCACTATCACCAAATTGGATGTTCTGCAACAGAGCTTCCAAAGGCTAAGCAGCCTCCAATCAAAAGACATTTCCTTTGAATAATGGAATTATGGAAAAGATTTTCACAATTGCTAGTAATGCTGTGTAAAAACAGAAAGTCTCCTTTCTTACAAAGTTTGAAAGTAAGAAGCAGTCTTGGTGGGTCTGAGACAGAGAGAGACTGAGCCAGGAAAGCCAGTTCTGGCACATGGTCTCCAGCCTTTTCCCACCGTCCAAATTTGTAGTTTATGTCAATCTTTTCTGGTGCAGAACTAAACGCTCCTCCTAGTACCATCATTTAGATTTACAGAAGAGTGAGTTCAGAAGACAGAAACGAGGACACAGAATTTCGAGAGTGTGAAACAGAACAAGAAGATTAATGATGCAACCAAAATTCCTAGTCAGTTAATATACATTCACATAAGAATTTGGATTTCACATCTATATGTAAGACTCTAGGCTTAGGAAGGATTTCACCGGAATAAAGCAGGAACCTGCCTTTAAAAGTTTATAACCAGATCTTGTTAAGAAAAGAAGTTGTACAGTCACCATTCAGAAGTCTGATGAACATTTCACTCCCAAGAAAATAAAGTGCCTGAGTGGTGTAGATTTCATGACACTTATGAGGGTTGGGAGAAACTGAGGAATTTTTTTCCTAATGCTCTTAAACAAACAAGTAATCCTTCAGTGCAAATCAGACAATGGCCAGTTTTGTTGTATGAGGTCAGAAAATGATAGAAGTCAGAGATTCAAAAATTAGCAAAAACCTGTTGGAAGACACAAACATGGTTTTAGGGAAGATCTGTCAAGCTGCATACATGTCTCTAAACAAAATGACAGAAATCAAGATGGAAAGAAAGCAACAAGGAAAGAAAGTGGGAGGCAGTCACCAAATAGGCTAACTGGAAAGAAAACCGAAAGGAAAAGAGCACAGTGAAGAACTCAGAAGAAACTCAAGGGAGAAAGATATTGCAAAACCCAGGTCTGCATGAGATAACAACACAAGGAAAACCCAACTTCCAGCAGCTTACAAACACCACAAGATCTAAGAAGTGCTTCTCAGAACATACAGTTTCTGAATGCCTTACAGAAAACTGCCATTTTGTTACCTATGATTTCTGTAAGTAAATAAAAGTTGCAATATTCAATAATTTTCTGTTGAAAAAGAAAAAAAAAAGGAAGGATAAGGAATTGCACACAGCTTTAAAAATCTGACAAGTAGAACCACTCTACTATCCAGACAATATACACCTTGTTGAAGGTCTCCTTCTTACAAAATCTCAACATCACAAGATGGAAGAGTCAAAATGAAACAGATTCTTATGTTCAGGAAAATCACCTTTTTGTACTGCAACTACTCCTTCCAGGGTATCATGGGTAAAGCTGGTATAGTTTTTTTTGTTTTGAAAACAGTCCAGTGAACAACATTGCCAAGCTGGAACTTACATTCACACAGTAGTGGCACTTTTTGCCAGAAGGTAAAAGCACTCAAATCTCATGGGCTCCTATGGAAACTCTGAGCATCATCTTAATATTAAAAAAAAAAAAAAACAAAAGAAAAAATCAGCATCTTGCATCTCAAATACCCTTCTGCTCTGCAGGGAAAATTTTTGCTTAATGGAAAGATTTCCATCTGACATATAATGACTAAAGAGTGAATTGAACCTCTAAATATGTATAAATAAATATATAATGTCTAACTTTTAAAACTAGGTGAAATGGTAAAAGTACCTCAGAAAAACATGCTTTTTTAGTACCTAAATCTATTTTCTGTGAGACAGTTGGGCCCAGATTTCTTTTATTTTTGTGATTTTAAGGGTTTTTTCTTTCATTCTCAGGGGTCCTCTGAGTCAAAACCAAAAACAGATCTTGCTGTCTTTTATAATTAGATTGAAATAGATTAAGCTGGGTACTTATTTTGTGCAGGTTGTTTAAAATAAATAGCATCAAAATGGTCAGAGGTAGTCTCTGAAGTTCATACCACTTAAGATGAAGCAATGGAATTTCACACCAGTATTGGTTCTACTGGTTCTCTGATTAGACTAGCAATAACTTAATACCTTTAAGACAATGAGCACTAGAAAGTAAGAGGATCAAGTTACATATAAATGAAAATCTAAAACCTAGCAGACACAGCAAAGTTTGTCCTCTAATGTTTTTTGATGTCCCAGTACATTTAGGGTTTTTCTCTTGCAAGTGTTTCAAAAAGAAACTTCATGGTTTACGTCTTCTCTCTCTCTCTCTTTCTTTCTTGTTTTTCCATTTTTCTTTCTTTTCCTTCCTTCCTTCCTTCCTTCCTTCCTTCCTTCCTTCCTTCCTTCCTTCCTTCCTTCCTTCCTTCCTTCCTTC
>Ga0065711_1044010_pt1 | contig 14381 bp, 3 predicted proteins | sample Hoacrofraction12_FD_59098 | JGI IMG/M metagenome (GOLD analysis project Ga0065711, IMG submission 59098) | Hoatzin crop microbial communities from Cojedes, Venezuela - Epithelial fraction 12 v2 (version 2) | ecosystem: Host-associated > Birds > Digestive system > Esophagus > Crop | place...
GCCCAGTGACAGGACAAGGGGCAATGGGCACAAACTGAAGCAGAGGAAGTTCCGCCTGAACATGAGGAAGAACTTCTTCCCTCTGAGGGTGACGGAGCACTGGAACAGGCTGCCCAGGGAGGTTGTGGAGTCTCCTTCTCTGGAGATATTCAAGACCCACGTGGACAAGGTCCTGTGCAGCCTGCTGTAGGTGACCCTGCTTCAGCAGGAGGGTTGGACTAGATGACCCACAGAGGTCCCTTCCAACCCCTACTATTCTGTGATTCTGTGATTCTGTGATTCCTACACCACACAAAGAAGTCTTCAGTATGAAGCTACCAACTTAAACACGGTAGATCTAAATGATTCATATAGAAAGACCAAGGTAGATTTATTTTTTTAATATATAAAATGGCCTGATTGCATTTTGAGTTACAGTCATCTTTCTTAAGAGTTGTTTCTGTCTGTTCCCTGAGCTGGTTTATACACAACCGTCTGCCTCTTCCTTTCCTAAAGTGGCCCCTATGCAAACACCAATTGTTAGCCAGTGTAAAACTTACACTTTAAATTGTGCAAACTGCCAATTTTCTTAGACATTTTCTTCTGCTCCATGAATGCTAACTTATACATGGTGTTTTCAATAGCATTGCATAAGAAGGGACAGATTCTGCATAACAAATGTGGACAGATCAGTATTCTGTAGCTGAGTTCAGCTGTTGGGGGTGACTTCAAAGAATCACGGCCAGAATCAGTTCTGGAGTTCGTCAGAAATTTCAAATGTTTTTCCAAGGTATCAGAAAGAACAAAATGCTGGAAGTCTGTAACAGCCACAGATCTTGTGAGAACACTTTTTTTTCACTGCAAGATATCCAATAATTTTGTTCCTAGACTGTTATAGTTTTGTGCACAAAGAACTGCCATATGCCTTCCATTAACGTAATTTTGATTTTAGATTAAAACAACAAAATAAGGAACTATGCAAAATTTCCATGAAAGACCACAACATCTGTATCTTCTTTGTCTTTAGTGAACTATGTAAGAGAATGCCTCTGTCTGTTCTTTACTTAAATAGGAAAAATAATAGAAATATTCCAAAAGCTTAAATATTGGTTTTGACTTTGCAGCTTAAGTGAGGAGAAATTTCAGGTTACAGCTACTCATCTTCCTGAACTGATTAATTATACCTCACTTGAAATCCATAGTGTAAATCTTAAAATAAAACCAGAAAACAAATAGTTTTCTGGAAGTTATGACGTTCATTCATTGTTTTCTGATGGTAGACAAGTTATGCTAAATGCAAAAACAGCCAAGGAGCAGCTGAGGGATCTGGGGTTGTTTTGTCTGGAGGAGGCTGAAGGAGATTGTAGTGCAGCAGGTGTTGATCTCTTCTCCCATCTAACTAGTGCTAGGACAAGAGGCAATGGACTTAAGTTGCACCAGAGGAGGTTTAGATTGGATATGCGGAAAAATGTCTTTACTGAAAGAGTGGTGAGGCATTGGAACAGGGTGCCCAGGGAGGTGGTGGAGTCCCCATGCCTGGAGGTGTTCAAAAAACGTGTAGATGTGGCACTTTGGGATATGGCTTAGTAGGCATGGTGGTGTTGGTTTGATGGTTGGACTTGATGATCTTCGAGGTCTTTTACAAGCTAAGACTCTATGATTCTATCTTTGTCAGAACACTAGCAAGAATTTCTATCCTCCCTTCTGCCTAATTGGGAGTGCTTGTAACCATAATGTTTTCACTTCTTGTCTTTTCCAGATGTGGATGTCAGAGGAAGAAAGCGACATGAGGCAAGTGCTATTTTATGCCCAGAGTATACCACTTTATATAGTGGCTTTTAGAACTGTGTTTATGAAAAGCTAAACTCTTCTTGTTGAGGGTTAAAATAGCTACAGGAGCAAATTAAAGGATCAGACTGCTTTCTTAAAATGTACCAGAAGCTTAACAAAGTCCACTGAAGTATGACCTTCCGGAGGACATGAGCAATTGTTACTGGAAATGCCAACTAAACTAACAAAACTTTCTAGTCCTAATATGACATTCTTCCTGATTAAAATTTATGATCCACTGGAGTATAATTTTCATTATTGATGAATGGCAAGATGTGACTGGCAGCCACACTGGTACCCTTTTAGGTAGAAAGCTGCTTTGTTTGAAACAATAGGAACCACAAAAAATATACAACCTCTCTTGAAGGGATTGAACGATTGTGCATCTGTTGCAAACAATTGCTCTGTTGTGCTAGCTTTCATTTTATAAAGAATTGCAGTACTCTGACTTACAGAACGAAGTCATAACTTTGAATCATAACAGCAGATTTTGACAATGCAAATAACATATAACCTTTGCTGATCAGAAAATCTGGTAATATCCCAGAATAACGGACAGGACTGGAACGAACTTCTGTTCATTTTTCTATGTCTTTCTTCATCCACTATGCTGTAGTGGGAAACTGACTTCAGCCATGACTTCAGAGGAAGATAATAACTTTCCTAAGAGCAACTGCTAGGGGTGGAACAAACTGTCAAGACTTTGGGCATGCAGATTCTTAAACAGAAACAATTTTTAAGCAATAGTAGATGCTGAGAATTATTGGCCTGAATTTAACTCTTATTAAGTAATCTGTTTGAAAGAAACAGTGGTTGGTGGCATTGGAGCGGTAGAAGATTTTAGTGTGGAGGAGGGTGATCATATGGCTGTCTCCAACAAGACCAAAGAGACATCCAGGTAATTACCTGCCACTGAACACTGAGAGGATGATTGGAGGTGTGGAGTATATCTTGTGTCATAAAACCAAAGTCTGCAATCACTATGTACCTTACAGTGCCTAGTAGATCTTTATTCTGAAGACTGACTGTCCTCTTGAGGTGGATCTCCACTGAGCACAATAGTGGGTGAGAAGTCACAGTTGTAATAGCTGTTTTGTGAAAAGTATTCTTTCATCAGTAACTGGATGTTTCAGTATAAAACCAAAAGATACTGGGTTTACAGCATCAATGTTTGCTCTGTTGCTAACATTTTCCCTTTGCTAGACACCAACATTTTCCCCCAGGTCTTCTGAATTATATTATCAAGTAGTTACTGTGTTGCTTCCATTGCAGACCTGAAAAAAGACTTCTGCATCTGGAAGACAGACTAATTTTTTTTTCAAAATTATCATTTAGTTTGATTAAAAAAATACTGTTTCTTCTTGAGAGTTTTCCTTTATTAGAAAAGTTGTTACATCCACAAAGGCTTTGATCCAAAGCCCGGTGAAGTTAAAGGACATGGTTTTAAATCAAAGTAATGATTGAGATCTGGATCTAGCCTGCAGTGAGCTAAATTAAATCCAGCATTTTTGTGAAAAATATTTCACTTGCTTGCTAGATTCCTATCAGGAGACAACTTGAATTTGCCTTTATAATCTGTTTCTTCCATTTATCACTGTGTATTTAAACTTCCTGCAATCATACTCGTGTTATCCAATAACAGTGTAAGTTATTTGCTTTCTTCTGCTATTTTCATGTGTCCCCTGACTCTGTGGTCTTTAATAGTTTAAAATCCATACCTACAGCTACAAAGCTTCTTTCATCCACTTATTCAATTATCCTGATATTGGGGGGCCTATTAAGGGCAATAAAACTCATACTGCAGACCTTGAGACTCCATCTCAACTATCTTTCTGTCTGCATTTTCAAGAGGTAAAAGCCCATGCTTATCCCAAATACACTTTAAAATTTATAGCTTATTGTATTTAGTTGCATGCACTGAACTTCACAGAACTGAGTTCTTACTAGAATAAGCAGGACGAGTTTGCACTACAAGTTTTTATGCGCACTTAAAAAACTCCAAAACTTCCTCAAACCTAATGACCGATCCATGTTCTTAAGAATAGCTATTGTTTTAGGATAAAAAAATTGCTTAAATGGAAGAGCCAGCATGGATTTTTTCCATGTTTGTTGTTAGGCTCTTCTTGGCGATATATGATTCTGCATAATGCATGGTGAAACTCTGGCTGCTTTATTTTTCTGTTGCTGTGAAAAAAAGGCATCAATTGACAACATATTCCTACACGTGTAAAAAAGGCAGATCATGCAATTTAAGTCACCAGAAATAACATTTGAGAGATGTGGGTCCATTTCTTCTTTCTTCCGCAAAATATTTTCTGAGTTTGGGTAAGCTATCATATCCTTCTGTATTTCAGCTCTCCCTCCAGAAAATGGGAATAGTAATATAATTCACAGTATGACAGGAAGGCCAGTCTCAGATGGTGTGACAGTGGTACCATATAAACATATGAAGTTTAAGTTTTGTGTCATATCAGGATTCACAAGAAAAAGATTATGTATAGTCAAAGTGTAATCCAGTTTCTGCCAACGCTATTGATGTTACTTTCAGCAGCAACCGGATGAGAATCTTGATGAAACTCCATTTGACTCTTTCAACAAATGCACTTTGGTAGAGCTAGTTGAAAATAACAGTTTACTACCATACCCAATTTCAAACTAGCTTGGTACGCTTGCATGACATCAACACAATCACAATAGCATGGGATTTCTTACAGCTGCAAACCCATCCAGGAAATAGGGTCTTTTTCAGGTAGGAAATTGATGCTGCTTTCTCTTCTGTGGTTCCATTTCTACCTGGATGGAACTCCAATTCAAACAGTAGGTATTTAGACTTAGATGTCTAGCTATGAACTCAGTATGAAGGCTTCTAACATAACCAGAGGAACTGAATGGTTCAGTCCACCTAGCCACAAATTGCTGTCAATGTTGTTTTTGATACCCATAGGTTTCCCATGAGACATCCAGCTGTCAATCCAGAAGTGAAGAGAATTCCTACGGATCTTGTTTCTCATCTGCCCAGCCCTGTACGGTTATTGGTTGTTTAAAATACCCCTGGATGTCTCACTTGGCACTTGACGTTTATGTTCCAAATCACTGAATGAAGCCCCTGGTGAAGAAAGTCAAAGACATATTAACACCTATTCAGCTCCGCCTGAAGCAAACTTTTACTTCCGGTCAACTGAATCTCTTTCTACAATTACTGACAGTAATGAGAGACTAGATACCTATCTTGCATGTAGATGCTTGTGTTTAGACATCTAAATTCAGGTAGGTACCTACAAACTGCATCTGAATCACCTCTTGTATACACTAATCTTGATTATAAAAGGAATAAGACCTAAAAAGATGAACTGCTAAAGTACAGAGAGCGAAAAGATATATCTTGGCAAGAATATTTGACATGGTCTTTCTCAAACTACCCCCCAGAAGCTGGGGCAGTAAATGGTAAGATGGTACCTACTGCAGTCTAAACGCTGGTCAGTAAGAAACAACTGAAATACTAAGGTCAGAAGCCTGAGTAACAGAACAGATGAAGCTGCTTGTACAGGTTATTGTAAAAAAATTATTTCCACATTCAAATTCAATATTAAATAGGAAAAGTAATTTCTCTAGTCATATTACAAGCAGAACTAGTGGTGAGATTGCTGTTACGGAAGATGGAGGCAGTCTGTGAGTGATCTTAAGTGACTGTCTGAGCTACGATATCTTCATTAAATGGTTTAAGATAGTATGGGTGAAGGAGGTAGGAATTCAGAAAGGCAGCTGGCAGTATTAAAAGGCATCATTGTAATGTGATTAAAAGCAAGTTTCTACTGAAAATTGAGTGCCACCTCAGTCTTCAACCTTCCCAGATAAATGAATCAAGCCTAAAAGAAAATGCATTTTCTTGCATGGTAAATAGAACTACGGTTTCAGTCTGGCTATGCTGATTATTCTCCTGTGACAATGGCATACTGTTGACACACATTCTGTACTGTGTCTGCTGATTAGCATACTTCAGTCTTGCAAATTTAAATCCTATTGACATCCTCTGCAGATAAAATGAAACCACTTATGAGTTTCTAAATAATTCTGCCCTCGTATTTCAGATTAAATATAGCTAGAGTTAAAAAGAAAGCACTACTAATCTACTGTCAGAAAATGTGTTTCAAAGGTATAACGAATTATGAAAACTATGTCAAAAACTGACTTGGATGGTGTATAAATTGACAGGAAGGCATTTGGGTTTACATTTTATACCTTTAAGATGCTCAGTCACATTGAACAAAAGTACACTTAATACGGAGTATTTCAGTCAAAATACGAATTAATTTCTCAGATTCCTTTGTTCTTCAATAGATGTAAATGACAATCCATGCAGTTCTATGGTTTTTGTCCTTGTCATGAAAGTGCCAAGGCAATTACTCTTTGAAAGTTTGGAAAAGAATGCAAAACCTGTATAATAGTATTTTTGTCTAATAACTATTGTTTCTGAATGAAGTGATCTCTTTCATACCATAAAACACCACTATTAAATGGAAATAAAGAGAGAGAAGGAAGAATATTTTGCCAAGTAAGGATTAAAATTTACTATTTTGAAAACAGATTACTGAGAACTGTGCATTTCTTGCCATGTTCCTATTATATCATTTTTCTGTGTGTGCTTTAGAACAGATAACCTCAAACACCAGCCAGATCTTGGGCCAGGAATGCCTGTGGCACCAGTTATTTTTGAGAATTTACTTTGGGATCTTTTATGTGAATGAGATGTAGAACCATTTCAGCGTCTTGGGAAATCTGAAATCACAATGGAACTAATTAAGAATGAAAAGTTAAAAAAAAAGGCAACAAAAGAAAAAGAAAGAATTAAACTATTAGTCTGATTCCTGGGCCAGCTAGGAAATCAGTAAATTACCTTTCTATAAACAGAATGATAGAGCCAATCTATACTTTTATTAGGGTAAGTAGTCTGCACAAACAATTATTACAAATACAAGGGACAATCTTCTTCTGATTTAGACCAATCTAACTCCACAGAACTCAGCTGAACTCCTTCCATAAGGACAGTTATGTGCTTGTTAGCAAGTTATAGTCCTCACATAGCCCTGACTTACTGATTTGCACTGTTGCAAATGTCATCATCTGAGAGTAATTTAAAGAAGCTTGGCTGAGTGCAGCAGGATCTATGAGAATTCAGAAAAATTATACAACATGAGAGATACTGGTATTGATCAGACATTATCAATTCAACAGACTCTTCTTAAGGCATTGTTATGTGTAAACAGCATATTCTGCTTTTTCAGTTTTTGTACAGGATAGTTGCAGATTTCAAGGAGTGTCACGAGGCAGAATTTTGTCTCAGGTGACTGACACACTTTCAGAGTCATCAAGTTAGAATTGGAGTCAAGGCTGTTCAGCTTAAGCATTTAAAAAACTCCACTTGATGATGGGCAAGATTATGAGAGCTGGCAGAAAGGCAGAGGCAGACTTAGCAAGGGTATTATCGGTGCAGAACATATGGCAATGAGTCCACACCCAGAGCCAGTCACTGGGGATGCTCCAGTGGGGAAGGTTACATGGAGGACCTGAGAAGCCATCCAGAGGGAAAAGTGGCAGGGATATCCATGAAAAAGATTGGACCATCAGTTTCTGATGTCTGAGATAGGATATGTGTCCAAACACATACTGTGCAGTGAAGTACCCCTAGGCCCGTTGTCCAGGTCTCCTTTACAGATGATGGAGACAAAAGTGTAGTTCTACTGCAGAAGCCATCTGCAGGATCATGTCCATGCAAGTTAGATAGACAGCTCTCTTAAGTGGCTGTTTCTCTGCATTGGATAAAAAGGAAACCTAGACAGCCAGCTCATATTACAGGGCTTTCACTGGAGACTCCTAAAGTTAGGTGTGGTGAATATTTAATTAGCATCTGCTGAAGCTGTGCTGATATTTCAAAGGGACTTCAAATGATGTTCAGGGTATGTTGTGGTCATAGCACGGGAAGCAGTGGAAGTGCTAAGTGTCTGTCTCTGTATGCCAGGCAATAGATGCAGAACAGTCCAGATTTTGTGGAAATTAGTGAAATGAAATAGCTTTTCTGAAATAATAATTACATTTCATTTTTCTGAAATGTCTAGAAAGAAAAAATAAAAGGCAGTGGTATTGGCCAGTTGATGAACACTGTGTTTTTGTAGTGCTCTGCCTTGTCTCCTCTGGCTTGCTGGGCAGTCTATGATCCGGTACAGGGTAATGCATCCCTCTTGAGTTTAAGCAGCTGCACACTTTTGCACCTGATCTGAATTTGAGCCTCCATACCATACTCTTTTCTTTTAGTTTTTGCAGGTTGAAAAGGATGAGCGATTACATGCAGCCACAGTTCCTATGGTAACTATCTCCTCAACACCCACGTGCATAGAACATTTTCTTCTCATTCAGAAGGAAATACCTGTTGTTGCTGGTGTGGTATTATACAAATGGAACACAAATATCCTGTAAAATTCTTCAGCATTCAATACAACAGCTATGTACTCTTCTTCATAGCTAAACTTCCTTCTGAAACACACTTATTGCCTGGGTTTTTCGGCCTATGGGTACATTGAACCTAAGGAGTGTGCATCTTTCTACCTGGCTGTTTGTGCTCCATCTAGATATACAGTGATCACATGGAATAAGTAGTGCCTTTACTTTTATCTGTGTTTTCTCTCCCATGAGAAACCTTCATATCTTTTTAAAAGATCAAACTTAGACCACTAATCATTCCATGCACTGTTCATTGACCTTCCAGTGGGAGAATCTATCTCCTCTGCACTCTGCAGTTACTGATAACAGTCCCTGTCAGGTTGAATTAGAAAAATTAGTAAATTTTGTACTTGTTTTTTTTGGCCATGTCAGTGCTCCATTATCTCTCTAATCCTTGCAGGGTTTCCCTGGCTGCAGAAACTCATTCCTTCAGATCCACTGAGCAGTATATATTAACTCCCATAGCTCAGGATAGAATTACTTTTGGGAACTGTTATTCTTCTGACAGCTTCTTTCCCTGTCAAACATATGTTCACTAAAAATTGTATAGAGTGTTGATAAATAGTCTGGAAAGTTTGTTTAGAAACTTATTTAGTCTATACATTCATAAGGTGTTTGATCAGAAGTCATTCCCCAAAAAATCAAAATCACTATGGATGTATTAGATATTCACAGAGTGTTCACTAAAGTGAGGATGAATAGTTTATCTGCTCTTGTAGCACAATATTGCTTGGTCTTTGTAAGTCCCAAAATAAGGATAAAATAGAGATAATGAACCGCAAAAAAGCGGGTTCAGTATTAGGGTGTGTTATCTAGAGAGACTGATAATATTGGAATTGCTTTCCTGAAAAAGCTTGAGAAAAAATATGTAAGTTTTAAATATAGCAAATAATCACAATTTCTTTCACTGACATCTGTGATAGCAGAGCTACACTTCTATAGATGACAGAGATTCCCAAGTTACATTCAAATTGAGCAATCCAGACTGAGCAGTCTAGATTTCACACAGTAAAATTTCATGGACTTTGCTCTTTAGAGCTGACAGTTCACATTAGACATATAAAAGCATACCCACAAGGATTAATTTTTCCCAACACTGCCAAATTCCACGTTGGCATGTTGCACTGTGACCCCACTGAACACATCCTGACTGCAGGGGAAAGGTTTTTAGGAGTCTTAACCCTGCCTCCTGGACTACCACTGCAGTGTTCGTAGTTTGCATATCTCCACCTCCATGTAGCATCATGGCTTCCCATTAGCTCCTACAGAGCAGCAGAGCTGTGCTTTAGTGGGGAAAAGCTATGACATCTCATTCTTCTCTTCACAGTGCAACCCAAGAGTGGTCAAGGCCCATTAGTTGTTCCAACATGAGGGGTTCTTCTGCACAAACCAATTCTTCTGATTGGTAAAATAACTTCCTGTCAGTTTTTCAAAGCCTTTGTGTAGCTCTGCTACTATTTACTGCATGATATGACCACAAGCTTTCAACAAATGGACTTTCAGTGAGAGGAAAAAACAGGTTCATATGTGGGATTAGATGTAACCAGCTTCATGGCCCACATATTCTCCATTCATACTGCCGCTATTAGCTCGGGCATCACACATGCCTACAGCACACTGTCCGTAGGAAGAAATGAGTGCCAGCTGTCTCCTAGTGGACTATGGAGAATGCTTGGCCATTTCCAGACCTAATCCATTCAAATCACAGTTACACAACCATGATTCAGATTTTCACCCTTAGGGCACTACTGTATTTCTACCTGCAAGCAAAACAGCTAGTAGGTAACCTGAGAGCAACCACATTTGCAGGCACGCTTGAGGTCCCGATTACGTGGTGGGATCTCTGTCCCTGTACAGAGAGAGCTCAACTTATTTGAATTATTGCCTTCTAAAATGAAAAATGACATAGTCTGTTAAACCTAATTCTCGCAACAATCTTCCCATACCTAACACATACTTTTGGCAGCCATATGACAAGAGCGGGACGAGGCAGGGACTCTTGTGTGATTTTCCCTTTTTTTCCATTTAAAAAAAAAATAATTGGGGGTGGTGGGTGTATGACCTTTGATAGACAGGTAAAAAGTTCTTCACAAATCCTCAATGAATATTTATCCAAATACTGTATCAGTATACATCTATGAAGAAAATGCCTGTCTTGGACAAGGAGAAACTTTGTGATTTAACATAATACCTCTCACTAGACGAGCTAAGGTAGCTGGAAAAAAACCCAAACAGTCAAGTTTCTGGGCACAGAAGTAATTTGTCAGGTATTCAGGAGAAGAATAAACACCCGTATTTGTATTTATTTTAAATCTCATTTATGTGAAGCAATTTCACCTTCCATTTGCTTTATATCTAGTCAGTAAATCTTGTGTTTATGAAGACACAAGCACCACGAAACACTTCGACACACTCCGTTTCCTTCATCTGAAGCAGCAGCATTATCTAAAATAAATGGGCTGTCTAGCTAAGGAAGACACATAAGGAGTGTTTTCACAAGCCCGTCTGTGTTTCTGAGAAGCTACCCCAAGGCGTGAAAGCAGGAGGGGAAGGGGAGGAGGGCCTGTGGCTGACGTGGCTGGAACAGACAGTGTCCAGCCAGATTCAGCTGTGTAGATGTGACAAACATAAAAGAGATATGAAGAGGTGAAGGCGGAACTGTGTTTGTGCCAACAGAGAGAAAAAGGAATTCCTTGGCGCAACTTGTGTCAAGACTGCGGGTTATAGCTTGTGTGCTGAAAAAGCATGTGCATTCTCACATGCTTTTTGTACTCATTTGAGATACGGGGTGACTGCACTTAAAAATAAGTACACAATGTACTCTGTATGTTGTCCTTCCTACATGACAAATGTTTGTATTCTCCTCAAAGGACTTAGTTCTAGTCTGTAATCACAGATTCTTCCATAACATTAAACTCTTGATTAATATGTGTACTATGAGATTTCCATTAATTTTGAATCTGGAAATTCAGTCATCCTCTGGCATAATCCCTCATTCTTATCAAATTTCTTTTTTTAGAACCTCCCAATAGTGCATTACTATGATTTTTTATCTACCAGTATTCTTGGCAAGTAGGGCAACAGTAGCATCCCCTCCTAGAAACAGGAGGAACTGAGGCACAGACCATTGGTAAGAATTCCCTGCCTTGTGTCTTTTGACTTTACGCTCATTCAGCTCTCCCTTCCAGTTATTAAGTTCACCTCCTCCATGGTAAAGGGCAAAACTCCTGTTGTCTTTTCTCTGGAACCCCATAATTTTGCATGAGTGAGCAAATGGAAGTCTAATTAAACCTTATTCTTTTTTCCAGCTGGTTTGCCCTGTATGGGCTAGAGGAACAGGTACTGGAGCTCTTGCATTGCAATCAGCCAGGACGGCTGATGAAGACAGGCTAATTCCTATCCTTGATCTCACAGAAATATTATGAAAACCACTGCGTTCTTACTTCTTCCTTCTGTTTTCTCCCGTTAGCACTATTCTTTCCCACAGATGAACGAAAGGTAACACCTTTCTGGCTTTCCTTTGATAATTTGATTATTGCCCTTCTCAATCAGAGTTCATTTTTCCCTATTTTCTTCTTACTAACTAAGTGCAGGAACCTTACCTCCAACCTGGACATGCGGAGCCTGTCTCCACAATAGGAAACACATTATATAAAATTGCTTCCTAAACTTCTTGCACAAACCTCAGTTCAGGTCAGTGCTTTTCAGCAGTTGATACAGGAGCAAAAAGAAAAGAGCAGGCAAAGGAAGAACAGTTTTACCTCAGCACTGCACTTTGGGATCCTGCTTCCTTGCTTGTCTTGCTGCTGGTCCCATTACTCTCCACAGTGAGCATTCAGGCTCTATTTAACGCACATACTGTGGGCTAGTAAATATCTGACGTTTTTCTAGTGAAATAACATAAAATAAAATAAAGGATTTGTGACACCTGTGCGCAGTGATTCCAAATTCTTCTGCTGTATTCTAAAAACTGAATGACAGGTGATCCAAGTAAAAGAGATATTACACTTCCTTCTCTTCCTGTGCTGTTGTCCAGGTGCAAAGCTGGGGCTAGGATCCTTTAGGATACAAAGACATTCAACAGTCACAGACACTGTAACAGACATTTAGGTCCTTGCATGCACATTGTTCTCCTGGAAGAGAGAATGCTCTTTGGTGCTGAATGTTTAGTTTTCCCCATTTGTTTTCTAATTCTTTTAGCAGGCTGCTTTTCACATCTGGAAAGAGCAGATTTTTTGACCAAACAGAACTAACACAGTAACTGTTTAACTCATTTCCATCTGGAATTTATATCTTTAGTATTAGGGCCACATCAGCTAATATATTTAATTGCAAGGTCAAGTCCTTTGGCTGATGTGTTTGGTTTGGATTTTCTCACTGATTGTAACTTGTATGGGTATAAGCAGAGAAAAATTAATAGGCAAAGCATTCAGATCACCTATCAACCATCAAACAGCTAGATAAGTATTTGCTGAATATGGATATTTAAGATGCAAAACTAATATCAATACAGCAGCAAGGTGGACTGTAATAACCAAACAAAAATTCTAATCCCAGCATTTACCAAACAGAAAAATCATAAACCATACAACAACACAGGAAAGAGAAAAAGGCAAGAACAATCATTGTAGAAACCACAGGTGTTCTTTATCTTCTTTAGGCTGTGTTTCTTTGACTCTTTCTACTTCAGCAGTGAACCTGTGCTTGGCTCTCTTCCACATGATCCAATGCCTTCTCCAAGCCTGCCTTGATTTATGCTAGTCCTGTACAATTTCCCACACAAAATGTACAAGAATATTACATTCATTTTTAAGTCCTCCTCCTCCTTTCTCTGTAGCCACAATAGCTACATAGATTAATAGAATGCTGGTAACTGAGTAAACACTAACAAAGCAAACTGTTCATGCTGCAAATGAATGTTATAAAGATCAGAAATACTCTAGTGAGCAACTCATTACAGTATGTATATGTGAGTTTGAATGCAGTTCTCATCTCCTATTCTTTGTTATAGCCATTTTACATCTTATCCATAGTGAGCTCTGTAACTTCTTCCTCCTGGGACAGAGAACATGTCTCTCCCTGTGCTGGTAATGGTATGTTGGTACTGTGCTCTGTTTTGTTCCTTGCTTTGTAATGGGAACTCAAGGTGGAAAGATATTTCCTGTACCCAATTCTATGCCAGTGTTAACTTGACTTTGAAATGGTTGTCATTTGTTATTAGCAAATAAATATCAAAACTAAAGGTTAACCTCAAACAAATGAAGGATCTGGATTCCACTGGCACTCATGCACACCTTGGCTCTGGAAAACTGTGAGTCAGATCTCTTTTAGATTACTGGAGGACGAGTTATACTGTTCCACGGATAAATTAGCTCTGCGGAGTTGTGCTCCCTGCAGCTACAGTGCTGCTGTTCTCTCTACACTACACTGCAAACAAGTAGAGACTTATAAGAAGGCCAAAAGTGGTTATCTAGTCAGGTCTCCCAAGAAGCAGAAACCATAGAATTGTACAGTAATTTATGTTGTAAGGCTGGACCAGACCTCTTGTGCAACCCCTGTTCAAAGCAGGACCAGTTTAGACTGAGTTGCACAGGGCCTCATGAATTAATTTCCCTTTCAGATGAAATTAATTAACTTTAAAAATTCCAGGAATTGAGATTCCATTATAATTCTTACTAAACTCCTTCTGTAACCAGTTGCCACCACTGTTTTTAAAAAAGACTCATTTTTAGCCTGTATTTGACTAGCTGTAGTATCCTCTTTTCTTTAAATTTTGATTTCTCTTTTAGACATTGGCTGGCAGTTGCTGTCATCACATAACATTTTTTGATAAAACCAACCAGATTGAGATCCTTGAATCTGTCACTGTATTATGTTTTCCATGTTCCAATTGCTTTTGTAACCCTGCTGTGAGCTTTCTCTAATGTATCCACACACAGATAACAACACGAGCACACGAGGGCACACGAGCTGGACAAAATATTCCTAGTCACAGCACCAAATACAGAGCTACCGTATGTCTTTGCTGTCTACAGTCAATATTCACCTTTTTATTTATCCAAGGATTATAACAACAC
>Ga0065711_1010866_pt1 | contig 14380 bp, 7 predicted proteins | sample Hoacrofraction12_FD_59098 | JGI IMG/M metagenome (GOLD analysis project Ga0065711, IMG submission 59098) | Hoatzin crop microbial communities from Cojedes, Venezuela - Epithelial fraction 12 v2 (version 2) | ecosystem: Host-associated > Birds > Digestive system > Esophagus > Crop | place...
CGCCAATCACGCGCCGGAGGCGGGCAGCCGGCGAGGGGCGACGGCCAATTGGAGGAGCGGTAGGAGAGGCCGCGGCCGCGTGAGACGTCACCGCGGGTGGCAACGGGGAGGGGGGGGCTGTGGGCCGCCGCGCGGGGGCGCTGCAGGGCGGGAGCGGAAGCGGAAAGGAGGGAGGACGTGAGGAGCGGCCCCGGCAGCCGTGGGGAGAGGAGGCCGCGCCTCTTCTCTGCGGGGAGCGCCGCGTGTGTCCCCGTCCTGCCAAGGAAACGCTCTGGGGGGAGCGCTGGGGGTGGCGGGGCGCGGCCGCCCCCTTTCCGTAGCCCGTAGGGCAGGCGCCGCGCGGTAGGCCGGGCAGATGCACGGGGGAGCGGAGGCCGGCCTTCAGCCGGAGCCGCGGCCGATCCCTGCCGCCGCAGCCACTCGGGACAGGGTTAAAGTCCTGATGCTCCAGGCAGGAGAGCGTTCATAAGCCACTGCCCGCTTCTGGGCCCCGGTCCAGGGGCTCCTCGTCCGGGTGTCTCCCCTAACTTCCTTCTGCCACTGCTGGGAAGTCTTCTTTCGGTCAGTGGGATGTTGCCTTGCTGCAGGGCCACACCATAAAGCGCCCTGTACAAATATTTGCTGCTTGGTAAAAACATCCTGTGGCGTCACTTAGCATCTACTTCCTAGGCCTAAAGGGTGTGTAAGAAGCCTAAAACTTTGTGTTGTTTTAGGTACAAGCATGAAAAATATTTACCGTTCAAGATAACTTCCTACCAAATGTAAAATACATATGACTGTAAATATCACGGTCATAAATTTTTTGACAAACTTAAAAAAAAGTCTTTCACAACATGCAGCTTCGCAATCGGTAATTTTCTTCTTGCTGTATGAAATGCAAAAGACCTACCCAGTCCAGCCTGTTCCACTCCTTCTGGATTATTCCCGATGTAAAGTCACAAAAGGAGGGATTAGCAGGAGCACTGCATCTGAGTTGGTAGACAAACTGGTATCTGAAGAGCATCATTTCAACTGAATAGTAATAATTTAAAGGTTTTTCCTTCTGCAAAGTGCTTTTGCTAATAAGTAAGGGGATTGGAAACGGAGCCAGCTGCCTTTGAGCAGTCAGTTGTAATGTTCAATTATGCCTCAAGGGAAGGATCAGAAGAATTTCTAGTAAATATTGCTTATTTAGCGTAATTTTACTCTGCTGGTTTCTAAGGAACCCGTTAAACTAATATACAACTGCTGCACGGGGATTATGGAAAATAGTAGCAGCTGCCTAGAAGGGACAGTAAGTTATCAGTTCCAGCCCGGTTTTATTGCAGCTGCGCGTACCTTTGAGCTGCAGGCTGTGGATTCTTCTACTCTGGGCAAGATAAGGAGTGTTTCTTGCAGAACAAGAAGGTGGTAACACTGGCAGGACTCTGCCTAGTGCTTCAGAGTTTTGGGATTGCTGATTAGAATGGGGTGGGTTTTTTTCCAACTCCCAAATTTATACGTAGGACCTGTAAGATGAATCACAAATAGTGAATCAGGGCTCCTACAGTGAGTATCAGGAGGACCAGAGAAAACAGCACGAGTCCATCTGTTTAAAGCTTTTTGTATTGGTAGAGAACCAGTCCCAAACATTAGTGTACTGCGTTCTCGTTAGCTCCAGCTGTTCAGTAAATGGGCTGTTCCTAGCGTGGGAGGTACGCCTTTTGCACGCATTTATCCTGAGCCAAGTAGCAGATAGCCATCTAGTTTGAAGACCGCCAACTCTATCCACGTTACAGAGAGACAGAGGGAGTTTCTTTCTTCTTGGCAGTTGCTGATCTTTGCATGTGCATGGCCAGGCATGTTCAGTCTTGTGTCATGCTGGAATAAATATAGGAGGAAAGGCTGATGTTCCTCCAAGCATCTTCTTTAGTCGTCTTTGAAATTACTTTGTCCAAGTTGCTTTTCATTCAATTTTTGTCATATACTACACTACCTGCATGGTGTGTTACTGACTTACTGTTTACACTGGTTTTATCCTTAATATTTACACGTGTCTGTTCAGTGGTTGCATTCCTAGCCACGTAGGATCATGTGACAAAGTTCTTACAAGACTACAAGCAGCTGCCTCTGTGGAGTTCAGAGGTGAAGAAGTGAAACTAAACTGTTCACGTTTCAAGTGATTGCTGCTAAAACAAACACAATTAGATTAAGCATGAATCGAATTAAAGCGCCATAACATTTTGATAGGAGTGGGATTTCTTTTCTGGATGCCACCTGCCCCAATCATGTACTATCAGTTTATGTCAAATACTTTACACTTACTGTGTGACATTTAAAATTTTTAATCCCCTTGAGATGATACATACAAAATTCCTATTTCAATTCATTGGAGACTTGCTTGTTCTCATAGTTGCAGACCATAATATAAATAGAAGTACCCTACAGATTTTCAAAGCAATTATCTACTTAAACCAGTTTCACTACTGGTTTCAGTATTTAATTGACTTTAGTCAGCAAAATATTTATTGTAACGTTCCTTTGTGTATAATTATTTTAGCAGTAAGACAGCTGTATGTATGATCTTTAAATATTTCTATACTTGGTATGTACAGACTTCCCATCTATTGTAAGTTATTTGCTGGTTCTATTCTAGTTTACCTGCTGTTTAATAAAACCTTCTCTTTCTCTGTGTTTTTTCTGGAATCAGACTTAAAAGGGCATAAAACTTGCCTAACTGTGAAACTACATACATTACTCTGAGAACATACTCAGATACAAGCACTTACCTAAATGAGCGATCACCGCTCTCAGTTTTCTGCACACTATGCAGGAAAAAGTGTAATTTGCGATTTTGATCTAAAATATCTATGAAACTAAGTTGACACCCATTACACTGCACACTCCACATCGTATATAGCTGTAAAAAGGTATAAACAAACATTGCATATTTTAATATCAGATATTTACATTTGCAAGAAAGTAATTTCCGTGTCCTCCTGCATGTCAAAATTTCACCATAATTCATTAACACAATTGTGAAATAACCGATCAAGTTATTGAGTAGGATTACGGTAGTACGGTAGTTACCAGCACACCTGTACTGCGCTGATTCTGAATGACTTTCAGGCCATGGTTCCAAGGCAATTAAGAAAAGTCTACCCATCGCTGCATAATCTAACAATATTAATTTAGCCAGGTCACGTGTATTTACACAGCTGGATTTCAAAGAGCGTTGCTGAACTAGCAAGATCACGTGCCGGTGGGTTTCTGTGGGTGCGCACTGCCTGACACTCTCCTCTGACCCGCGGCCAGGACTTACCCATCTGCCTGACGCACCCCTGGCAGGTTTGCCAGCAGCTGTTCCTGGGGTCAGGCTGTTCCACAACCAGCCTCTTCAAAAACACCAGGCCATTGTCAGGGCGCCATTCCACCTTAGTCCGCCAAGAACAACGTGCCACTTGGGGCATGGGGTTGGGACTGGTTAAGCGCTGTTGACCCTCCAGTTACTCCCCTGTAACTAACTTATTAATTGCTGTGCCGTCCCCGAGGTGTGGAGAACTCTGCAGCGGAGCAGGCTGTGAGCGCTGCTGCCGGTGTGTCGCTGGGGAAGAGGTCCACTAGAAGGCCCAGGGTTAGCAGCGGGGACCCCAGGGCCCTGGACTGGGGCCTGGACTGCCCGCCGCATGGCTGGAACCACTGTACTGACCCACCTGGCTTTCTTCTGGACCACACCATCTCCCCCACTGTAGGAGAGGCAGGTTGTGCTGGAGACCGTCACACTGACTCCCTTGGCCTCCCTCCCAGGCTGCACAGTCTCTCCCACAGAACAGGGAAGTCGTGTCACTTGTTAACATATTTATCTGTGACTGGAAGTGCTTTAGCATCCAAGTCCATCTAGTCTCCTCACTCTAAATTCAGTCTTAAATTGTGACACACTCGCTAAGCAGCATAAGCAGAGTTGTTGCTAAGGCAGGAGCTGGTCACAGAAATGAAATACGTTTGTACTGAAATTCCTTGTCTAGGAGAAGGCTTTCTTGTGCAGCAACCACATAGAGCAAGAGAAGGTGCATGCAGAGATGAAGCAAAGGAGGTTGAGCTGTCCCTGCTGGGAGGAGTTCTCAATATGAATAAAGTGAACATCCATGCTATTAACATCTGAGTTTTTCAAAAGAGTTCATGCTATTAACATCTGAGTTTTTCAAAAGAGTTGATGGCAGTAGGAAGAGCTACAAATGCTTGGGGGGCAAAGACAACAAAGAAATGCAGAATAGAGAAAGCAATGTTTCTGGAGATCTGTGCTGAACATGCATGCCATAGAAATGGCCATCAGCAGAGTTACACTGAGCCAAGAGGCAGATTGCTGCAATCATTTGGAGGCTGAAAATCACCAACTGCATTATGGCACTGTTAATTAGTGTGGAGAATGTAAACAGGCAACAAAGTTTTGGACATGCCATGCCACTCAGAAAGGCCCTGCCTCCTTTGAGCTCAGTGGGATAAGCACAGTGAAGCATGCTATGCTTTCCTCACTTGGGTAGCTTTTCTGTGTGTTAGCCACGTACCCTCTTTCTTCCTGTTACTCTATCCCAGCTCCTCTGAAAAGGAGCTCTGTCTTTCCAAACAGGATTATCTTTCTGGCTAAGCCATGTAGTTTTGCTCCTAGCCGTTCACTCAAGACTCTTAGCGCAAGAAATTGTGAGTCGTGATTCTTTTTTACCCAGCATGACTCTTTTTGCTCACTGAAGGTCCCCATTACCAGTACATTTCTCCAGCCTTCCAGACAGAAATCCATGACGGATCCAGAGTGAATATCAAGACTGCTTCCTAATAGCAGAAAGTAATGTCTACTCATGCCTGGGATGACAGGAAGGCAAAGGAGTTGTTACCATACAAGGCATGCGTGGACATGTTGAATCTGTGGAGAAAAGTGATGACTGATGTAGCAAACAGAGAAGCCCACTATTCTGGGAAATGTCTAAAGAGATGGTACTTCACTCTCTTGAGCTAAAATTTGATCACCTCTGATACATTATCTCTGTTTTGATATATAATTAGCAATTGCTGGGGGGAAATGGAAAGGGCAAGTTTTCCTGCATAGCTTCATTTTACCGCCAGTTTTGACTGGAATCAATGACAGCTAGGTGAGAATGTGCGTTTGCAATTCCCTTCTCAGAATTGAGTTGTGCGGTTCTTGTGGTAATCCAAGAAGAGGTCTCAGGGAAGACCTCTCAGAGAGGCAGACGGTACAGCCTCCACTTAGAGCCACTGAGGCACAGCATGTCATTAAGTTGTGGCCAGTGCGCCCACATAGCTTATGCTGAGGTCAAAGGGAGAAAGAGAAGGAGGCTACAGGTTTTGGAATATTTGGATCACTGAAGATCTGAGGCAAAGATCAACAAAAACAGCTGAGTGAATGTCCTGCGAACATCCAACTGAAAGAGGGCTGGGGGTAGGCACACGTGAGGACATCAATGAACAATACATCTCAGCACAGAGAGCGGCCAAGACAAAAAGAAGGAGCTACCAAAAAGAACACTCTGGACTAACTATGCAGGGTCCAGTCAGACGCAGAATAGCAGAACCGCAGAAAGCCAGACAGTTCGAAGTTGCCTGTCCAACAAATTACTGAACAACCCCTTTGAGCAATTTGTACTGGCAGCTTGAGATTTTACTGGCTCAGTGCTTTGAATCACTAGAGCATGATGTTTTTGATTCGGTACTAGATGCCCTAAAATTTGAATTACTGTTTCATAGCCCACAGCACAGGGAATGTGCTTACAGTGTGCTTCTGACAATTACAAAGCAGTTTAGAAGAGGAAGTTTATACAATAATATTGTATTTGTGAATATTATTTTCTAGCTGACTGAAGTTGTTTATCTTTCCAGCAACCTGTTTACTAAAAATTCCATTTGCCCAAATGCTTTGTTTCAGATTACCTATGTCAGTAGACAATTCTTAGGCTTTTGAGAATAATTTTTTCAGAAGTCTTTGAGAAAGCAATTACAGAAATTAGATGTATGCTTGAATTTAAAAAAAAATTTTAAAAAAGGAAATAGGGTTATACAGCTGAACAGGTAAAATGTACACAAGACTCAGCCACCTACTTAGTCTTAAGTGATAGTCTTATCTGAAATTACAACTCTAACAATTACTTGTTTCACATCAGCTATCCAACAGTTTCTCAGGTGGCTGAATTTGTAACAAAGCTCACCAGCAGCAGTTCCTATTTATTTCAAAAGGAGTTGTGTAATTCAACAGCTTGGAAGATTAGACTAGCAGCATTTAAAATTGGTCACTGCTAGCTGCTTCGTGCACTTTTCTGTTTTCATTAGATACTAATATTACGCAAAGAAGATCAGAAATGGATTAAAAATCTTATGTTATCCCTTTAGGCCCTTTAACATTTTGGTATTTCTGGGTCTTGAGTGTTTCTGTCCAAGATATCATGCAGCTGTCCTCCGTTATTTGTTTCAGTAATGGTGTTTCTGCTTAGCATTTTATTCTTTTTATTAGGAGAACGGGTAAGTAAAGTACCAAATGAAACAAACAAAATATGTTTTTATGTTTAGGTTATGGTCTCCTGTTCTATTTTTACCCAACTAACAATGCTTACCTTCTCTTTCCGCTACCCACTTTATATTGTTCCCATTTACTTCTGCAGATTCTTCATGCTCCTCAGTGCCCTCTTATTTTTCTTAAAGAAGAGTAAGAACATATTACCTCAGTCTTTCGCTGAAGTACAAACATCCAGATCAGTGGTTCTTATATATATCTTGCTCACTATGACTGTAGCCACAGTTGGTAGAGGTAGCAGAAGTTGCAGTAGCAACAGCTTTCAGTATGGGCCAGGACAATGTGTTTGACTACTCATGAATTACTTAGGCAGCACTTTGCTATGGCACATGTATACTAGAATTTGGGAATCTCAGTCTAGGTCACCTTCGGTCCAGCATGGCTTCCAAAAGCATCTCTCCTTTTCTGAGCACCTCAGAAAGCTGAAACCTGACCACAGCACTTCTTTCTTCGATTTAGGATTCCTAGCTGTCACCTGTGAAGAAGGAAAATGATCTTTTGAATGACTTTGAATATATGTGTTTTAATACTTGATTAATTTTAATGTTCTAGAAGAAAATTTTTCATCTACATGATGTGTTAAAAGTAACTTAGTTCGATATATGTATACCTGTGGGGTTTTTTAACCTAAAGAATACAGAAGTAGTCCTCATTCTTTTATACATTTCTTTTTGAAATCTACAGTGCATTTAACTTGTAGTAAAGTGTTCTTCATCAATGCAGTTCTTTTAGAACATGCCTGCATTTCTTGCAAAGTATGAAGCAAAGAACCTTAAAAAAAGTACTGTTTGTTTTACCTTACTGACAGACCTAAGTGTGAAAAAAGCCAGCACATCTATTTTTTCAACAAATCAATTAACTCTTATACAAATCATACCCCACATTCTTTGAAAACTAATTTTGCAAGTAACAACTTAGTGGTGGACCAGGTTCTTATGGAACAGCTAAAACGAATACATTTTCTTGCACTGTGTCTCACACTAAGCTCACGCCAAAGTTGTTACCATTCTGCCATAGAATTATTGTAATAACGACTCACCTTCTTTTTTATTTATTTGTTTTTTACTGAGCTTTGTTATTCCACATATGCTTTTCAGCTGGAAGCTTTTATACCAGAAATCCTTTGAAGAGTGGGAGTAGCTCTATAAATTTATCTGGAAATAGAGTGGTTTCTTTTACCTTGGCTGCTCACATTCTTTTATTTCCAAGTAGTTAAGTGCAATGAATTTGTCAGATTTTCATGAAAGCCAATACACGTTATCCAGAAACGTGCAACACAGTATCAGTTTCCGTACCAGTCCACATTTTCCTTCCTCTTATGTCTCTTCAAAAGTTAGAAAATGCAATTTATGTATCAATGTCTTTTCTAGCATTTTTTGAAACTTTATTTGACACTAAGTATCAGAAATGCTATTTACCTTGTAACGAGTTCTAAAGTTAGCTCTTTACCGAAAGACACAGATACTCTTACAGGTTCTTCTATGTTCCCGTACCTATTGAGACACATCGGACACTCTACTGAAACATGGCATTTTTCTGCTGACTTCCGTTTCTCTCTTGTGACTCGTGATAGGGAAGCACAGCTCCTTTTTTACTTTACATCTTACCCTTTGTATATTGAAAAGGCATCTTTTTAGTTCCAAAGGCATGCATGTGAATTCTGCGGGTTTAGTAACCTGTTTTTTTTTTTTCAGTTGCTCATTATTTTCTATCATTTCTCTCAAAATATTCTGAACTCAGTTCTCTGCGACAGGAGCAATCATAATGAAAGAGCACACTGCATAAATACTGAAAACACAATGAAATTACCTGAAGTCACGGAATAGGTAAATTTTAAGAGATTACATACGTATTGTTCGCTGTGACATTCTCAGAATCAAACAAAGTTTTCTTCACCTTGCTAATTAGAACATCCATTCTCCGAAATAATGAAAGCTACTAATTTTGAGTTGCTTGCAGAGTTGAACTCAAAGCAAACAACAGTCCTCTCTTTTCTGATAGTTGTTGCTAAAGCACCGCAAAGCAGGAGCCATGCCAACTCTCTGACTGCCATGAAGACAGAGCACAACTACCGGCCATGCAGGCAGGCGTATTAACCAGCCCTTGGGAACGCAGCACCAGCTACAGCAACCCAACACAGCCCAAGCCACGCGCTCCAGCTCCAGGTTGCCTCACCAAACCAGCACAGCTGCTTTCAGCCACAAAGCCCAACACGTGGCACAGCACAGGGCGCTCCTGAGCCGCCCCGGACAGCAGACATGCTCCCGCGGAGCACACACGCAGAACGCAGCACTCCTGCGCCTCCCTGTTGAAATCCCACGCCTTAATGTTTAAATCTTCCCTGCTAGTTTACGATCGGTTATCAAATGCTGCATTTCACGAGCAGAACGAGGAGTGCAGCACCTGCCATCGCGCTCTCGGTCTATGCCACTCCCGCCCTGTTCGTGATGGGATATCCCACGATCCATAAGGTTGGTGTTCCTTGCAGGGCTGTTAACTATGCCAGGGACACGGCTTGCTTAACAGGTTCTGTAACAGAGTAGCACGAAGATGCAAATACTGTAATAGGTGAAACTACTTTTAAAATTTCCTTTAAACGAATTAGCATGTTAATGGGTTGGATGCTGTGCTTTGCATTTTCACTCCTGCAGGTCTTCGCAGATTATAAAAAGCAAAAAGACATGAAATAAAAATATTATTCTCAATTCAGTATTTGTTTAGGTCATCCTCTGCATTTAAATTCAAAGATTAACAGCATTCATATCCTTACAAGAGATACCTGTAGCATAGCATGCAAACTTTATGTATAATCCTTCATTCAGTTCTTTGAGTTTCCAGTGCAATTTCTTCAGTTGTTCCTCTGTAACATTTCTAGGAGGTGTGAGGAACAGTTTTCCCAAGAAGTAAACCCTGCTGATTTAATCTAGTCAGGTGCCTCATTTCCCTTCTGACCTATATGCAAAAACATAGAAAAACATTAGGTTCTAATGTTGGTCCTAATGTCCTTCCCTTAGAACGACTGCTGCTTCACTTCCCCCCCTGCTTTGTGGGCCCCTTACACCATTTCCCTCACCTCTCAGGCTCCTGGACGACCATGAGTCTCAAAGACGTGAGGAAAGTGCACATTACCAGGCCTGCAGCAGGCTGCTGTTGATGGCCAGTAGACCTGCTGGGATCAGGAACGATGCTGGGAACACAGGAGGATACATGTGAGGGATGGTTACTGAGTGACCCCACACTGGAGTGATACTGGATGAGGATTCAGTTGTGCTGTGAATATACCACGGGTGTGAAGGTGGGGGGACAAAGAGCAGGTATTCACATTCAAGGAACTCGCTTAGCAGACCATGCTACTGCCATCCTCATGGCCTGCTTTCTCCCACTGCCCACCACAGAAGGAACAGCGGCCGTCATGAGTTGGGGAACACGTGGAGCCTGTATGGGGCTGGGGTATCAGCCTGCAACACACAGGGGAAGCAAGAAAAGGCAGCATCCAGGGATGGTGTGGAAGCCTCCAGCTCTTACCTGTGACTCAGCTGAAACTTGCTGTGATCTCCACTGCAGAGACTGCTCCAAAGGATGAAACCCACTAGTTTAGAAGAAGGGAAATCTGGAAGGGCTTTCAACAGTGAAGACAACAGGGAGGGTTACCCCAGGAGGTAACTGATATCACATGTTAATCAAGGGCATCTTCCAAAATACAGTCAAAGCATCTGATTATGCTGCACTGGAGAATACGTCCACCTTATTACTAATATAACTAATCCTACATTACATTCCTGGTTTTCTTCTTTTTATATGTATTAAACGCAAAATCCACTGATCAGTACTGCTAGTGGTGACTCCCACTTGACTCACAAGTAAAACTGCATGACTGGAGTGCCTCTTCCACACATCCACACAACATTGTCAGTAAAATATTTCCCAGTTATGGATTTAATGTTCAGTTCTTGGAGTATAATAGGTTGTAGCTGATTTCCACTGAATTTGTTATCACATGCAGCAAATCTCCTGTTCCTTAAAAATCAGTTGTATTATTTCCTTTTATCTTTTTCCACATAACCAATCTTTTAGCCACTCTTTCACTACCATACATGTTGCCTCCATGCTTTGTTCACAGATGGACTTTGTATTTTTCACTGAATATTTGCAAAGGGCTGAATTTCTTCACATGACCAGTAATCAGTCCTGTATGTGAAATAAATGCAATAAAAAGTTTAAAAATAAGTAAACGTACTCTGGCAAGTGCTTGTTTCCCTTTAATGTCTGTTTCCTGTCATGGATTTTGTTTCTGTGGGCCAGAATTGCATGTAAATCTTCCTGCGTCTTCAGAAGGTTATTTATATATTGGGACTGGATGAACGCCCATTTCTTCATATCTTTCTGTCATTCATTAATTCTTTTTCAGCAATAAACTAGTGTACAAATATGAATTACTGGCAAGCCTTAAAAAACTGAAAAAAACCTATAAAGTTGCAGAATGTAACTAGTCACAGTGCATAGTCGAGAAAGATGGCAATGTCTGTTGCACTGAATGTGAACCCTGGGTTTTCACTCTCGTTAAAGAAAAGATCAAATGGATTTATATTAAAAAAAAATCATTATCAAAGACTGACTTTGAAGTATAGAAAAAACTGATACCACTAACAATATTGTCAGGCACTGAGACAACTTCTTATAAAGGTAGTTCATACACAGTTCTGGCACTTGAGCAGCAACTTGCTTAGGGCACCATTTGCCTTTGTAAAGCTCCATGATAGTAATACTTCCCTTCAAAAAACAGTTGATTCATAAAAAATGGAAACAATTAGCTTAGTTTGCTAAACCCCCAAATGATGCAAATTTGACATTCATTTATCAGCATAAACTGGACCTTACTTTTTTCTGTCCTCCAGTGTTCAAATTAAACCGCAGCCTCTAACACTTCCTGTTTGCACCGCTACCGCCATTGTGGATGTTTTTTCTTTAATTACAACCTGTTATTTTAATTTTTTGGGGGCCTATTTTGTTTGAAACCATCATTGCTAACATCATGGAAATCAGTAAGGCAGAAACTCCTACCCAAACAACCAAACAAAAGAAAACACCCAAATCAAAACCAGTTTGGGGCGCGCCTCTTACTAAATCAAACCAGAACAACTCCAGAATTCTTAATGCAGCCCACAAACAGGCATTTCCCTTTTGGCCAATAAAGTTTTATGTCTTTTTGCCAGTGGTGAACTTTGTTTTTAATATACCACATATTTTCCTGACGCTTTGGCTAAAAGAAAAACCTGCTGCAGTTTAACTACGTTATTTTGACTTTCAATATAACGCAAGCACGGACACACGTATATTACATTACCTTCTATCCTTCTCATCACTCCAGAAGTCTCTCTCTCTCTCACTCCATTCTGTACTTTGCTGCTGTTTCCATCTGTTATAAGAGGCTGTGATCAACTGCTCCATCTACTTTACTAAGAGTTTACTTAAACATTGCTCTTGGATGTCTTCATTTTCTTATGTCAGCTGGTTTCCTTATGACCGTTTCACAAGGGAGTCTGTATATTGTTATTGGCAGTACTTAGCATTTCCTCCTGATTGTGACAAAGGTAAGCTGCTTAGTTGATGATTTTCTGGGGGGGCAAAGAGGTTCCCCTGGGACTTCAAGGATATGGGACACATATATTACTGAAGTTCCGAGGATATGAAATATCACATAGTATTACATAATAAAAAGATCAAATTAACAGAACATAAACTGAAATACTACAATCAAAATCCATAGTAAAATCATCTTTTCCCCCCGTTTATAAGATCTCTAACAGAAGGTCACAGCTAACCAGTACTTAAGATTCAGTCCTTCAAGTCTCTGTAGGTGCCCAATACCACACAGAAATCTCATACTCATTACAGACAGTGTGCTCTTAAAACTCTTGGGTTACAATATGTCACTAAACACACTGTTTCCAAAATCATAGACCCAGACTATTCACTGGAACAGAGAAAGGAATGAATCTGTACCACGCAGTAGGAGCCTGTTCCTAATTTTAAAATTATTTCTATAGCTTAGACTAGTAAAAATAAAAGATGTTTAAAAATGAGTGTTCCTTAAATCTAGGCTGCTTTTCAAAGAAGCTGTTCACTATTCTGAGCATTTTTCTTCTACTGAAAATTTTCAGTGACCTAAATATAAATGCGCACATAGAAAAATGTCTCAAACCCAGGGTCAATCATAGAAGTTACTTTTGCCAGCACTAGCCTATGTAGTCCATTACATTTTCTTTCCCAATTAAATTTTATTAAGTTCTGGTATTTCTGTTGGTTTCTGGGTGTCATCAGTTTTAATTACTATTGCGCTTTTTTTTTCTGAGTTTGAATATTTTTCATCTACCTCTTGTCTGCCCTTACGAAATAAAAGACACTAACATTTTTGTCATAGTATCTTTACCACATGATTGCAATCCTCTATATAAAATCAAATCAAAATGTATTTTGAATTAGATGGAAATATATAGAAAAAGATAAAGCTGCAGAAACAGAAGCAGGCTAATCATAAACGCAGCTAACAGCCTAATTACAAAGCTTACCATAAAAAACCAAAGCCCAAGAATAAACATAAAAATCTAAACAAAGGAAAAAAAGGCGTTCTCTTCTTCAGAGAGGCAGTCACATTTAGGCCGTTACACATTTCACAGCATCTATACACCTAAAATAGAGAGGCTATTTGACTTTGACTGGTTATTTGGCCATTCCCAAGTGTCATACCATAGGATGGGAGGTGTCAAAATTACGCTCCTGAAATTACAGTTTCTTCTTCCCTGAAGTTAGTATCAACCTACGAAAGATGGTTTTTTTTTTCTTTTTTCTTTTTTTACTCTTTACTGTCCTAGTAGGGTTAAATATTGCCCCTACTGTGTTAAATATTCAAGATGAGCACAAAGCACACAATCTTATCCCAGATACTAGTGCTATTACTCTTTCATTCTACCCACATTGACAACACTATGTGACCAATGATCAACAAACCTAGTATCACTGATTAGTGTTTACAGAGGCCATAAGCTGCAAGACATAAAGCATTGCTGGCAACAATAATACCCCACAGAAGGACCTTAAGAGCTGGCACATAGTAAGCTGAACTAATGCCAATAATGTTGAATAACTTTTAAAAAATATTCAAAGTATAGATAGGACCTTGGTCTATCCCACTAACTGTGTTTCAGGAATTCACCTGTCTGTAATTTGCTTCTCCATATGATACGAAGCAACAACACAGAAGAGTTCTTTCAACACTGACACATTTTTAAGTTGTTGAATTGCTTGCAGAGCACTGGCAAAATCTTAAATTTTGTCCAAAACCAGAGGTTTGAACCTATGGTGGAAATCAAGAGATTTATTTTAAATAATGTCTGTACTTAACAAATGCTAAGTTTTGGCAAATACTAAGAAGGTACATCAAATTCTTAACCAGTAGTACACTTCCATTTCTAGCTTAAGCAACCGAAGGTAAACAGATGGGGAGTGTGGGTGTGGAGAAGAGGACAGATCTCCTGGTATCTGCCTGGAACAATCTCTGCCCCCCTTGGAGTTCCTTTGTTTTCGCTTGTTTCGTTTCGAGCTGCAAGAACTCTGCAAATGGGTGTTCCCAGCCTCTGGCAGCCATATGTGCTGCCTACTATCTGTTTTCATTCCACTGTGCTATGGAGACAAACACACTCTATTTTCAGTGTTCTACATTTCCTGATGTTGCACATATTATGGGTTGTATCTCACATCTAAAGCACTGTATGCGAAAAATCTTCCCTGGACTGATGAGTAAAGGCAACAGATTATCACACAGGATCAGATAATTTTCATTACTTC
>Ga0065711_1044011_pt1 | contig 14380 bp, 6 predicted proteins | sample Hoacrofraction12_FD_59098 | JGI IMG/M metagenome (GOLD analysis project Ga0065711, IMG submission 59098) | Hoatzin crop microbial communities from Cojedes, Venezuela - Epithelial fraction 12 v2 (version 2) | ecosystem: Host-associated > Birds > Digestive system > Esophagus > Crop | place...
CCCGCCTGGACAAGGTCCTCTACAGCCTACTGTAGGTAACCCTGCTTCGGCAGGAGGGTTGGACTAGATGACCCACAGAGGTCCCTTCCAACCCCTACCATTCTGTGATTTTGTGATTCTGTGTAATGCAAGATGCCATCCTGAAGAAGGCATGAGAGAGGGGGCCGACATACTTGATGCGTTCCAGCTATGATCACCTTGTGGTAGGGTTAGCAAGGGGCTGATGAACCAAAGCATTGTATTTCAGGCTATTGAACACTGCCCACTCCCTTACAGCTTGTATGCTAAATGAAGGAATGACCTTTGATCTTGCTTTTTAATTAAGCACCTAGCTAGAAGGTTTCACAGGCCATGTTATTACCTGTGGGCTTATTATTATTATATATTAAGATAAAGGATTCAGAGTGTATGGTCCTGGGCCTTTTTCTTTTCTTACAATGCCTTAAAGCTTGCTCTCTGTCTGCATTTTTAAAGATTTTATGCCAGCAATAAAATCCAAATTAGAAAAAAATTCCCTATAAAGAGGTTGGGCCAAAAGCTATCAGTGTGACTTCTTTGAAGTTAGTGAGCTGAATTTGTCCTGTGGTATCTCAAAGAATTAGACATATTAGAAAAGGGTTGGTCACTGAAAAAATCAAGTTAAATGAGACACCAAAGCTGACTCTAACCTGCCAAAACCCTTCCCACACATGGAAGCTTTGAAGTGGAATGAAAAGACTAAGTGAAGCCATAATTACATCTTGTTTAACTTGGCCCTTTAAACAGCTAACCCTTTAACTTGCTTTTCTTTTTCCCACATCTGCATACTGCAGAACTCTTCAAATCAGCATAAAGCTTAATCAACAGATGATTAAAAATCAAATCTACACTTTATGCTTCTGCTTTGCTGAACATTGCACATGTACTTAAAGTTAAGCATATGTTTAACAGCTTTAAGAAATCAGGACTCCTCTCCTTTTTCTTCAAGATGTCTTTCTTTTTTCTTTTGAAAAGGTGCTTGAAATCATGTAATATATGCCCTTGTGGGAAAGAATTAATCTGGGACTGGAGTGTATAGGGATCATTGTCCTAATAGGTTTTAAGCTATTTTTCTTCCTCTTGCTTTTCAGTATTCACAGTGGCTGGGAAGAAGTAGGTTTGCATGGCTATTTCCCGTATTAGTTTCTGTTAGAAAGGTGCTCTAATGGCCATTTAGTTCATGGTGATTACGCAAAGTGCTGAAAATAGGATTAGTACCTTTGACTACCTTTTAAAATATAACTGACTTTATATTTTGGTGCTGGGTGTACTATTTTTTATTTTTTTTTTTATAGCCTATGCTAAAGCTCTTTAAGTCTCAAATAGAAGCAGGCTGATTACTGGAATTTCCTGACTTCTTTGGTTCCAATAACTCCGAAGGGATTCATTTGCACAGTAACTTTAATTATCTGAATCTTGATGTATTGAAATAGTGTTAGTAAGGTGCGGGAGGAGGAGAGAAAGACGAGAAATTAGCTTCCAAGAAAAACAACTTGATATTTTGCTCAGAGTTGTATAGAAATCTCTTCAGGAGAGAGTGGCGTGATGGATGTATATTCAGGTTAAGTAAGTCTTGTCCCACTGGTGGTTGCTTTCATCTGCTGTGTTGACTTGGGTCAGCTGCACTGAAATATGATGCTTGCAGTATGTCCAGATTACATAAACATGCACAACCTGTATACAAAATAATTCAGAACCTCAGGAAAAATATATTCTTTTTCTTACCTGTCATCTCTTTGCCATCAATGTGGCTTGCAGAGGTGAGAAGAGTCAGTGAATTAATTTTACTCTGAGAGGATTTTAAAAGCGTGAGAGTTTTAAAAGCCCTTTCTCATTCTGGTTACTCCTGCCGACTTCATTAGCTTTTCACCCCTGCAAGTCACAGGTCAATCTCGTATTGAAATCTTGCTCCCACACAGTTAGGTAATGCCCTTGGTGAGAAACTGCAATTAATAAATAACAAACAGTAATATGTACAAGGCAATGCATATCCTGAGAGAAGAGAGCCCGTGATTTCATAAGCAGCTGAACAACATATTTTCAGATTCTAGAGGAGAAACTAAGACAGATCCCCTCCATCCTATGTAGCAGTATATTGCTCCACAAATTTACTGCAAGAAGTCGTTTTTTCCCCTCTGTAAACAATTCAGATAGATGTGAACAACTTCCAAATAGCAATATAAGTTTAATTCATCTGTCTCAAGTGACAAAACATATGTCACTGGTGCCTATTGCAGAAGCAAGGAAGTCTGCTACATGGTGTAGTATTATGCTTTATAACCATGCAAACCTTGTTGTTAGTACTAGGGCATTTTGGAAGAGAAATCTAAGTGGCAACTACAGCAATCCTTTCTGCATGCACCTCCCTTCTGCAGGGTGTTCACTCTTGGAAGAGAATTGGTTGCTGCAGTTTACTAGGTCTTTTCAAGGCTAAAAGACAATGTTTTCTTTCTCTCCCTTTTCATATTCTATTTGCTAGGAATGTAAAAGGAGATCTGAATAAGAAAAGAGAGGTAAACTCATTGATTCACTAAAATGCTGAGTTTCATCTCTGGAAAGTTAAGCAATTTTTAATATAAATTCTCCCTCTCTACTAGTCTGTGTAGTATAGTTTGTTATGTGGCAATGTAATGATTTCAATTATAAAACATAAAATCTGGATTAGAAGTGAAATTATATTAGTCCAGCAGAGACATTTTTCAATAGTGTGAACAGGTGACATTAACCAATTGCATTTCTACCATAAAGAAATGCCACCAAAGCATAAGTTCTACACTGCTATGAAAGCAACGTCTGGTCTAAAACACCCCTTTTCAGAGAAACCTGAAGCCAGACAGGTAGGGAGACCTTGGGCAGCTCTGATAGCATTCACAGTTCCAAATCTGTTTTTTTAAAAACTATGGCAGTATTTGTGTAATATGCTCATCCAAGAACCCAAATCTGTTCTCCAGCCCTACAAACAACATGGACTTCTTAAATTTGCATACAGTTTCAGGGTCTGCCTATGTAGATGATAGTACTAACTCTTTAGAAACATCATGTTAAAAGGCTTCGGAGAAAGGTAGAGTCACAGCATGTGGTATCTATTATCTATAAAACTGACCGTAATATTTTAACACAAACAGTTTTTCAAACATTGAGAACTAGGAGTGGAAACGAACCTGAAGACATGGTAGTTGCACTTTTAAGAGTCAAACAAGACATTGAGAAAGTAAACTCTCCATTTAGCCATTTCTACACAGTAGGATCCCCCAAACTATTTATCAGCCAGAGATCACAAAAACAACTCCAAAGAATATATACAACCCTCTGCACTGAACAGATGTTTTACCACTTACATGCTACAGTTCTGAAATTTTTAGAATTACTCAGATGCTGCAAAAGCTGTGAGGCCTCACTGTTTATTGCTCCTAGTGGATATAAAATCAAATAATGATTTTTTTGTCATTTTACTTTATGGAAAGTTTTACACTGTCTAGTCCAGAACAACTGTGTTGATCTTTCAAACGAGACATAAAACTTGAGGTTTTAACCACTTCTGTTCATTAATATCCCTTGAGGGTGTGAGGGGATTTTTTTTGGCAAGATTAGGAGTATTAGCATCCTGACTAATTACAGCTCTGGTAATTACATTCTTCTTATCTACATATCCCCCTGCAGCTTCAATGGAATATCATTTGTTCCTCTCCTGATGTGCTGTGCAGTGCTGTTAAACGGTTTGCGTAAGTGTGCCCAAAAGCTGCCACCGGCAACATGTAGCCAAAATTTGCTTATTAGGCACTCACTATCCCTTCTCTTTCTGACTCTTCGGGCTGGAGTGGGGCTAGGGGCATCCAAAGCATAGGCATGGGGGGCAGTGGCCTCCTCCTCATATGTGAGCAGTACCTTCCCTGGGTAAAGCCTTAGGAATGAGCATTACTTTGCCGTTTGTGGAGAAGGAACAAATTCAATTTCTCATACGACATGCCTTCTATACATTTCAGAAAGAACCACAAGGGCGAGGGAAAACTAAGGGCAAAAGCTGATGGGAGCAAGTAGGAAAATCCTCACCCCATGAATATCTTCTGTGCTGCACGCTGGCTGTTTGTCACAGTTTCCCTCTTTGCTTTAAAAGGTATGGGAAGGGACTTTCAAAACAGCCTAAAGGACCGAAGTGCAAAAATTGCATTCGATTTCAATGAGAAGAAAGCACCTAAACCCACAGGCCACTTGGAAATCCTAGCTATTGAATATAATAACAGGGAGCAGAGCCAGAGGCTCCATACGGTCCTCTGGGAATTAAGCTAATGCCAAACCTTTTTAAGTGTACAATACTCAGATGCAGCAATGACAGGAGCAATACAAAACCTTAAGTAGATAGATAATAAACCATGATTAAATATGAACTACTGTCTTTTTCTTCTGAAAATAAAATGGCACTGGGTTTGCTGACTTTGAAGAATGCTCTTTGGCTCTGCTCTTGGAGCAGTGGAAACTGATGATAAGACAAGTAACACAGAAAGCAATAATAAGGTGACATTGGCCAATTTAGGGAAAATCTGCTCTAAGAGATCACTTGGCACATGCAAAGAAGTCAGCCCTGCCCAACTGATGGGTGAAGAAGCTTTTGAAGTTAAGGTACAGGCAAGGAGAGGCTGTTTTGGGATTGTGATTAAGCCCCTTCTGACTAAGAAGGTGGCCAAGCCATTTCTACCTTCCATTTGGAGTGAAATGATCACCAAGGACAATCTACCACTGCAATACCTTAAATCTTTAAAGTGTCACGAGTTAGAAAGGACTACCAATATGTGTAAATGGTGCTTACGAGTGGCTGGAGGGACGCGTAGCTGTAATGGTGAAGTATTCTGTGCAGGTGTACAACACTTTTTTGTAAGTTGCTCTGTTTAGATGAGTTTTAATGATACAAACATGATTAATAAAGAAATGTTGATTCCTCTATTGACAGTTTCAGTTTCCTCAATTGCAATGTTCAGGAAAGAATCACTTTATCCCAGCTTATTGTGAACCTCTAAATGTATACTGATAGAGCTGATAGAGGGAAAGTAGTGTAGTCATATCTGGTCAGGTTTATCTTCAGAATTACACATTTGGCTATAGCATAAGTAGTATGATTGGGCAATAAAAGCCATTTTATTCTTAAAACAAATGGCAGGAAAATGATTTGCTATACAGTGTTATTTCATTTGTTTTGGAAGGCTTTTGATGACATCATTAACTTATACGTAGAAGAATAAGAATGTAAGACAATTTTCCTGGCAAGTTAAAAACTATTGATATTGGAGTGCAAATAAAAAAAGTTAAAACAGAGCCATCATTCATCTTCCTTGCAAGTAAAAGTAGAATAAAACATGTTTTATGTTAGTATAATTTGGGTAAGTTATGAGCAACTGTCTGCAGGTGAGTGATCCAGAGTTCTTTGAACTTCGTCCTAGGAATGAGGGTCATAAACTCCCAGACTGTATGTGGGACTCTAAATGGATAACCACTGAATGGAAACAGGATTGAGGGAGAGTCTCTGTTACATGAACAGAAATTGCCAATGTTTTGTCCAACAAGGCTCAGTGTGCTTGTCAGCAAAAGCAGGACTGTGGAGAAGGAGGAGAGCTGGTTAGGTGAGGACACCATGCCATTGGATCTCTGCTGAGATTCTTGATTAGTTGAAGGGAGGCACTGAGAAGTTAGAAGGGCTCTTGAGAACTGTGACAATGATTTAAAAAACCAAAAGCAAAGGATTCCAGCAGCTAACATAGTTTAGTTTATAAAAAACCAGGTTCCTGGCAAGCTGAACAGAATCTCTAATGGCTATAAAGGGAAGATAATTAGCTCTTCAATATAAGAAGCAATACTGGAACCAAAACAAAGTGCTGGGAGGTAAGACTAAGGAGAATATTTGTTATTTTCTATGAAACACTCTATATTTAAATTAAATAAATTAGGACTGTTATACAATATATTTTAAACAGAACAGCCTGGCACAGGTGCTTCTTCTGGCTTAATTAGGCAATTGGAAATCTCAGAAATCAACAGCAATATCCCAGCAGAATGTGGTAGGGCCCCGCATGCATTCCCCCCACTCCTGGTAGCCCCTAACTATTCAACGAGCAGGTGTTAAAATTCTGCTGTCAATACTATGACACTGTCAGTGGACAGCAACTCCTTGCTCTTATGCATGATCAGTTCAGAAAGTAAACCCCACTGTTCCTGGCACTTTGGTTAATAGCCTTAGGCTCTGACGCCGAAAATATGTGAGCACAGCCAGATTTACCTGTACTTGCAGAGGAGCCACTTTCAGATTTGTTAAGATGCAGACAGCAGATGAGTAGGGTGCTCAGAAGCTGGAAGCAGATTTCAACCTGAGCACATCACTCAAAGTGCTGTTTTGAACTTGGCCCTTGAGATAGTGTGAGCAAGCAGGTAGATAAACCTCTCTTGCTCAGCCTGCTGGTTGAATTGATTTTCCACAGAAAACATTAAGGGAACAAACACTGTTGGAGATACCAGCATATGTGCTTGACTGGGGATTGTTTTTGGAAGTATTGGCTGTGTAAGAAAGGTTTGTATTTATTACCCTGCAACAGAAAATTTTTGGTGGTTTGGGAGTATCTTTAAGGCTTTGTACAAAGATGTTAGCAGAACAACCAACCCATAAAAGCACAGTTGCTAGAGCAGAAATGATTTCTTGGAAGGTCAGTTCAGCAAAGTGGAAGTGATAGCCGTTCAGATTTTTGCAGTCATTCTCTACTGAGTAGCTAAACGCGTATAGAAGACTTCTGTGCTGAGAAGTTGTTTGTGTGTTAAAAGAAAATAACTAATTCTGCCTGCAAGAGTTGGGACCTTATGTACTCTCTGCAGTAGATCAACAACATTTTCTCAACATTGCACTAAATCTATATGAGCCTCATAAATCATTCAAAATCATTTTCAATAATATCATTATAATGAATAAAACTATGGCAGCTGAGAAATGAAGTCAGCTACTTACTGTACACACTAAATACTTGAGATTTATATGCGCATTTTGTTTGGTGTCTGTAAAACTCGCTGGTTGTGAATTTTATGGTATTGCCTGAAGCATATGTTTTCTATCAATACAGTGGGATCAGATAATCATTGCAAGGGGAGTTAGCTAGTAAAATTCAAACAGATGAGCTGCAGTATTTTAAGGACCATATATTAAGTCCTAGTGCAGGAAAGTACCTAAAGCCAAATCCAAAAAGGACTTTGATGCCCAACATGGGATTTAGGCAGAATTTAGGTACCTAAACAGAGAGGTGTAATCTTGAAAATATTTTTTAAGCTTCTGTTTAACCCAAGGGGTGTGAAAACTCCCTTGGCAGCTTATTATTTTAGTTCTCAAGGTAACTGGTGTTGAATGAAACACTGCTCAGAACTGATGCACTAGCAGACCTCGTCCACAAGTTAATTAGCACTTTGGCATGCCATTCATTCCTGCATCCAACCATAGTCCATAAACTATGTTCCGTTGCCTAAATCCTTGGGAGGAACTCAAGACAGTAGAAAAGCTTAACGGGACCAGCAGCTGTGATCAGCTTTTCTCTTTAATGGTGACGGAAACATGACTGGTATCCTCCTTTTTTTCTGCTGAGTAATCTTGCCAATCCAGACTCTACTCTCTCCTCAGTCTCTCTCAGAGGCTGGAGGCCAGGAAGAGTCAGAGGTGTGCTTGTGACTCAAGGCAGTCCCAGACCATCAGACTTTAGTCTTCTGGGGAATGGATGTGTTCCACTCATCCTATTGCAGCAGGACACAAGGCAGGGAGTAATTCAGGAGTAATTAATGGGAGACAGAAAGGTCAAGAAGAATCTTGATTTTTTTCTACAGGGTATGGGCATTCACCTGATGTCTCTCCTCCAGAGGCATCACAGAGTCCTCATGGCCTCTAAGGAACTGTGGATCAAGTCTTTAAACGTGAAGTATGATAGCACCTAAATTTTAAATGCTTTGGTCTTTAATTGTGTCTCTCACTCAAACTGATACACGTCAGGTTCAGGTATATGTTCAAGGCATTCCGTTGGGGCTCCCTGATCTAACTCTGAAACTCAGGTAAGTGTTGTACAAGAGGACTGCAGATGACAGTGCAATGTTCAAGCTCCACCAACTGCTCTATTCAGATTATGAAATTTGAGGCTTCCGCTATTAGGCTTCTAGCTTACCTGTGGACTCTCTCATGCAATTACTCCAAAATACATTTATTTCATACAGGTATTATCTCCCATTTTTAATAGCAAAGCCAACAATTAATAACTGCTTACACCGTTCTTGACGTTTTCAAAGTGCTGAGCAAATATTAATTTACTTTCTTCATAAAACCTTATGCTCCTTGTGATACTAATAGACTGGCTGAGTCATACCTTCATGTTCATAAGACATACTGTCTTTCCCAGTGTGTTTCAGAATTTATACAAACGATTTTACAGCCATTTCTTGAAAGGAACTGCAGAATCTCTGAAGTGCTGGTTTATATTGTTGTAGTTACTGTATGAAATGAAATTTGCAACATAAAACTGACAAGATACTTTTTATTTTTATGTAAGGTTGGAACATCTTAGAAAAACTGTTTTTAAATTTAATTTCATTAAGTGCTGAAGAGGTATCTTTCTCAGCATATTTTCTGAACAGACACAGAAAAACTTCAATTCAATTACAAAACTTCTTGGAACCTTATACAATAGACTAACCTTCTGTTAAAAATCCCCAAACAACAAAACCCACAACAATTTAGAAAAAACAGTAACCTTGCCACCCTGTTGTTGCAAACTTTCATTTCAGTTGACAACTAGAACAGCAAAAAATATGTTCTTTGGAGATGGTGAATTTCCTTGAACAAATGACTTTACAATACATTTATTTTTGTTCTGAAATGTGTGAAAACACAAGCGATGGTTTATAAATATGAAGCTATGACTCAGACAATCTAATAGCATCACAAGGAGTGTGGGGTTTTATGCAGAAATGAGAGGGACTTATTTAATCCTTTTCTAGTTCAAGGCCAGCTTCAGCTCTTGGATGTGCAGTGTATACAAACAGTTTCATAACCTGAAATCTCAAATTGTTATGCCTTTGCATGCAAGTAGGGTGGTGAGACTTTGAAGCTCTATTGTAATCTATGCATTATGCTCTTGAGACTAGAATCTAGCACTTTGGGAAAAGTGCTTTTAAAATAAAACACGACAACTGTGTTGTTGGTTTTAATGCAACACAACTGCTGGCTTTCAGAACAGGTAATACATAGCACCTATTCTGACAGGACTGAATGACTGGTCTATATCACATCAGGAATGTTTTTATTCAAGACAGATGCAAAAATGTATAAAATCAGCAGAAGAAAATGTGCACCTCACTTGCACCCTCTTGCACATCAGACTTGAAAGTGCTTTGGGAGGGGAAAGCACTTATATTTTCATTGCCATAGGTGGGGGAAAAGTCTCAGTCTGAATTCAGGTTCTGAACCCAAAGCTATTTATGCATTTCATACAATGTTATATTTTTAAGAAAATGCATAAACAGTCTCTGTACCCAAGATTGTTCCCCACCCTTCTAGGGCAGTACCTTCATCAGAGGTCTGAAATAATCAGGTTCCTCCTTATTTATATTTAAGCTGATCTTATTTGTCTTGCATTTGTTGTTGCCAAGGGGTCGTGCTTGGTCAGGACAGGTGGACAGAGATCCCATCGGTGCTGTGTTTCATCCAGCTAAAGCAGTCCCCTGGGAGTGGGAGTACTTCCAAGAAGACTGGGTGAACATGCTAAGTCTGCCTCATGATCCAATTGTCTCACTGCTTTCCCCAGCATCTGTCTGACTAGGTGATGACTTTTAGCTTTATTTAGGTTCCAGTTTCTGGAAGCTTGAAGGAGCAACCACTTTCAGCCACTGCATTTTCTCCATTCCAACCATTGCTTCTTCCCTTAGTAACATAGCACCAGAAAGAACGGAATGAATCACAGCCTCGTGATTCCTAACCTTTAGGCGTGCGGAAGCTTAATGGGATTCACAGCCTTCAAGTGACAGCCCTAGGCTCCAAAGACGATGGGTTGTTAAGTATGCATCAAAAAGTTAAGCTGCTAAGAGTCAGATTGCCAAAAGGTCACACACTGTGCGGGAGGAAAAATATGTGCCCTAAATGTAGGTCCCTTAGCTTCCCAGTGCTCAGGATTCACACCCCTGAGCCTGCTTCTGCCGTTAGGTGCCTGATGCCTTAATTTCAGAAACTGTCACTGAGTCAGCCAAAGCTTTGGAAGACAGGGAGGGAAGTCCCATCACCCTTCTTATCCAGTAAAAGTAAAAGTTATCCATTTTAATTATTCACGGAAGATGAAGGAAACAAGCCTGCTTCCTGAGGAATGTGGAACCACGTCTCCAGCCTACAAGGGAATGCCCAAACGGCACAGCTTAAGGAAATCTGTGAGAAGGGACATTCTTGGTCCTATGCCTTGAAGCTGACCCAGATTGCACAGGTGTAATTAAATATCCATTGAGTCACATGATAGAGAAAATCTTGGATACAAGTCTACAGCTTTCTGGCTAGGACATTGACTCTGAAGGAAGGGATGTGGGTTTCATTCTCTGCTCCTAGATGTACGCAATACAAATTAGGGAAATTGCCCTTTGAAGTAGAGCCTTGTAGACTAGTTTTCTTTATCCTGGATGAATACCTGCTGTCAGCCTGGATGCTGCTCTTTCCCCATGCATGGCAAAATTAATGCCATTTTTTTATTGCCACCCTTGCAGAAAAGCTTCAAAAAGAAGTTTAAGCAGTTTAGCTGCAAATTCTGCTTGTCAGGGTGATAGTTCAAGAGCAATTAGTTGACTTAGGAACCTCAACTCCACTGAGTTTCCCAGTCAGAAACTATTTTTTTGGGGGCTGGGGTGGGGGGGGTGGGGAGATGTTGAACTGAGGGAATGTTACCACTCCCAGCAATTAAATATTGTTTAGCATGCTACTATTTCCAAAGGATGCACCCTTGGTGAAAAGTCTTCCAGTTAAGCCTCCAGAGCATTGCATGAAGGAGAAGAGATGTGTCACAAGGCATGACAAAGCTGGCAGGTGTAGGGGCCCTGTGCGAGCTCGCAGTGTGCGATGACAACCCAAGTTCATCAAGTTGAGATGAAAAGCAGAGAAATGCTGTGACTCTCAGGAATCACATGAACCGCCCTGCCACAAACTCTCTCACCGTGAGCAGAGTCTGTGGAGTTAGTGCATCCATCCTCTCTGCCCCAGGGGTTTTCAAAGAGCCTCTCAGAAATATTACTATTCGCTACTAAGGTGTCAGGCACTGTGATAGGTGAAAGGTCCACATTGCATATAGATTTAAAAGATATGTAACTTGCTCAGAAGAGATAAGAACACTGAAAAGCATACAAATATTAATTACAGAGAATCTATAGAACAATTGGCAACAGGTAGGTGGCTGGTAGTTACAACTCTTGTGCTTATTACGGTTGTTAGGATTACCTTGCTATCATCTCTGAGCCAGCCTACTTCATCTATCTAACGCCTGAACTGAAAGCTCCTTGAGCCAGCATTTGTCCCCTCATTTCGGTTAACCCAGTGATCCACCTCAGGCCTTCAGGTGCTGCCGCACTGCACGTAACTGGCACTAATTCCATTACACAGGTTGTTCCCAAATCAGGGATTATAACCCCTACAAGCACTGTTCAACTCACAGTAACACATGTTCATCCACTATTGATGCTGGTATCTGGGCCTGCATGAAAAGGATTGATCTCAAGAGTCAGAATCAGAAAGAGTTTGATAATTACTGCATTAGACCATCTGCTCTAGAGATGTATTCTATTGACATTTTCTTTTCAACATTCATTACTGCACGTCTGTCTTCCTCTTCAGTATCTTTAAAAGCTTCTTTTTAACAACAGAGTGCCAGAGTAGTCCAAAATCTTTCTTCTTTCATTGGTTATCAAACAATGTTATATTGGATGACCCCCGTTTTACCAGGAAAATATTTTCAGCTCCCTTCTCGTGTACCCATCTTCAGTATTCCCTGAAGCATGAAAAATCCTCCCTACTGACTTTGTCTTTTAACTCTTTTGCTATAGAAGCTCTCTGTTAATGTAAATAGAAACAACTCAGATTTGAAGGACCTACTGCAGTGTCTAGAAAACTGAGTCTGAGAGGAATGTGTACTTGAAAATTGTCTTGAATGAATTTATTATGCCGACATATGCTAAAACTTAAAACTGCCAGTGCTGCAAAGAAAGCTGTCTACAGCTTCTACTCTCATTTACAGGACCAAAAGCGATAAAATTTTATTCTCATAAAAAGTGGTGTGTTTGCAACTGGGAGCAAGGTAGAATCAAGATACATTAAGTAAAATAGACATAACAAGTGCAATATAACAAATGGATGCAAAAGTGAATTTTTATCATGACAATCCATTAGTGTTTTGCAGCCAGGCAGAGAAAAACAGTGACCTGGAACAAATCAAGAGGAATGATGCGTGACTTAAGCTTCCTTCTGTAAAGTGTGATCCATATTAATAGTTTTTAATTAGAAATGTTTTTTATTTATGGGATGATGAGCTAATTTGTGCCCATTTTTGTAATTCATTAAGTACCCAGCTTAAAGAAATAATGGACCAGTCTTTGGACCCATTGCAAAAAAGATTCCCCATGAAACAGAAATCGATCAGCACATAGCTGTGTGCTGACCAGTTGCATAAGCCACTGTTATCCTCAAGACAAACCTGACTAAATCTTACCATCAATATTTAAAATAAGTCTAGTGCAAACCATGTTTTTTAAAACCCTAAGCTAGTCATCTAGAAGACTGACTTTGTCCATAAATGACATCTGGAAGGAAAAACACCTGCATAGCACTTTCTTCCGCTAGTGGAAAGATGTTCACCACATACAGGACTGGCAAGCTGCACAGAGGAAAGCGCTGTCTGGAGGGATAGGTCCATCGGGCCAGGTCCTGAGTCTCCAATTTGAAAGAGACCCTGCCATTGCTAACTAATGTGTCTGACACTGGACACATAAATGAGCCTGCATATGTGTTCCTATTAGCTGATCTGCTCAAGTACAATGTCACAGGCAGTAAGACTGGGCTCTGTACTCTCCCCTAGGTGGGATGTAACTCTCTATCATGTACAATGTAAACCAGCTGCCACAACACTTGCACACAAGCCCTTACACTGTATTGCTTAGGTCAGAAGGTTGAACACTACATGAAATGTGCAGTGACACTGGGCTCCCCATTGTACATGCTGTTAGTCTGGTTTTGTGTACGGTCGCACTGTACATGAACAACTGGTTACTGGGGCCTATGGTCAGAAGAGCTTGTGACTGAGCAGAAGAGTACCGTGTATAATAAGAACTTTTGAAAACCTGCAAAAACAACCACAATAATTTGTTGATTTACACCTAAAAAGTCAGAAAAGTTTCTGCAGTCATGTTTCTGTCAATAGTTAGTGTGCAAGTTTCCATCTTTTAGTGTGTCTACTGCAGAAATGGCTGAAACAGATTTATGTACATGAACCTGTTTGTCACTCAGATAGTTTGAAAAGAGTTTGATACTTAAATATTGGTTTGTTATTGTTCTTGCTTAGGGCTGAAAGGGCACATGCATTTTTGCCAGGAATGGTGCATAGGAGAAAAAAGTGTTCCAAGTCCAGCAATTTCTGTCTCTAAAGCTTTGAAACATTAAATAGTAGTAATGCTTGGCTGGAGCAGGTCTTGATAATTCAAGTCTTGCTCTGGACTCATGTTAAAAGCAGCACCCAGCTGTTCAATTAGCTGGTGAAAGGGAGGTGGATGAGAAGTTTTCTTTTCAAGTGGGGTTGGCTGCAGAAAGAACCATTAATCATGTGAACCTAAGGTGGTGCGTAGGGTTTGGTTGACCTTGAACCTTACGCACTCCTGTGGCTGAAAAAACCAGGTTCCCCTAATTGTCAGTAATGTGAGTACATTACCGTTTAATCATCATTCCCTTGAAATGGCAGCCTTAATTTCATGGTAGCATTTACTGTTCTAGACTCACTAGTTGTGTCAGAAATCCAAGCTCTGGCAAGCTAACCCTCTAAGCTTGACTGGAGAAAGCTTTTGAACTCACTGCTGCTTGCTCAAGAGGATGAAAAACAAACCTTAAAGTTGCCAATATTTATGTTTTGGGGAAACCGGTTGAAAAAGAGAAAGAGATTTTCTGAGCTCAGAACAAAAATAGACCATTAAAAAAGCTTATTTTTTTTCCCCCTTTGAAAATTCCCTTTTCATTTTAATTAAGCTCTCACAGGATTCATGATGTTGGAGAGTTTTCAAAGAAACAGAGAATTTGCTTGCCAGCTTTTTGTTGGTTTTTTTGCTTTGCATTTCACCCCCCCCCCCC
>Ga0065711_1044012_pt1 | contig 14380 bp, 8 predicted proteins | sample Hoacrofraction12_FD_59098 | JGI IMG/M metagenome (GOLD analysis project Ga0065711, IMG submission 59098) | Hoatzin crop microbial communities from Cojedes, Venezuela - Epithelial fraction 12 v2 (version 2) | ecosystem: Host-associated > Birds > Digestive system > Esophagus > Crop | place...
CTCATGGTGTAGATTCGTTTATCATCTTTATTATTGTCCTTTACTTCATCTTTTATTTCGTCTTTTATTTCGTCTTTTATTTCGTCTTTTATTTCGCCTTTTATTTCATCTTTTATTTCGCCTTTTATTTCATCTTTTATTTCGTCCTCTTTTTTATCCTTATTATTCTCCTTATTATTGTCTTTTATTACTGTGCTCATTTCAAAATCATTATCAGCGCTGCTCATTTCTGTCACTCCTTACGTCTTATGAATTATTATGTTTTTTTATAAATAAATACACGTTTAGTAAAATTATATAAATTAATTTCTACATCAATCATATTCTATAGTAGAACAACCGTCACCATCTTTCTTGACAACGATTCCTCCTCTTTCAAACGCCTTGTCTAACTCTTCTATATGAGATATTAATCCGATAATCCTTGATGTATCGCTTTCTTCCAAACTTGTAATAGTATCAATAACATTTTGTATATTAGCTTTATCCAGAGATCCAAATCCTTCATCAATAAATAATGAATCCAGCTGAATTATCTCTTTTCCCGAACTCGAATCAATCTCCTGTACCACTTCACCCAATGCCAATGTAATTGCCAAAGATGCTTGGAAACTTTCTCCACCTGAGACCGAAGACACATCTACAGCAGTTTTAGTTATTACATCAAAATCAAGAGTAATTGATGCATCTCCTTCTTTCTTTTTAAACTGCATTTCTCCTTTACTTAAAGTTTTTAATTGTTCATTTGCTTTTTCAATAATTTTATCCATATATCCTGAAAGAACATAATCCTCTAACCCAACCCCTTTTGTATTTTTACTGTTATCTTTACGTTTCATGTTACTAAGTTTTTCTATCCAAATATGATTTTCTTCATATTCACGAAGCTTATCTAAATATTCTTTAATTGTTTTACACCTTATAATATTATTATGCTCTGCACTTACAGCATTATAATAATCTGTTCGTTTTTCTCTTAGTTCTCTAAGCTCATTCTTCTTCTTTTTATAATTCTCTTCTGTATCATTAATTATTTGCTCTATTTCTTCCTTTTCTATAGTCTCGGAAATATCATATTTGCTAAGAATCTCATTCAATTGTTCTTTTAATTTATCCGTGCTTCCCTTTCTTTCGCTGATTTTTTTCTTCAATTCTTTTAAATCTTTATCTTTATAACTTTCAACATCTTCTATAATTATACGGTCAATAAACTTTTGTAAATCTTCAATTATTTTATCTATAATTTCGTCTATTTTTTCATAGAATGATTTATCATCATTTGTTTTACATATTTTATCTATATCTGTTAATTGATTAACCAAAGAAATAATTTTCTTCTCATCTGTATTATTTTGAGTTTCATCATAAATCTGTTTAATATGTTTAATAATAGAATCCCTTAAATGTTTTAAATCCCTTTCCTGAGCTACAATTTCTTTATTGCAATCATCTAATTTCTTAGACAACGATTCAAAATTGACCTTAAGATTTTCTAGATATTCCTTTTCTTCTTCATTTATTTCTTCACCAACGTGATTAAGATCATTTATAACACCACCGCATACAGGACACTTATCACCGACTTTAAGTTCCTTGGTAATATCGTGAATTTTACGTTTTTCACTCTGTCTTTTATCTTCTTCATTATATACCTTCTCCGCTTCTTCCTTCTGTTTTTCTAAATCCTTTTTAGAAATCTTTGATTGATTTAAGTTTTCAAAATCTTCTTTATATTGACTATTCTCATTTCTAGCCTTATTTAATTCATCAATAACATTTTGTGCATCTTTACTGTTTACATACGATTGTACATCTGCAACATTTTGCAAAGCTTCATCTATCTCTTCCTTAAACTCCTTTGCATTCTTAAGCTTATTTATTTTAGTATTTAATATATCCAGTTCTAACTCTTTCTTATCAATTTCAGATATACATTTTTTTAGATTATCTTCGTCGCTATCATTAAGTTTCTTAAGATTTTCTACAATGTTATCAAAGTCAGACGAATTCCTTTTTTTAAAAATATTTCTTTTAGGCTTATTATAAATATCACACAATTTTGTTTTCTCTTTAATAAACTCACATTCATCCTGATTTTCAATCTGACTTATTTTTACCTCATTAATCTCTTTATAAATTTGTTCTCTTTTTTCTGTACATTTATTCTTCATTATCTCATTTGCTTGATTTAATACTTTCTCCATCTGTTCATAAATCTCGGTGTGAAAAATAGCTCTTAGAATATCTTTTCTATCTGAACTTTTACCCGAAAAAAATTTAGAAAGATTACCCTGTGGAAGCATAATTATTGAAATAAATTGTTCATATGTCACAGGAAAGATTTTCTTTAAATATCCATCAATAGCTTTCTTACCCTTAAGTCCTGTACTTCCATCACTTTCTCCTATTATCTTATCATTGTTTTCGCCTTCTCTCATAAATGTATTTTCATCATTTTCCGGCAATCCCCTTTGAACGGTATATGTCTTATCTCCTAATTTAAAAGTATATATAACCTTTGGCTCAATTCCGCAGTCTCCAAGTAACTTTAGTTGACTGGATTTTAATGACTTCTTTTTTTCTGATTCGTTACCACTCATTTTTTCCATTTTAGGCGTTTTACCGTATAAGGCATAACATATCGCCTCAAAAATAGTTGACTTACCGGCACCGTTTGAATATTCACTGTTTCCGGAATTTCCCCCAGCCGTATTTCCTTTTATTAAAAAAACATTATCTAACTTTGTAAAATCTATTACAACTCCTTCTGTTTTTGTTCCCATAAAAGAACCAAATCCATTCATTTCTAATCTTATCGGTTTCATTTCATTATTCCTCCTTATTGTTGTTTTTCTGTTCTATTACTCCTATTTCCATCAGTGCATCACGTGCAATTTCATCATATAAACTATCTGTAATTTTTCCTTTTGAATTGTTTTTTTCAAGTTTGTCAAATAAAAATGATATCAGCTCTGATTGCTTTGAATCCATTTCCTCACTATATTTAACATTATAAAATCTATTCACTTGCTCCTCTCGTGACAAGCCGGTATCAACATGAATACCGTTATAATTTTGATTATTATCATTATTTCTTTCAGTCCAAACCACATCCAACACATTCATAGGTTTGAATGTATCATAGAAAATACTTCCAGTTTCCTCTTTTGTTTGTTTAATCTTTATCTGATAATATGCTTCAGAATCAAATTCCCCTGTATTTACAACTTCTTTGATTTCTTCCAATGTATTTCTTTCCAAGGTTTTCAACTCATGAGGTAATTTCAATTCTACTTCTTCATATGAAGGTCCTGTTTCCTTATCTTTCAAGGTTACAACAGTTACTGTCTTCTTATAATCAGTTTCATTAAAAGTGTATTGAAGCGGAGAACCTGCGTATCTCATTTTATTTTTATATTTCCGTATATCTTGAGGTTTATGGATATGTCCAAGTGCTACATAGTCAAAATCCTCAAGACTTTTTGCATCTACTTCACGAAGTGTGCCGATTTCACTTTTAACTTCAGATCCTCCTTCTTTAACTACCGACCCTTTTACATAAAAATGAGCTATTGCCACGTTACGTCTGTCATCAAAATCTTTTACCTCTTCTTTTATATGTTTAACAATTGATTCGACCATATTTGTAGGAAATAGATTTTTATCTCCTTCACAAATTCCTTCATCCCTATAGATATCATTTACTATTTTTGGAGATGTAAAAGGTATCAAATAGAATGTAACTTCCCCATATTTATCCTTCTGTATTATATAATTTTCGCCTTCCTTAAATATTCCGTCAAATTCCGGAGATATATATATACCGTTTAATTTCATAACCTGTCTCTCATAAGATAATCGATAATTATTATCATGATTTCCGCTTATGATATATGTGGGTATCTTATTTTCTGCTAAAAAGTATGTAAAATCTCCATACATTTCCAATGCCTCTTTAGTCGGATTACCATCCTGAAATACATCTCCTGCAATAATAACGCAGAATCCGTCATCATCTTCTTCAGCTTCAATCTTTTTTTTCTGAATAATCTGCTTAATCTGACATAGAATCTCCCATTGCTCCTCAGGCAAATTCCTTGCAACATTTCCATCTTCCTTTCCCAGTCTCCCCAAGTGAAGATCCGCTAAATGTACAATTTTCATAACCATTCTCTCCTTTTCCGGAATTTACATCTAAAAATTCCTTAATTTTTTAATATAAAAAATCCATAACGACCTACGAATCTCAAGCTGCATATTATCTACAAAACCTATAGATTCACAACTCTACTCGTACATCATTATGGATTTATTATAACACATTAACTTTTGTCTTTTATATAGTAAATTGACCCACTCTTTACATTCTTTACATTCTTTATTTTCTTTATTTTCTTTATATTCTTTATTTTCTTTATTTTCTTTATTTTCTTTATATTCTCTACATCCTGTAAGTATTTTTTCCGCTTTCCTTGGCTTCAAACAGCATCTTATCAGCCTTTTCTATAATATCCGTCCAACTCATACTGTTGTACTCTATAAAGATAACTCCCGCACTGCAGGTTATATCCATTTCCTTACCGGATTCGCTGTGACTGTATCTGACCGAATTAATTATATTCTTTATCTTCTCTTCAACCTTGTCTTTGTCCTCGGCATTTTTTAATAATATTCCAAACTCATCTCTTCCGATTCGTCCTATAATATCCTCAGAATCCACACATCCCGCTATACAGCTCGAAACCCTCATAATTATATTTCCTGCGGATATGTTTCCGAAGGTATCTCCTATGAGCCTGTAATTGTCTATATCGACTATGGCAAGAGCGTACTTCTCATCCTTCTTTAATTCCTCTGCTACAAGATTTCTGAAATATGTCTTGTTATGGAATCCGGTTTTTGCATCCTTACGGGATTTCTCCGCATAATCGATTTCCATACGCTTTTGCTCATCTATATTCTTAAACATTACGAATATCTTTGAAATGTTATTCTTTGCTACATTAGGGAAGAGAACGACCACCATTCTCACCCAGATAAAGCCTTTTTCCTTGTTACGGATTCTTATGTCATTTTCCACAACATAATCACCGTTCATGATTCTCTTTCCAATGTCATTGCTTCTGAATATATCCATAAGGTCCACATCCTCTGCATGAACGCACTCGGTACAAACATTCCAGAACCACTGATCCATACTTACAAAATGGGTATCAACCTGAAAAAGTTCTCTGTATTTTATAGGATCATAAGAAAAGCTGTTATTTAATGAGTCGTATTCAAATACTACGTCATAAACATATTTTAAAACTCTTCTGTAATCCGAATCCTTTATCGGAGAATCCACGTCACTGAAGGTGTATCCCTCCTCCTTTGACATATGCACACCGGCAAACTTCATCTTTTCATCTGTATATTTGCAAACAAAACTTGCATTTATCAACGTTTCCGCATTGGACTGAGGTTCCGTTATATCCTTTAAACTTACCCTTGCCGAAACTATGAACACATTGTCGGCAATCTTCTGCACCCTGGCATATTCGCTTATTATAGCATACTCGCCTTCCCAGTTTGGTTTAACCAAACCATACAAAGGAATATCGTCATTGCTCAGAGAGTTTTCTAATATATAATTACTGTCTTTATCCAAAAAATATCTGTGATATGCGTTTTTGGATATTTCTATTGCTAATTCTTCGACACTTTCCATCTGCCGCTCCTTTATTGCAGGTTGTATTGTTACTCAGTGTTTCTCTCGTCGATCTTTATATAACAGGCTGCGTGAATTTTGCTCTGTATCCGGCATCTACAAGTGCCTTCATAATCTGATTCTTATGGTCCGTTCCAAAGGCCTCTATCGTTATCTTCAATTCAACCGCTGCATTTCTGTTTATACTTACAAACTGATTATGCTCAAGCTTAACAACATTTCCCTGAGCATCTGCGATTATATTGGCAACCTTAACAAGTTCACCCGGCTTATCCGGAAGAAGTACAGATACAGTAAAGATTCTGTCTCTTGCAATAAGTCCGTGCTGAAGCATAGATGACATTGTTATGATGTCCATATTACCGCCGCTTAAAATTGAAACAACCTTTTTATCCTTAAAATTAAGATGATTCAAAGCTGCAACTGTAAGAAGTCCTGAGTTTTCAACAACCATCTTATGATTTTCTATCATGTCAAGGAAAGCAACTATAAGTTCCTCATCCTCTATCGTTATGATTTCATCAATATTCTTCTGAATATACGGAAAAATCTTTTCTCCCGGTGTCTTAACCGCTGTACCGTCTGCTATAGTACTGGCTGAATCCAATGTTGTTACTTTGCCGGCCTTTAAACTTGCGCTCATACAAGCCGCATTTTTAGGTTCTACACCTATAACCTTAATATTCGGATTAAGTAGCTTTGCAAGGGTACTTACACCTGTTGCAAGTCCGCCTCCGCCGATAGGTACAAGAATGTAATCAACCGTAGGAAGCTCCTTGAATATCTCCATAGCAATAGTTCCCTGTCCTGTTGCTACAACCGGATCATCAAAAGGATGTATGAATGTGTATCCCTTTTCCTCAGCAAGTTCCAAAGCCTTTGCACATGCCTCATCATATACATCTCCGTGAAGAATAACATTGGCGCCGTAACTCTTTGTTCTGTTTACTTTCATAAGTGGAGTTGTTGTCGGCATTACAATAGTTGCCGGAACTTTATATAATTTAGCGGCATATGCAACACCCTGAGCGTGATTACCCGCTGAAGCCGTAATCAACCCTTTCTTTCTCTCTGCTTCCGAAAGTGTACTTATTTTATAATAAGCACCTCTTATCTTGTATGCACCGGTAAACTGCATATTCTCAGGTTTGAGATAAACCTTGTTACCTGTAGAATCACTGAAATAATCACTGTAAATTAAATTGGTTTTTAATATTACCTTTTTAACTCTTTCTGTTGCTTCTTCAAATTTTTCCAATGTTATCATAGTATCCATAGTTTCTATCTTCTTTCTTTAATATATTTTGCTTATCTTTTTTGAATCGATCTTTCTGATCTAAATCAATCTTTTCTGATTTGAATCGATTTTTTCTGATTTGAATCAATCTTCTCTGATTTGAGTCAATCTTTTCTGATCTGAATCAATCTTTTCTGATCTGAATCAATCTTCTCTGATCTGAATCGATTTTTCACGAATCAATCTCTTTCTCTAATCGATATTCATATAACTTTGATGCTTACATTATTCTGATATATCCACATCAAACAAAGCATCAACAAAATCATCTGCATTGAACTTCTGCAAATCATCAATTCCTTCTCCGACACCAACATATTTAACCGGAATTCCAAGTTCCGCCTGTATGGCAACTGCTATACCACCCTTTGCGGTACCGTCCATCTTAGTAAGTATAACTCCGGTAATGTCTGTACATTCCATAAACTGTTTTGCTTGAGATAAAGCATTCTGACCTGTTGTAGAATCAAGTACAATCAGATTTTCTCTATATACTTCATTATATTCCTTTTCAATTATTCTGTCTATTTTTTTCAATTCTGCCATAAGGTTTTTCTTGTTATGAAGTCTTCCCGCAGTATCACACAAAAGGACGTCTGCATTTCTTGCCTTTGAGGCCTGTATGGCATCATATATAACTGCTCCCGGATCTGCCCCTTCCTGCTGGGCTATAATATCCGCTCCCGATCTCTTCGACCACTCTGTAAGCTGTTCTATAGCCGCCGCTCTGAAGGTATCCGCTGCAGCCATAACAACCTTCTTACCGTTGTTCTTAAGCTGCGCAGCAAGTTTTCCTATAGATGTGGTTTTTCCTACACCATTTACACCTATAACAAGAACAATGGATTTTTCATTTTCAAATCTGTAATCATTTTCCTTAGTACCCATCTGTTCTTTTATACTTTCAATCAAAAGAGCTTTACATTCTTCCGGCTTCTTAATCTTTTTCTCTTTTACTTTATCTTTTAAATCATCGATGATCTTTTCTGTGGTATACACACCCATATCGCCCATGATAAGGATTTCCTCTATCTCCTCATAAAAATCGTCGTCTATTGATGAGAATCCCGAAAATACAGAATCCATTGATGACACAATGTTCTGTCTTGTTTTAGAAAGTCCGGAAACAAGTTTCTTAAAAAATCCTTTCTTTTCGACAGGGGCTTCTTCTGCAGGTACTTCTGTCTCTGCTTCTATTGTCTTATCTGCAGCCTCCGGAATTTCTTCTGCCACTTCGTCTGTCACATCTATAGCCTCCGAAATTTCTTCTGCTACTTCGTTTGTCTCATCTGTAGCCTCCGAAATTTTTTCTGCTACTTCTTCTTTTGTCTCAACTTTAGGTGTTGGTGCTGCCGTTACAGCCGCAAACCTTTCCGAAATAGCCTTTATTGAATCTTCGATTGACTCTTCTTCGTTTTTTTCTGAAACCACTTTCTCTGAAGTTGTTTCCGCCGAAATCATTTCTGTCTCTGATACCGCGTCTTTAGCTGCATCTTCCGTCACCATATTCTCTGATATACCTTCCGGAACATTATCTGCAACCTTCTCTGTTGCATTATCTGCTGCGTTCTCTGCTGCGTTCTCTGCTGCATTATCTGCTGCATTCTCTGCTGCATTCTCTACAACATTCTCTTCTTTATCTTTTTTATCAAAAAATTTGTTCTTAAACTTACTAAACATTTTTCCTCCTGATATTAAGCATTCAATTATTCGTCAAAATACGCAACCGATTCTGTACTCAATTCTGTACTCGATTCTGTACTCAATTCTGTACTCGATTCTGTACTCAATTCTGCACTCGATTCTGTAATCGATTCTGTAATCGATTCTATTTTCAATTTCTCATTGATTACGCATCCAATTCCGCATCCAAAAGGTCTACGGATACAAGGGTTGATATTCCCTTCTCCTGCATTGTTATACCGTATAATCTGTCTGCTGCCTCCATTGTTCCCTTTCTGTGAGTTATAATAATAAACTGTGTATGTTCGGTTAATTTATGAAGGTATCCGGCATATCTTGATACGTTTGAATCATCCAGGGCTGCCTCTATCTCATCCAACAAACAGAACGGTGAAGGCTTCAGGTTCTGTATTGCAAACAACAACGCAATTGCCGTTAAGGCCTTTTCTCCTCCGGACAACTGCATCATATTCTGGAGCTTCTTTCCCGGTGGCTGAGATATAATGGTTATGGAAGCCTCAAGTATATCCTCTTCTTCGCTTAATTCAATACTTCCCTTTCCGCCTCCGAAAAGTTCTTTAAATACCTTATCAAACTCAACCTTAATCTCTTCAAACTTCTCGCTGAACTGTTCTCTCATTCCTATATCCAGCTGATTTATAATACCTTTAAGGTTTTTCTCTGCATCAACCAAGTCATCATGCTGAGTCTTTAAGAAAGTATATCTTTCATTAACTTCCTTATATTCTTCGATAGAGTTAACATTTACGTCTCCAAGCTTTCTGATATCAGCCTTCAATGCACTGATATTTTTCTTAAGTGTAGAAAGAGATTCTCCCGTATCGGTCTTAAGTTCTTCAGCCATCTTATATGTAAGTTCGTATTCGTTCCACATATAATCTACAAGTTCTTCCTTATTGGTCTCGTATTTTTGTAAAGCTCCCTCTAATCTGTATTTTTCCTTATCAAGTTCATTCATTCTCTCAGACATTTCTTCTCTTTTATTAAAGAAATCTTTATGATCTTCTGTCTGTTTTTCCTTTACATCGATAAGGTTCTCAATTTCCTTTGTAATCTCATCCTTCTTCCTCTGAGATTCTTCAATACTCTCAAGAAGGCTGTCTATCTCTTTCTGCTTAACATCCGCCTCGTTTTTTGATGAATCAAATCTTCCCGTCATTTCCTTTAATTCATCTTCATTAACAGTGATTTCGCTTTCTATTCTTGATATATTTTCCTCAGTAAAGTTTTTGCTCTGCATTACTTCACTGTAACTGATTCTAATCTTGTTAATCTCTCCCGACTTATCCTCGGCCTTTTTATTAAGAATCTCCAATTCATCATTAAAAGCCTTTATCTTTTCTTCCAAAGATTCATTCAGGGCCTCATAGGTTTCCAGTTCACTTTCCAATTCGCTGTTATTATCCTTAATATCTGTCATCTGAAGTGCAATCTCTGCATCTTCCTTCTTGTAATCTTCATAATTCTCGTGAATTTCCTTAAGCTTCTCGTTAGCCTGACTGATATTCATCTTCATTGTATTCTCAAGAATATACTGTTCCTGAATAACCTTATTTATCTTATCAAGTTCAGATGAGGTTGCAAGACTTTCTTCTCTTGTGGTTTTTATAAGTTTTTCTGTTTTATCAAGTTCTTCCTTACCCTCTTTAATGGCTTTGTCAAGCTCTTCAATCTCTCTTCTTCTTCCAAGGAGATTGCTGGAATTCTTATATGCACCTCCGGATAAAGAACCTCCTACATTGAGAAGTTCTCCTTCAAGAGTAACCATTCTTATGGTATATCTGTATTTTCTGGCAATGGCAAGAGCGTTGTTGATTTCATCCACTACAACTATCCTTCCGAGAAGGAATTTGGCCACTGCCTCATATTCTTTATCAATTTTAACTATATCACAGGCCAGTCCCAATACTCCCTTTTCATTAAAAACATCTTCGTTCTTAAAACCGGTTCTGTTTGCAATAGAACTCAACGGCAGGAATGTTGCTCTACCGAATTTATTTTTCTTCAGGTATTCAATCATACTTTTTGCGGTAGCTTCAGTATCTGTTACTATATTCTGAATGGAACCTCCCAAAGCCGTCTCTATAGCAATCTCGTACTTCTTCTCAACTTTTATAATATCTGCAACTACACCTACTATTCCCTTATTACCTGATTTAAGCTCCATAACCTTTCTGATACTGTTGCCGTAGCCTTCATATCTTTCGGTAATGTTCTTAAGAGAATCAAGTCTGGTTACATTTCTCTGATACTCCATAGAAAGCATCTTTGACTTTTTATCAAGGTCGTTAATCTTTTCCCTTGCACTACTATAGCTGTCTGATAACTCTGTTCTGGTCTTATTGAGTTCACTTATCTCATCCTCAACCTTTTTCAGTCCTTCTTCCAGTTCATTTACAAGTTTATTCTGACTTTCCTTGTCTCCGGAAAATTTAATAAGCTTCTGGTTTAACTCGGATTTTCTTATGGAAATCTGCTCAAGCATGGTACTGTATCTTTGAATCTTGGATTTTACCGAAGATTTCTGATTCAAAAGTTCTATAATCTCTCCCTTTGAATCCTCTGATTCCGACATAACCTCAGCTATTTCTTCGTTAATCTTCTTGAGTTCTTCTTCTTTATCAGCTATGTCTTTTTTAATTTTATCCAGATCTAAATCAATATCCTTCTTCTTTGCTTCGTAATCCTTTATCTCCTTCTTTAACGCCTCAATCTTTTCTTTGATAGAATCCTCTCTGTTTTTTAAGAGCATATCGTTTGATTTTACGGAATTAATCTGTTCCTGTAAAACCCTAATCTCTCCGTCGGATTTTTCCTTAAAAATATCTATCTTATTAATCTCGTTTTTCTTCTGTTCTATCTCGAGATTAATTTTTTCCATTTCAGATTCCAGGACCTCATACTCTGCCTTAATCTTATCAACGGCATCCTTTGTCTCATCGTAATCATTTTTTGCAATGTCGTATTTTCCCTGTGTTTCCTCAAGATTTTTATCTATTACATCCACATTCTGAAGGAACATATTAATGTCGTTTACCTTAAGTTCTTCCTTTAATCTTAAGTATTCTTTAGCCTTTGTCGCCTGTCTCTCCAAAGGCGCAACTCTTCCTTCCAGCTCAGATAAGATATCATTAACTCTCACAAGGTTAGACTGCTCTTCCTTAAGCTTTTTCTGAGTCATATTTTTTCTGCGTTTAAATTTAACTATTCCTGCAGCCTCATCAAAAAGCTCTCTTCTTTCCTCGGCCTTTCCGGATAATATTCTGTCAATCTGCCCCTGACCTATGATAGAGTAACCTTCCTGACCTATACCTGTATCATAAAATAATTCATTGATATCCTTAAGACGACTGATGTGTCCGTTAATCATATATTCACTTTCACCGGATCTGAATAATCTTCTGGATACCTTAACTTCATCATACTCTATAGGCAAAGAATGGTCTGTATTATCAAGAGTTATGGCAACATACGCAAACCCTAAGGGTTTTCTGTTTTCGGTTCCCGCAAAGATAACATCTTCCATCTTAGATCCTCTGAGACTTTTTACACTTTGCTCTCCAAGAACCCATCTTACCGCATCGGCAACATTACTTTTACCGCTTCCGTTTGGACCCACTATCCCTGTTATTCCGTTGTGAAATTCAAAATTAATCTTGTTTGCAAAGGACTTAAATCCCTGAACCTCTATACTCTTTAAATACATTGTTTACTCCACTCTATATTTCTATGTTATTTATAATGTTTTGTTTTATTTACGCGTCTGCCCCCCCCGCAAATTTTCTTCATGAAGGGTTTTAAGGTTCTTTATAGCTTCATATGCCGCATGCTGTTCCGCAGACTTTTTATTTCTTCCTTTACCCTGACCTACTATTTTGTCATTTATAACACAGGCAATGGTATATTCCTTATCATGCTCGGGACCCGTTTCTGATATTCCCTCATACTCAAGGCATCCAAGCTTATATTTCTGCACAATTTCCTGAAGAATAGATTTGCTGTCATTAAACAATTCTTTATTTTCTATATCATTTACTATGAATTTATATACGAATTCTCTTGCACCTTCCATTCCACCGTCAAGATAAATTGCACCAAGCAAAGCCTCTACGGCATCGCTTATTATAGAATCTCTTTCTCTTCCTCCCGTTTGGTTTTCACCTTTACTGAGAAGTAAATATTCATTTAACCCGATTTCTCTGGCAACCTGTGCAAGGGGTCCTTCACTTACCAATGCCGCTCTCATCTTAGTAAGCCGTCCCTCAGGCAAATCCTTATAATTGTCAAACAGATATTCACTGCTTAAAAGCTCCAGTACAGCATCTCCCAAAAATTCAAGTCTTTCGTTATTTGCCATCTTACTCATCATCATTTCATTTGCATAAGATGAATGAGTCAACGCATGCTTAAGCAATCCGATATCATTAAATGTGTATCCTATTACCTTCTGAAGCTCCGGAATCTTTTCTACATCATTTTCTGTTTCCTTTGATTTCAAAACATTTACCTCCCTATATTCAACACAAACAACGAGACCAGATACTTTCCGGTCTCGTCAAGTTTATACGTTTCTTACATGCTTTTACTTCTCAATAGCCTCTCTTATCTGCTCTACAGCATCTCCCACTGTTTTAATAGACTCAATGGCCTCATCAGGAATCTCAAGGTCAAATTCCTCTTCTATTCCTGTTACAATCTGGAAAATATCCAAAGAATCAGCGCCTAAATCATCCACAAAATCTGTATCCATTGTTATGCTGTCTTCATCAACAGCCAATACTTCATTAATAATCTTTTTAATCTTTTCAAATTCCATAACACTACCTGCCTTTCGCTTTTACAACTCTAAATGCTCTTTTATTTTATCATTAATTTTCTCTTCTTTAAAGGTTACACATTGAAGAATTGATGTACAAACCTCTTTTGCCTTTGCACTTCCGTGGGTTTTAACTATAAGTCCGTTAAGCCCAAGCATCGGTGCTCCGCCATACTCATCGGTTTTAAAGGATTTCAACGACTTCTTTAAAGCCGGCTTTATAAGAAGAGCTCCTATCTTGCTTCTTACGGTGGACATGAGTGCCTGCTTAATCTTTCTAAGCATGACATTTCCCACACCTTCATAAAACTTAAGAATACAATTTCCGGTAAAGGCCTCACATACAACCACGTCTGCTTTTCCTTCAGGAATATCCCTTGCCTCAACATTTCCCACAAAATTAATATCCGTACACTCTTTAAGAAGCGGATATGTTTCCTTTGTAAGAGCGTTACCCTTTTCCTCTTCAACTCCGATGTTTACCAATCCCACTCTTGGATTCTTTACACCGTAAACATTCTCCATATATATGGAGCCCATCTTTGCAAACTGTACCAAATGCTTTGACTTTGCATCAACGTTTGCTCCGCAGTCTATCAAAAGTGTAACTCCGTCCTTTGTAGGAATAAGCGGTGCCAAAGGCGGTCTCTCAATTCCTTTTATACGTCCTATTATAACCTGGCCGCCCACAAGTATTGCTCCGGAGCTTCCTGCAGAAACAAAAGCATCTGCCTTTCCTTCCTTCACAAGCTTCATAGCAACAACTATGGAAGAATCCTTCTTTCGTCTTATTGCCGTTGTAGGAATCTCTCCCGTCTCTATAACTTCGGTTGCATTTACAACTTCAATCTTC
>Ga0065711_1008979_pt1 | contig 14379 bp, 14 predicted proteins | sample Hoacrofraction12_FD_59098 | JGI IMG/M metagenome (GOLD analysis project Ga0065711, IMG submission 59098) | Hoatzin crop microbial communities from Cojedes, Venezuela - Epithelial fraction 12 v2 (version 2) | ecosystem: Host-associated > Birds > Digestive system > Esophagus > Crop | place...
GGGGGGGGGGGGAAGAAAGAAAGGATGCCACTGGAGGCTTCAGAAAGGAAGAAAAACTACAGAAATTTGGAGGGGTCAAAAGAAGGGCAATTTGAGATGATGCTGAGTAAGTGATAAACCTCTGAGGAACTGTGATGCTTCTCATCCTCTGCTCTTCCTCTGTCCACTTGTAATTCACCAGACAGTAGGCTGTTAACAGCCACACTCAACCACTTGCAAGCTGACAGGATTCAATTTCACCTTTACTCTGCCAACACTTCAAAACTATTCTAATTTTCCAGGTCACAGCTTGCAAACCACACAGTAATTCAAACCTGCTGCTTTACCTTTCCCAGAGATGTATGCTCAGCATTCCTTCTCTTGCCCTCCTCATCTGTCACTCAGTTCTCCTCTTTAAGAATTATGTCCAACAAGAGCAAATTTTTCAAATGCCACATGTTATCCAATCACTAGAATACTTTAGTACCCCTTTCAAAAATCAGATGAGCTCACAGAGTTGAGGAAAATAATGAAGTTTAGGGTTTTTCCACATCAGTAATCATCAGACTAAACCAAGTGACAAAATACAATCCCTTAATACATACTCCCATGGGGGGGGGAGGGTGGAGGGGCAGAGTTTTGTTCTGACAGAATCATATTTTCCCCAACACTCAGTGAATTCAGGTGATAAACCTGCTAAAGCAGGAGTCAGTCATAAGCCCACGACACTGTCCCAGAACTATTCCAGGGCAGTAAGCCAAGAAGCAGGCTATTGTTCTGTAAATGGGACAGATTTCCTCTTTCATGAAAAATGTAAAGAGCTTATGAAGATGAAAATGATAGATGTCCTGTCATTTTTGGCTTTTGACAAGTTTAATTGGGAGCGTACCAAGCTACTTAACTAACATTGAGCGATCTCACAGCCCCATCCCTCCCACTATTGAGATAATCCCCTCCTTCTCCAGAGATTAATTTTATATTCTTTCTTTGCATATTGGAAAGGAAAATATCATCCTGGAATGTAGGTGTCAGGCACAATAGCACAGATATGTATCCATGACTGATATACACAAAGACATTGTTCCTTCTGTACCCTGCAGTGCAACAGCTTCTGTTGCATATCCAACATTATAATAGCAGATATGTAAGATTACTACATTACATTAAAAATACACCACATTCCTGTTAATTTGCTGTTACCAACCCCCATTCCTGTATGCTTCCTAGACAGCTGCTTTGTTTTCCACCTCTCCTCCCTCTCCCCTTCAAATATTGTACTTTGATCTCTTTCAGTCGCTCCTGCTTCTCTAGTCTATTCTCTCCCATGCCGAAGTTCAGATTGTTTCATAAGCTCATTAAGCAGACTTCCATCGTTTCCCTCTTGCCCCAAGTGGAAATTCTCTGTTATTTCTTGGCTGTTTGTAATTTGCCAGAGATCAGTCCTGACATAAACTGTCACGGAGTCTATACGCCAAAGCAACAGTAACGGCATCAGCACTCAGCTTCAGAAAAGACCGTGCTCACTCAGTTGTTAGCAGGCTAGTGCCTTCTTCGCTGTATCAAAAAATGAAAATCATACCAGGTTACAGAATCAGACAGAGAAGTTTTAAAGAAATCATCACAGAAATTTCCTTTTCCTACTGTGAACCTTGGTTAAAACAGCAAAAAGGTCAACCATTGTTGTTTGGCTGCTTCTGCAACCACACCTTTTGCCACAATTTGCCATGCAGACAATTGCAGCCCTGGACACAAACAGTGGGAGGAAAAAGTTCTTTCTTCCCCCTCAACATACCTCTGCACCCCACGAGGAATACCCAACTTCTTGCCCAACAATCTCTCACTACAGCAGTCCACAAGTCTCTTGAGGGTGTACAGACACTCACGAAAGGTAGAAAAGAAGGGGTAATGGCTAAGGATGCACAGAGAAGTCAGAGTGCTGTTCCGAGAGCGATGGCTGCCTTTGGCCAGACGCTTACTGCGCGGTGATCGATTCACATCTGGGGTAGACTCTGTACTTGGAGGCTGCAGAGAAGAACCACTCTCCGAACTCTCAGTGCCCACTTCCTCTTGGGGTGCAGATGCATCCCCAGACTTGGGGATTTTCTGTCCCTCCCGAGCTCGATGCCCCCCTGTGCCTTCTCCCTTCTCCTTGGGTACTCGCTTCTGGAAAGAGCGGTAAAAGTTGACGCAGATTCCATAGCGAATGACACCTGTATCCTTGTCTGTGAGTGTGAAGACAAAGGAAGTGTCATCACGGAAGCTCATGCGTTTTTGACGCACACTCAGGCATCCTTCCGGCTGGCAGAAGAATACAACATCAGGTGGTAGAGGAAAGTCCACATGGTCTTCTAGAGGGTAACGTCTCAGCAGTTCAGGAGTCTGAGCAACACTATCGCTACTTGGCTGCCTACAAAAAAAGGAAAGAAAAAGAACATACATGGTTGACTAATGCCATTAAAAATCTTTGGTATCTCCCTATTAACGTGTCAGGAGCCCGTGGGCTCAGCTTCATCTATGTTTCTTCTCTCCACTACTATCCAGGAAAGCAGCTTCTCAGAGAAGTCACTAGCCACATCGCTCAATCACTAGCACAAGGCCGCAACTGCAGAAAGGTTAAATAAAGAATTCTGTAACATCATTATCAAGGCTCAGTAAGGACCCTGTTCAAATCTGACCAAGAAAAGGACTTTCAGGGGTATGTTGTTGCCAGGAGAACATCATGTTGTCATGTTTCTCTGTCTTTGATTTCCAAAATGAATTTAACTGCACAGGTCTCTGAGCAATACTTGGGTAGGAAATACACTATCCTTCTCCAAATATACAGTCAGATGAAAACACCCTGCATTTCACACAGAAACACAGAATCACAAAATGTTAGGGTTGGAAGGGACCTCTGTGGGTCATCTAGTCCAACCCTCCCACCGAAGCAGGGTCACCTACAGCAGGCTGCACAGGACTGCGTCCAGGCGAGTCTTGAATATCTCCAGAGAGGGAGACTCCACCACCTCCCTGGGCAGCCTGTTCCAGTGCTCCGTCACCCTCAGAGGGAAGAAGTTCTTCCTCATGTTCAGACGGAACTTCTTATGCTTCAGTTTGCGCCCGTTGGCCCTTGTCTTGTCACTGGGCACCACTGAAAAGAATCTGGCCTCATCTTCCTGACACCCACCCTTAAGATATTTATAGGCATTTAGAAAGTCCCCTCTCAGCCTTCTCTTCTTCAGGCTGAACAAGCCCAGCTCCCTCAAAGACGAAAAGTTGAATTAGGAAATCCAGCATCAATTCCTACCTGGGAAAAACAAGAATTTACTAGGAAGGAACAAATGGAAGGAAGACAAATGGTGGAATGATATGGACCTTATCCTGTAAAATTTTCATTAAGAAGTTCTAGCAAGCATAGATATATATTTCTGTGTTTGATTTTATAGTTGGATTTCATAGGATCACAGAATGGTTTGGGTTGGAAGAGACCTTATAAATCATCTAGTTCCAACCCCTCTACCATGGGCAGCGACACCTTTCACTAGACCAGGTTGCTCCAAGCCCCATCCAACCTGGCCTTGAACACTTCCAGGGAGCGGGCAGTCACAGCTTCTCTGGGCAACCTGTTCCAGTGACTCACCGCCCTCATAGTAAAGAATTTCTTTCATATCTCTAATCTAAATCTATCCTCTTTTATTTTAAAGCCATTTCCTCTTGTCCTATCGCTACATGCCCTTGTAAAAAGTCCCTCTGCAGCTCCCTTGTAGGGCCCATGTCAGATACTGAAAGACTGCAACAAGGTCACCCCGGAGACTTCTCTTCTCCAGGCTGAACAGCCCCAACTCTCTCAGCCTTTCCTCATAGCAGATGTGTTCCAGCCCTCGGATCATTTTTGTGGGCCTCCTGTGGACCCGCTCCAACAACTCCATGTCTTTCCTGTGCTAAGGGCTCCAAGGATTTAAAGTATAAGTTACTATAAAAGCTGGGTAGTAATATGCAGACCTATTTAACACTGTGGCTCACCAACCTTTGTACAACAAATCACTAATAGAACACAAAGACAGAAAGGCAATAGTGCTCATTCCTAATTTTCAACCAGAAGAACAGATTCTTTCAAGGTATTGACTATTTTCCTACCACTACTTTTCCCTGAAAGTTACTAAATCACTGCCAGAGAAATAGTATGAGATCCACATACTGAAGGAAAAAAAATACGTCCCCAGAGCAACCTCTCTTTGGTTAGATCCCTTTGCTATGATGTCTGATCTCTTACCATTTTCTAAAGTAAGTAGCATTTAGTATCATGTTTAGTAAACGGGATGTAGGAGACCTGGCTCCACCATCACTCTCCTATGGGATCTCAGGCAAGGCATTTTCTCACCTTGTAAGGGATTTTAGATGATGGTCCATGTTGGGCCACTATGGAAAATTACAAGCTGAACACAGCTGTGAGAATGCTACCTTGAAGAAGGGAATTGGGAGGACTGTTGTCAAGCAATATGTTATCGCAATCCAGAAACCGCTGTTGGCCAGCAGATCACGCACTTGGCAGGCCTTGTTGCACGCGCTAGCCATGCATGCAGCAATGTCTAGTGTTATGGGTTTGCATGGCAAGGTTTTGGTAGCAGGGGGGCTATAGGGGCAGCTCCTGTAAGAAGCTGCGAGCAGCTTCCCCCATGTCTGATAAAGCCCGTGCCAGTTGGCTCTAAGGCAGACTCGCCGCTGCCCAAGGCCAAGCCAATCAGTGATGGCGGCAACACCTCTGTGATAACATATTTAAGAAGGGGGAGAAAAAAACCTGCGGTGAAACAGCAGTCAAGTGAGAGGAGTGAGACGATGTGAGAGAAACAACTCTGCAGACACCAAGGTCAGTGAAGAAGGAGGAGGGAGGAGGTGCTCGAGATGCCAGAGCAGAGAGTCCAGAAATGGGAGTAAAGTTGAGCCCAGGAAGCAGGGAGAGGTTGAGGGAAGGTGTTTTAAGATCTGGTTTTATTTCTCACTATCCCACTCCGATTTGATTGCTGATAAATTAAACTCCCTTTTCTCCCCAAGTTCAGTCTGTTTTGTCTGTGACAGTAATTGGTCAGTGATCTCTCCCTGTCCTTGTCTCAGCCCTCGAGCCTTTCATCATATTTCCTCTCCCCTGTCCAGTTGAGGAGGGGGAGTGATAGAGCTGTTTTGCTGGGCACTTGGCATTTATCCAGGCCAAACCAGAACACCTAGTCAGTACTTTTCCATTTAATCTGCTGAGGGTATAAGAAGGGGTCACTCAGAGAGAGAGAACACAAAACACACTACGAACCACAGGGACGCCCTGAAGGTGCTGCGCCTACCTCCCTTCTCCACGATGACCCTGCTAATAGTCACCCTCCTGCTCAGTGGTGTCTCAGACATAGTTGGGTTGGTAAGACTCTCATGAAAGGGGAAACAATATGCTAGTAACTGCTTATGCAAGGCTATAATAGAGCAATAAATACTGTTGTGCTTTTAAAATAGCATGTGTTGGGTGAATTTGTGCATAGGAATCCTGCGAACCGGTTACACCTTGATACTTTAGATTTGCCCATTTCAAAATGCAAATGACACTTGCTTTTCTCTTGTCTAAGAGGTCAGAAAATCCAATCAAGTAATACTAGAATGTTTGTAATTTACAAAACAAAATCACTGGTGTAAATAGCTCTGCTGACTAATTCTCCCAAACTAATACTTTATTAAAGAAAAAGTAAAAATGTTTTAGTAATAAAGCATAAATTGGTAACACAATTTATACTGCCTGTACAATTAAGTACTGAAATACTGTATGGAAAGAAAAAAGCAAACAAACCCTAAAGAGCATTTATATATTAGTGGACACAACTAACGCATCATCTGCTGAAGAAGAAATATCAAATCATACTGGTACTGTTTAGAGGGTCTATTTGGCAGTAAATGGTTAAAAAAAAAATTATATCAACAAAGTACCAGCGAGTATATGATCAGTTCATGCCTTTGCGGTAATATTAGCTACAGAGTCTTCTCAGACATTTATAAAATTTGCATCTGATAAAAGGGAGTTCTTCCAAAAGGCATTGCTATTTGTGCATGGTGGATAACAGATGTAATGGCAAAGGCCACACAGAGCTCCTACGGACTTTGCAGTAGAAGCTACTTCAGTCAGCTCCATCTCTTATCATAGGCATTTGTTGAAGTGCCTGAGACAAGAGACCTCTGAGCATCAGCAGTCCAGCTACCGCTGCCCAGCAGAAACCAAGGAAACTGTAGGAGTCCAGAAGTGATACAGGTAAATTTCTAAGTGAGAACATCAAGACACTGTAAGCATCACTGGAGGAGGCAGTTAATATTTCTTCCTCCTTTCCCTAGTTGGTGAAACACATATGGAAAACTTGGTTATTTTTCTACAGACAATAAGTAGTAATTAAACTGTTAAATTATTCTGTCCATAAAATACAACAATAAAAATAATTATTACTTAGGATTATGCAATTTCCTCCACTTAGTCTATTTCAATATTGCACTCAAAGTATTCTGAAAAGAAAGTAGGAGGTAAAGCAACAGGCTGATGCACACAAACACTCGATATTTAGAAACGAAAGTAAAACAGACTTTAGAATACACCCGTTAAATAGACTGGCAGAAAGTTACTGCATAAACTTTGAATAAAGAAAAACAGCATTTACTGCGCACCTGTGCATTTGACAAACAGCACACATATCAACCCCACATTTCACATATGCTTTAAGCAAATAAAAATAACACTGTTTCTATTGATAGTTAATAAGACTTTAAAATAAGAAAGCATTCATGTCATTCCTATGAGGATAAATGACTATTAGAGGGAGAAACAGCCAAGTAAGGCAAGTTCCAGATTTCTTTTTACAGTTGAGTTTACAGACTACCAAAAGCTAGAAAAGTAACCCCAAACTAGTATCTTACTTGCATACAGCTTTCAGTATTTTCAGTATGTGAATCCTTCTATCCTGATGCCAGTAGAAGCAAAGACGTTCAGACACACAGGCTACCAGAGAGTCATATATAGATTGCCTTTTCTTAGTCACCCTTTGCAGACCCTTTGAAAAGAAGTCCAAGTGCCCTGGCCCAAGCAGATGCTCCCATTCTGGTAGCACTCTGCATGCACTCCAGACAGCACTTCCTCAGCACCAAACAAGGCTTCATCAATGGATGCTAGGCAACTTGTCCCCACTCTACTGCCCAAGCAAAAGCAGTGCTGAGATTCTTTTACATTACCTGGCTCCAATGATCACAAGATAGTCGAGTAACCGAGGGCAGATTTTCTTTTTCTGCACCATTGTCCTTGGCGCCCCTCCCTATGTCATCTCAGTGAATTTCTGTTCATCAATCCAATAGTCAGTTATCCAGTCAGCCGTGATTGAGTCTCTTGGGGAACAGAATTTGCTTGGAACTGTCTGGCAAGTCCAACCTACAATCAAGAAAAGCAAGAATGTCAAGGGCACAATCAGGAATGCTAAATACACATAAGCAACTTCATGACCTTAATTGCACTCCGAAAAAAGCCTCAGTGTTCTGTGCAGTCATGGCCATGCACAGATCTCTCTTTTCATGAGTACAAACTCATAACCACATGCACACAAAAGCAGAGAGCACTGAAAAACACACAAAAAAGTACAAGAGGATCTCAAGATAGACCACAGACAAACTAAGAAGTGTATTACCGGCAAAGAGCTATGCATGAAATGGTTTGAGGCAAAAGTATTGATTAGGCAAATCCCTGGGATTCCTACAGTGCTTGGGAAAGCAGCTTTAATTGGCAATTCTCTACGGTTAAACACAACCGAAGAAAAAAAGCAAAACCTGAACTTTAGCTGTCTAATAAACAGAACAACTAAGGAAGGAGTAGTATCAAGAGAAGTCCAATTTGATAAAATGCACCTCACCCTCCCAAACCTGGATGTGGCCTAGAGCAAGAACGATCTCCACAACCCCCAACGACTGCAATCTTTAACACTTTTTCTGTGAAGATACAGAACTGCAGTTCCATAGAATTGCAGTTTGCAATAGCAAAAGTGCTTCTTGTAAATAATATGGTTTCTTTCACTTACTTTATTCATTTCCATTTATCTTGTGTATCTTTACCATTTACTCTTGATGCCTGTGCCTCCTACAGCTACTTTCTCTGTTCATTTTATAATAGCAAAAATTTCTTGGCACAACTGGTATTTTACTGCAGCGTTAATACTTGTCAGTAATTTTGCTTTTTTCCCAGCCCTTCACATTTCAGGTACAGAGTTGGGGAATTTTACTCGTTAGCCCTCGAAATATCAGTAAGAACACAAACACATAAAAAAAGTATGTATACAATTTATCAAAAAAGTCAAATCATTCTAGTCAGTAAATATCAATTACGGAACAATAAACTGAAAGCAACCTTAACCCTGACACACACAAAACCCCACATTTTGTAAGACTTCATGGCATGGTTTTAGTAGATCCCCAATTACAGTCACTGTAGGTTCCTAAGTGACAGCACTATGAATTGCCTCCTCTCAGCAGCAATACTTTCATAAATTATCTTCCCTGAACAGCAGAGAAAATACAGGCACGGGAAGCAAAGCTCTTGTTTCTTCATTTTAATAATATTATTGAAAATATTGTGGAAACTGTCCTGCAACAGCTCTTGATCCAACATGTTCTGCAAACATCTTGGTGCAGATAAACTCAAGAGGAACAAGATGAAGTTGGGATGATCAAGTGGATCTTACTGCCTTCAGTTTGAAGAACTACTATCTGTTTTCTTCCCAAATAGCTCTACCCAGAACTCTTTAAGGAACACTCTGTTCAGTTACAGATTTGAGCACAGGAATAAGTTATCACGAGGTAACCTAGAAGTATAACTTTGATGAACTTCCACTACTCCGTGGTAACCAAACATATGTTCTTACTCTGTAACAAAGACTATCCTACCCCTCAGTGAAGGTGGAGAAAGTAAACTGCATTTACAATGGAGTCAAAACATATGCAATGACTACAGAGTAACAAAGAGGCTACAAGACCACAACCTTAGCTTACTTTTCAGTAACTCGTTCATACCCTGTGGTTTTTCTCCTGTTCTCTAGCCTGGAGAACATCTCCCATGACTGCAATTCATTATACATCTTTCCCACAGTTCTGCAAAGGAGCTAGTGAGGTATGCAATGTGGAGACCTCCATCAAAACCATAAAATTTTCAAAAGAGTATCCAAGCAGACCAGTACAAGGAACATATGCAGGGCTTTCAATATCCCTGGAATGGTTGAAGCTGCATCCTAGTGATGTCATACACCAAAGTTTATGTCAGTTTTTTAAAAAATATCTGAACACTTTTGAGATTTCTGATTTCTATTGTAACGCAGGGAGACCATACTGATGTAGATATCCTTCAGGGGCTTCTAGAGTCTCTTTTACTTGGTTACTTAGTCTTAACAAGGCCATAGTTACAGTGAGATGTAAGAGGACCAAGGCTTTCTTTTGGATGATTAAGTTTTGTTGGATTGGAGCAAGAGACAGAAGAATTAGAACGAAATTTAGGGTTTTTGCCTTCCCCTGTTCAATTTCTTTCTTCTTCAGAGATCTAGTAATAGTTGATGACAGCAATTAAAGAGCATTAGGTCAATATTTGCTGGAACTCACCTTTCTACTCGTGGTTGGAATCAGGTACCACAACCGATGATCTGTATAAACTACCACAAACAGGCATTACAGTCCTGCCTCTCTCTCCTTACCTGCCAAAAGCTCGCTTTCAGGCCAGTGTCATTCCCTTCTCTGTGCTGGTAGAAGTGCTTGTGCAGTTACATGGTGAACCAGATCCTGGAATTGATATGGACTAAAACTAACACCCTCCTTTCTGCTCCCTTGCTGCTTTTGTCTTTACAAGGTTATTTCTATGACTTGGTTCACCAAGTGGCCACACAAATGCTTCTATGGGCACAAAGAAAAGGTAGGAGCAAGCAGCTAAGGGAATCTGGAAAATTTGATTGAACATAATATGATCACAGAACTACAGATGACAGCTTCTCTACAGGCAATAAAGAGGCAAAGTAGTTTCTTGCTCAGGTATTTGCTGTCATCTTTCCCCTAGCTCCTAGATTTTACAGACTAAGTACATTAGGATAGAAAGAGATCAAACAACCAAGAAATACTTCCATTTCTCCTCTTTCATGTTGGCATTTGGACCTGAACCGAGAGATAAGATAATATCTTGACTCCGAGCTGGTACAGGTTTTGACATTGATGGCCTCTTCTCTCTCTCAAGCTGCTTTAACTCACGGTTGCTTTTTCTGAAAAGGTCTTCTGCAGTGTGCCTTCTCTTTGGAAACATCTTGGAACCAGTCCTTTGAAAGCTGAATCCTCAAGCAGAGCTTGAGAAGAAACTTCCTATAACTTCAACTCAATAAAAGGAGAAAAACAAAGAAGTGAAGGCCACCACAGAAACATACTGCACCAACACATCTCATATCAGAGAACACCATAAGTTAAATAAGCACTCATATGGATGGTGAACAGGTTGGTGAGAACTAACACTACCCACGTACTGTAGCAGCTGTCAGCAATACTCACGAACTAGTAGAAATTGGCACAGTAGCCTAGACACAAAGACAAAGGCCAGAGCCAGCATTAACCCACAGCCTACCAGTAACTCAAGACAAAAAAGTGTTCAAAACAATTCTATTACTGGCATTACTCTACATTTCAAAATCCCCCAAACACCCATGTTTTAGGTCGTAGCACAACTTCTTAGAGGACAATCTGCATGGCATTCTGCAATTTAAAGTCCTCCCAGAAACAAAAGTCTATATAAAACACACATACACTCATGAACAGCACCACACCACAGAACGGATATGGTAGGGTGAAAGAACTGCACCAGACTTTTTATCAGTTTCGAGCCATCTTGTGTCAGACCAATACTCAGCATTAGTCCTGAGAGACGTGAATTGTGCAGCACCCCCGTCTCATCTACCCCTTGGAGTCTTCAGTCTTTTTAGAACTGTCTTTTCTTTCTGACACAAAGCTAGAGGAACAAAGTCATTTAGTCAAAGAATAATCTGAATACAACAAACTCTTAACCCGACTTAGCTCACTTACAGTCGTTTTCCTTGCACAGAAGCTTCCAGCTTTGCTAGGCCAGCCTAACTGTCAACTGTAGGATAGTCAGCAGCTATTTAAATCATTGCTTGAAAAAATGATATGAAGACAGCAGATTATTTTCCAAGAGGCAGATGTTAAGCCCTGCCTTCCTCGCAACTCTTCCATAGTTTAGGATGGTACCAGAAAGGCCTCTCCTTCCATCATCTCCAGCTTTTATCTGGTACAAGGATCATACTGCACAGTTCACCAGTGCATGGATACCTTTAGAATATAAATCAGGGTCATACAATTCAATTTACTAACTGACCGAGTGAAAAGCATACAGTGGTACATTCAATTCTAAGAGAAAAAAGGAAGTCGTGAAGGAGACAGCAAGAATTACAGGACAGAAGCCATATGAATTCTGGTTCACTGAAATCTCGCCTTGTGAAAGACCAGATTTCCAACCATGTCCAAAAGGAACTAAGTTTTCAGTACTAGAATGTCCTTGGAACATCTTGAACTTCTATTTACTCCCAGCCAAGACAGTCTGTACTCAGTTCAGATCTATGGCCACTATGCCTGACCTTAGTGCATTGTTTACTGTGAACTCAAAATCCATACCAATCGGACTAAACTGAAAGCTGAAACAAACACAAATAGGGCAAGGAGTATGAGTGCTCGCTTTTTGGTTGACTTACATTTCCTTTTCTCACATTGCACACGTTGAGTATGCTGCAACAGCTATCTGATAAGCTGTAAGAAATAGGTGCAAGTACCTCAGGACCAGCCAACCTCACCTGTGTGGCCAGGAACCCCACTTACCTCATTGCAGAACTGGAATTAACACAGTTTGAAGCACAATATCAAGTATTCATTGTAGCTTTGGGCTTTCTTTAGTCGTCTTAATAACCTTTGTGAAAAGTTTACCACTGAAATTTTGGTTACTACTTCTTCCAAGTGATTCCAGCCATTATCTCTGGTAGAGCACATGCTATTTTTGCTCATACTAAGCTTTTAAAGAAGCAGACGAGGAATCCCCAATTCACATGAGCCATTTTACACTTTCTGTGCTTAACAGCTATACTAACATTAAACACTGCCTAAAAATATGCAGCATTCTAGCAAGCCCATTATCCCTATTATCCAGATACTACAGCGATTCCACTAACACAAGAAACACAAATGACGCGCAGATGAGTTGAGAACACCTCCCCTTCTCCAGAGCTTGACAGAACATTGAACAATTTCTAAAGTCAGACCTGGATGAAGTTGCTATACCGGTGCGGCTACTTCGTGTTTTACCATTCACCTTGGCAAGACAGCAGTGCATGCCAGTGCTATAACTCCTAAAAAGATACTAGCACTTTGGTACACAAAAAAAGAAAAAAGGGGGGCGGGGAAAGGCATTTTCAAAGGATTGCAAGCTTGCCTAAAACAGACAATAGACAATAGTGTATTTATCTAGTATGGTTAGTCTATAACATAGGTGTGGTTCTGCGAAATACCTAGGGATAGTTCCAAGCATAAGAAATCACCCAGTAGAGAACAAGACTACAGATTCTAAAAGCATCCTCCCCGGAGCACACGCATCACTTAAGTCAGTAAGCGTTCCTTACGGATAAAATAGCAGATGCATCCCAACTGTTTCCACTTTCCTTCTATCCATAAAGCTCGAGGGAAAGGACAGAATAAATCAGATTAAATAAAATTAGAGAATGAATTGTGGAAAATGCCTTTGGTAGTACAAAAAGACATGCTTAGAAGCCCTTCTGAAGAATGACAATAAAGTATAGATTTCTTCCTTTCCTACAACAGAATATTATCTCTTTGCCTTCTGAAAACAGTACTGACACAGTCTCCACATCCGTTTTCTAGAGCGAAATAGAGGTAGCATGGACAGGGATGCTGACAGACTGAACATGACCAGAATTAGTTCCCAAACCGAAGTACCGTGCCACACAGACAGGAACCTTTTTGCAGCATCAGAGAGTGAAGCTGGACTGATTCAGGTTCTCAGTTGCTATAGCGACAGATCTCCCCGTCCTTGTCATATGCTGGCTCTTCAGCATTGCCTCCTCTCTCCCCCTTGCTTCAGCCAGACACTTGGCTAAAGCAGCAGCCTGCTGTACATGCAAGACCACGCAGTCGTCACACATGCACATACTGTGAAAACAGACCCACAGGTAATCCGATTCAGATCAATCTCCATAGCAACCCAATCTTTAGTCCCTAGATCTTAGCCTGTCAGGTCTATTTATAGAGCAGCTGCCACGCTCCACCCCCTCCGCTCCACCACCCCAGCTCCCAGCACTACCCACGCTACAAACAAGCTTCGCCCAGGCACAAGGACTGCCTGGAGCCAACGCTGAAACATGTCCCTCCCAGCACCTGCGGGCCCTGAGCTAGGTGACAGCGCAGTATCTGCAACACGATAAATGCCTCCCGGTCGGTGAGGTTTTCCATACCCATGAATACTACAAATATCAGAAGTCGTTACTGCTCACGGAAAGCTGAGTACCAACAGCAGCTGACAAAATCTGCTTATCCAGGTATGCACAGGATGCTTCCACAGTCATCCATGGCAGCTGCTCCTTCAGTCTTGCACAAAACGGACGTGCAAAAGGACGTGCAAAGCGTGCCAAGGCAAAGGTGCGATCCTAACGGGAACCTGCAGGCAGCAGCAAAGGAGTGGTCCCAGCAGGACCTGCCCCACAGGAGCACAGCTGTACCCACAGTAGGTATTTGAAAACCATGCAGCTGCGACATTCATCTATTCACTGTTTGGGGAAGAAAAAAAAAAAAAAGAAAAATCAAGACCGAGGCCTTGAATGAGCCATGAGAGATAAGCGCGTGAGAAAGAATGGTATGCAAATACTGTTATCCATCTTATTCTACTACACTCTTGGGGAAAACCATCAACAGTAAACTAATGCAGGAGAAGCACACACTTCTACAGTACTCCACGTGCTAATAGGAAGGAAATGACAGATTATAGCCTCAGCCCCAGCTCATTTCGCACACTTCAATTTAGGTTAAAGACCCTGTTTCTGCTCCCCTCCTTTACTGCCTCCAACACCTCTCTTGTGATCCTCCCTGCAGCTCCTCACAGTGAACGGCACGCAGAGCGCCACTCACCATCTTCTCATAAAACATAAATTCTGGCATAAAAACCCCCTGTCAACCCAGCCAGCTCTCCTGCTCTACACTGTTGGAATTTAAATTCATCTTTTGTCTAAAAATAATCTCCAGAGATTTGCACGAGAGAACACTAACGCAGGAGCTTTGGCTCCCCGCCCTTCACTCTTTTCAAGTCTGTCTTTCCCCTCCCCCCCCCCC
>Ga0065711_1044013_pt1 | contig 14379 bp, 11 predicted proteins | sample Hoacrofraction12_FD_59098 | JGI IMG/M metagenome (GOLD analysis project Ga0065711, IMG submission 59098) | Hoatzin crop microbial communities from Cojedes, Venezuela - Epithelial fraction 12 v2 (version 2) | ecosystem: Host-associated > Birds > Digestive system > Esophagus > Crop | place...
CCTTAGCATATCTTCTAGGAGGATCTGTTCCATGATCTTCCCAGGCACAGAGGTGAGGCTGACAGGTCGGTAGTTCCCAGGGTCTTCCTTTCTACCCTTTTTGAAAACGGGCACAATGTTTCCCTTTTTCTAGTCACTGAGGACTTCCCCTGACTGCCATGACTTTTCAAATATCATGGAGAGTGGCTGCTTGGCAACTACATCAGCCAGTTCCCTCAGGACTCTGAGATGCATCTCATCAGGTTCCATGGACTTCTGTACATTTAGGTTCTTCAGGAGGTCCCGAACCTGGTCTTCACTTACAGCTGAAGGGATTTTATCCTCCTGGTCTCGTTCATGCCATCCATCGACTCGGGAGGCGTGAGGAGAGAGGTTGCCAGTGAAGACTGAGGCAAAAAGTTGTGGCAAAAAATCACTGTAGGAACTCAGCGTCATAGAGGACCAGCTAACAAGTGCTTCAGTGTGAATTTCCTTCCCTCTTAGAATTTGAGAGCTGTAGATTTACGCTGAAAGAAATCAAATATACTCCTCAATAAAAATGCTTGTGATAAAACTCTGGAAATCACAAGCAGGGGAATCTCAGTAGCATCTGGATTGTTACAGATTATTTGTCAATAAAGTATGACAATGAGAACAGAATCAAGAGAGAAGACTTCCTCTTTCACTTTTCTTAGTATAAACAGAGAATATCAAAACTGATGACCAGTGCAAGTGAGAACAAATTTTGCCCAAGGAAAACTAATTAGAAACTCATGCTAAAACATTCTTTTTCAATCTGTCTGTGGATGTAAATACCTCTTCTGCAGTGCAGAATTCAATTACACGTTCAGCACTGAGAAATTCACCCAAAACCTGTTCAGTAAGGAAAATGGTCCTGCAATTTGAGGACGTTTTTGTTCAGACCTTTCCTTTATCCATGGAATTACTGTTGGCTTCAAGCCTTCCAATGGCATTGGGGGTTAAATGTTACTAAATAAAAATACAGTGCAATCAGTAAATAAGGTGTTGTCTTTCACTTTAGTTTATTATTCAAATATAAGCTACTTTTTGATGTTTGCAGTCTTTATAAAACCACCTTTTACCACAAATACACATAACAGATTAGTACATAGGTAAGTATATAGGGAAGTGTCTATTAAGTACCTATGTTGTAACATTAAGTACTTCTATACCTCTTTAATAATGTTAATCAGATTGGTATAAATAGAGGGATGGAATAAAATATTCAGGTTGAAAATGTTTCATAGAGTCATAGAATGGTAAGGGTTGGAAGCGACCTTGAAGATCACCTAGTTCCAATCCCCCTGCCATGAGCAGGGATATCTTCCACTAGACCAGGTTGCTCAGAGCTCCATCCAACCTGGCCTTGAACAGTGCCAGGGAGGGGGCAGCCACAGCTTCTCTAGTCAACCAGGTCCAGTGTTTCACCACCCTCATGGTGAAGAATTTCTTCCTAATACCTACTCTAAATCTGTCCTCTTTTAGTTTAGAGCCTTTCCCCTTTGTCCTGTCACTACACACCCTTGTGAAAAGTCCATCTCCATCCTTCCATCCTTCCAGTAGGCCCCCTTCGGGTACTGGAAGGCTGCTCTAAGATCACCCCGAAGCCTTCTCTTCTCCAGGCTGAACAGCCCCAACTTCCTCAGCCTGTACTCATAGGAGAGGTACTCCAGCCCTCTGATCATCTTTGTGGCCCTCCTCTGGACCCACTCCAATACATCCATGTCCTTTCTATGCTGGGGGCTCCAGAGCTGGACGCAGTACTTCACGTGGGGTCTCACGAGAGCAGAGGAAAGGGACAGAATCCCCTCCCTCGACCAGCTGGCCTTCAGTCAGTACCTGAAGCAGTAATTTCTGGAGACTCTTAGAAAGGAACTGCAGCCCAAACTGCTAATATATTTCTTTTTATTTTGGACAAGAATTTAACATTTTCAGTCCTGTGCTGTGGTACTTGGAGACTTGAAGCACTTTGCTGGCAAAAAGTGTACCTGGTTAGTTGTTCTGAATTAGAATACCCATTCAACAAGTAAGCACATGAAACGCATTTGGTAAACTTAAGAAGTACTGCAGTGTCTATAAAAAGTGAGGGAAGATACATCAGAATGCGTTTAGACCCTGACCTACCAACCATTTCAATCCACAGAGGTCTTTCTATTGACTTAATAACTTTAGATAAGTCTTGTGGTCTATTAAGTGTAACAATGAGTTATGCTCACATCTAAATCTTCCTAGATTTTAACATGGCTTCGGAATATGCTTAAGATTGAGCAAAACCTTAAGTTGTTTCAGTACAGGGATGTAAATGTCCTGTTAAGCTGGATTTTTAGTGAAGGGAGAAATTTAGAAATTAACATGAACACAACTTCTGTGTGGGGAATTAGTTCTCTGATGCTATGGGCAGCTAAGCTGTGGTATAAAATAAATCTAAATTTGGAAGGACCTCTTAATGTGCTTTATCTTCCTGTGTCTATTTTTAATAGATTAAAAGGTCTCTTGGAGAAAGGATGTCCTGATTCCCACTGATTCTCAGACTCTTGCATAGTCCAGGCTCTTCGTGACCTCTCACTGCTTTCAGTTTGGTATTACTACATTCATTGATTGTGAAGTCAGTATTTCTTTTCTTTAGTATTAAAATATGAATGTTTTCTACTGAGTCATGCATGTAAATAAATCATATTTGATGTAATAGCTCCATTATATCAGTGGATTTTTTTAAAAAAAAAAACATATTTTTTTTACATTTACTTATTTGTGTAATCAAGTAGTCAGAAAAAAATGTATTGTCTATTGCTTATTTTGCAAATTAACACTTCCTTTGTTGTCTTATCAAACTGTCTTTTTGTCAGCTGATGAATTTCACGTTTTCCTATTCTCCTCCTCATCCCACTGTGAGAGGGAGCAGCGAGTGGCTACATGGTCCTAGTTGCTGGCTGCCATGTTAAAAAATGACAGTGATCCAGCAGCTTCTGTCCCCTAATTGTTCACAAAGCTCTGATTTTTTTTTTCTGTGTTTGAGATATGGCCATTTGAAGAAACTTGTGTTGGTCAGCCCGGCAAATGAAAATTGTTTCTAAAATTTCAGAGCAGGGAAAAACAAAGTAAATACAACTTTGCATTCAGTGATCTAAAGGTTACTTTTGTCTACCTCTACCCTTTTACTCCAAAATACCAAGACAAATTAACTGTCAGTACCATATGGGAATTCTACACAGCCCTGTGGAGTTAGTGCTTGGAATGAAGGATATAAAAGATAGAAACTTCACCTGGAATAAATCTTCCTAGCTTCACTGATTTCAGATTGGCTGAGCTAATTTATAATGGGTGCAGTTCTGCCCCAGAGATATTGCTCAAGACAAAAAAAGGTAAACACAGTCTTCTCACTGGCACCGCAGAAACTTTAAAGTTTATGTACTTCTTTACTTCTCATCTATTCCAAACAGAAGATTTTTCCTCACATTTTTTTACTATCTATACCTATATACATATCACTTTCTCCTGGATATTAATTCTAAACTTACAACATCAAGTATCAAACTTAAAATAGAGTTTTATTAGAAAATAATAGGTAGATTATGCAGAACCAGAACGAATTTGGTGATTTGGTTTATCAAAAGCTAAGCCACAGAGGAACACTTTCAAAGGTTTCCATAGCCTTTTATCCATTTGGTAGTGTGTGGTACTTTATCACTGAGGTAACACGATAGAATAGTGCACCAAGGTACACTGAAGAATGGCTTCACTGTTAATGCTCAAAGCTGTGGTTGTAGAGATATAAGCTGACCATTGCCTCTGTCATTAAGATGCCTGCATTTCTTCTAATTGAAATGTTCTTTTGTCTCATGTATTAATAAAATAAATAGAACATTTAAGAACAACACTGGACGAACACTTCCAGTTCAGTGTAACAGGACCAGCACTTAACACCAAGCAGTGGTTCCACACAGGACCACATCACTCAATGATAATTCAGTTCCTGAGGATAGGATTCCAGGCATACTTGGAGGAGTTCTAGTGTGAGCACCAGGAATACCAAATTTTGGCATAAATCAGAGAGAGAAGGTCCCCAGAGAGTCTTGATTCATCAAGTATGCTCAGACCATGCCTAATCCTCTGGACAAGCATTAAGTTCAACACAAAACACATCAGTCATGGTCATTTTCATTCAAAAATGCACAGTGAGGGAAAGTGGTGTTACCGGCGACCCTGATTTGCATAATATCTACTTATTATAGCGGACCTGTCAATATGGTCGAGTCCAGAAGCAGCAGGTTCCCCCTGTTCTGAGTTCAGCAGCCATTTGTTAGTAAATCTGGTAGTCTGCTGCCCAGATCATTACTGCTGGTAGGTCTGGGTTGCAGTTCCTACCAAAGAAGCGAGAGGCATGGACTCAAGCATCTCGTGAGACAGAGTAGGATTCAAGGCATATTTCTTCAGCAGAATGCCCTGGACATTAGACTAGCAGGTTGAGATGGAATAGCAACATGAAAGGGAGATTTGATGCTTGCAGTGGAAGCTGGGAGGCTGTTGAGAGAGGAATACAAAGGTCATAAGACAAAGATCTAACAAGGTGTAATAAAACATGAGGGAAGTCCTGGATTTTACTCTACACTGATTTATTTGTGCACTTTACATTTAAGTGAGGTTAGGTATGGTGCATGATATTAGGAATAGAAATCAAACTAATTACTCTTTCCTCTTTCAGAAAGGCTTGCTCCTGACAAATGTCCAGGAGATTTAAATCACTCTTTATAAAGACCTAGTGGTCTAACTCAGCAATGTCTATTTTTTTAGGCACTGCAATAGCCAAACAGGTACACAGAAGAGGCAATCTGCATCTCTCTGCACCTCTATTCTCTATCTGGACAACAGAGATTAAAAAAAATATGTGGTTTTTAGTAAGTATGTGATAAACTCCTGACACAGAAGCTGTCCCCATGTGCTTGTTTGACAACACAGTAAGAAACTGATCTCACTGCAGGGCCTCGTGATGTTCTTTAACAGAGAAACAGGTCACTTTTTGTGTAAGATTTCCTTTCTATAAGAATTGTGAAGGATTCATAAATTATTCATACCTATTGCATGGTAGACTTGCTAACTATGCATTATAGATAGTTACTAACCTTTTATTAAAAGATGTATGAGATTATTTTGAGCTGTGGATATTGGCAATCTATTGACACCACCACATTCTGTCTGCCCACAAGCCTACAATCTAGGTAATACCGCTAACGTAAACCAGCTGTGAAGACCCAGCATCTAGGTTTTGCAGACTGACTCTCACAGGTTCTCTGAGACAAGGACTGTGTGTAATTTTGTGTTAGTGCAGTACCTGGTATATATTGATCCGGATTCCTTTGGAATTAAGACTTGCAAAAAGATGTTTTCCAGCATTGTAACAGTGAATGCCAGATTGTAGGTTAATATTTTTTTTTAAACAGTACCTTAGGAAAAGACAGAAAGCATATCTTACAAAAGAAGTGTAGTTTTCTTTCACAGAAGTTTTTCTGTGTTTGAAATTTGGCTGCATTCTGATAACCAACAAGAAAAAATAAGAGCTTTTCTGGGGAAATAACCACATCTATTTTTAGACTCAGTTAAGACTTTTAAGGGGTTAGATATTTATATGATCTACAAGAATGTTTGGAATCATACTAGTGAGATTAACAGCTATATGTTGGAGTAGAAATGAAATTTGGCTCCCAAGATGAGAATACAAACTCAACTACATTGTCATTTCCTATGCCCCTATAGATATAGCCCCATTTTGTTTACTGAGGAACCATGGTCTAAACCACAGAGAGATCATTCTAAGTTTCGTGATCCAGAAGATTGAATACTAGCACCCAGGAAAGTTTTCTGGTTCTGTTTGTTTTACTAGTGCAAAACTGGCATAAAAAGATGTAGTTCCTACCTTCTCCAACAAGCAGGAACAGTCCCAGTTATTACTACACTACAGGTGGTTGTTTCTGTATCTCTTAGAGCTGCTAGTAGCATTTGTTTCATGCATGCATTAACATGCTTCAGAATCAGAGCTGACAGGTCTTTAAGTTGGTACTATTCAGTCCATGTCTGATGTTGGAATAATTACAACCAAAAAAAATCCCTAAACTTGGTTGGCTAGAAATTGGTTTTTGGGATTGAAAGAGAGCTAATCTTTATGAACAAGACACAGAAAGGACAAACAATGCGTATTACACCTCTGTGTTACTGCAGACAGGCATAACATTCAACAAAACAGAACTGGAAGTACCTTGGGAGATCATCAGAACCACCTTACCTATTTATGATCTTTAAAAATCTCCTATGATGGAGATGCACTAGCCTCCTATCCTAGTATTCCGCTCTTTGAATCGTAGTTTGCTATTATTCTGATACAGGATTCTGAGGCTGAAATACACTACCATTATTCCTTGTCCATCTGTCCTCAGCATACAGAACAATCTGAGGAAGCCCTTTATGTATATGACTTGGGCGCTCCACACTCTGAGTTAAATAACTCCATTTCTTCTGCTGCTTTCTTAAAGGACATATTATTTCAAACTTTTTATTGCCCTGCATGTGTTCCTACAACAGAGGGCTGACGTGTCTCCCAGTATGCTGCAGCTGCCTGATGAATGAGACAATATCTACTGTTAAATGAAACCCCTGTCTTAATTATGTCCCATTTGGTATTATGCTCACAGCACTCACTAACAATAAATCAGACATCAGGGTTGAAATTTCTGTTTTTAGAATTTCTTCCTCTTACTGAATTCACTTTAGAAGTCGCATTTGGTATCTTTAGGTAGTATCATAGAAATAACGCGTCTTTCAGGCATATTCCTGTTAGTAGCTCCTTTGCAGTAAACTGGTACAAGTTCGTACACAGTGATGTGTACCAAGTCAGTTCCGTTTTACTCAGGGTTGGTAAAGGTATGCTTTCATTGATCATTCCCTGGTGTCAGCATCTCTTTTTATCTCTGTATGGAAGCCCTACCTTCCCTTGATTTCTGCCTGTGAGTAGTGTCAATATATAAAGAGAAACTGATGTCGTGCCACAGTTTTCACTCTTTTTTTTCAAGCTGACCTGTTTCACCTCACTATGTTAATCTTCTTTCCTTTTTCATTCATTTTATCAGCTGTTTTATCAAGTCTCTCTTCTTTCCAAAGCAGAACACCAACTTTCCTTTTAATGGTCCCCAGCTGCGTTCATATACCACCCTGATGGGAACTAGTACAAGAAACGGATTAGATAAAGTTCTTCTTTTTCAACAAAATACTCTAATTCCATGGACGATGGTTCTCTATCAAATCAGAGTAGTGGGTTTTGGGGTTTTCTGCATAGCAGACAACCAAAGGTGCTACAATGGGAATACAGATTTTTTCCTACACTGGCCAGTGGAAATTCAAATAGCAATAATATTTTAGCTCTGGTATCCGTGCCACAAGTGAAATGTAGCTTAAAAAGTCTCTAATATACTCTTTTTTTACCTTTGACGGTGTCCCACACTTGACCCTTCTTTTCTCGTATGATGTAGCTGACAAAAAGATCAAGTTTGGAGTTCCTGGCAGCTCTATACCAGGGTAGCATTTCTCCTACAATACTGCCCATCATGTGCACAGTGAGTGATGCAAAGCAACTGCCTGAGATTCCATCTCGTGGATTAAGGCAGGACTGTAAGCACAGGCAACAAATTCATCAATTCAACAGAAATATGAACTTTCCACAGTTCTTTGAAGACTTTTTCCCCCTGAATTTTCCTCTTGTCTCCACTGACCGTTGCAGAGTACAGTCAAAGTTGTTTGCTACAAGAGGCAAGTTTAGTCCATTGACGAAGTGGTTTTGGTAATGATAGTTGTATCCAAAGCTTATCCAATGGAATCTGCCGAGCTCTACTCTTATGCTTTTGAGCACATTCAAATAAAATGTCCCCAGGAGTTGTATTCCATGAAGCAATCTGAATACACATGTTGTGTTGAATATTTGGAATTTATTTCATTGTTAATGGTTTACAAGTGCTGTAAAGACAATATTTGAAGATCAGTGCATAAGTCATACAATATGCTTTTCAAACAAAATTGTAATACATCTCTATGACTGTTCAGGGGCCAGCCCAATGTACTGTCTTTCCTTGGAAACCCTAGCCATCAGTTTGTAAAATCCACAACAGCAGGTTCCTGTGCAATTTTTACACTTGCTGAGCTACGTACAGGATTTGGGTACATGTGAATAGAGTATCACTGCTTACCTGCAGTAATCTTGCAAATGACATAGCACATGGCTCTCCTTTCTCCTTTGGGTAGTATCAGTGGAGCTGTTTCCCTGAATAAAGCAAACTTGTGTGTTCTGCACCTGCAGAGTCAGAATCAAAGCCAAGCAGCTACATGGCACAACACACTTGGTTACAAAGTACTTCTTGCTTTCTTAAGGAGAAAAAAATTAATCTTTGTTTTTCATACATTGTAATAATGCTATGGTTTATAACCTATAAATCCCCTGAGTGTTTTCATCTTGGTACAGTTATCATCTCATAGATAGGAGGTTCCTTTCTATGGTATTACGTATTTTCTTCTCTCAAGTTCAGACCTGAATAGATTTAATTAAAAACAAACAAAACAAAGAATTGGGTAGCATTTCAGTACTTGAGATATGGATGTAACAATGGCTTTTTGACATATATCTAGATTAAAATAAATAAACGCACATGTGGTTTAAGGAACTTCTGTTAATAAAGGCCTATTTGACAGTTATTCACAACTTACGTAGCTGGTTTAAGTTATTAGTGACTAGATTTGCTTTCTACTGATTGAACTTACATGAAGTATTGTGGCACTTTATTTTTTTGGAAACTGCTTTACTGGGTGTAATTTTTGAACACAGTTCTATTGTGAGAAGCCATTAGCTAGCTAGCATATCTTCTTCACTCAGGGACACCAGTGTATATATATGGATACTGAAGAAACTTTTAATGGCAACTTTTTAAAATCCCGGAGTCAATGTTGCCAAAACTTCTAAAATGACTTTATGAACTTCTTCCTTTGCTGAATCACTTTATCTTATTGGTCATTTCTGTGTTGGATTCTACATTGAAAAACAAGGAACTATTTATTCTCCTGACACCTTTTATATCTTTTATCTCTTCTTTAAGAAAACATCTGTCCATTAGCATACTAATAGCATCTCTGCTGGCACTTAATGGAACTTCTTTTATCTTTATGATCCCATCTGGTTTCAACCTACTTTCACAGAAGGAATGGAAAAAGAAAATTAAAAATCCCAAAGGCTCTCTTCTCCTCTTTGCTGATGAAAAAAACTGTACATGGGTATATGCATAGAAGTGCAATTCTTTGGTGACCCTCTTCTCCCTCATGCAGGACAAAAGAGCAAGAAACTCAGAGAGAAAGGCTAGGGATTGTGAGATGATGAGAAAAAGTCTAGAGGATCAGACCACATACCCACCTAGCCCATTATCATGTCTTTAGATGTGGCTAGATGCATAGTGAATAACATTAGGTATGTAGTGATACTTCTTCTGTAAATAAAACCCCACCCCCTTTTCCCTCCCAAGTTATGCAAGTATCTGGGGAGAAATACCATGTTCACACAGGTGCAAAGGTGAAATTCAATTCTTCCTATCTGAAAAAGAACATCAATACAATTATAATAATTCTTATTGCATAGGAAAGAATATTAGGATAACCCCAATATTTGCCTTCCATTCCTGATCACTTCTTTGGAAGAACAGAGCCCATGCTTCACTGCAGGTACAAACATGAGTAGGGTGAACAACAGGATATAGCCTTGTTCTTCATGACTTCTTAGGACAGCTGAGCAAGCCACGGGTGCATAACAGTTCATATGAACATACATGTAAAGAAAAGCAGAAACCTTCAACTTGCCGTGGCACTGCCTTTATCATTCAAAGCTTGTTATCAAGGTTTTTCCTTAGAGCCGTTTCATCTAGTGAGTAAGACTTGCCATTCAGATGGATTCGCTATTTTCCAGTAGCAGCTGTTTAACAGAGACACACATTCATCTTCTCCCCTTACCTTTAGGTTTGCATCATAGCTAGTTAATTTACATGCTCTGAATGATCTTCCTGAGGAAAGTATCTCTCACCACTGACTCTACAAGGAGACACAGACCTCAGCAGGATAACTTTGGCGTTTAAACTGTGATTGTTTGAACACTTAAGTAGCAAAGACAGATTTTTATGTCCTCAACTGACTGTGTGGATTGCTCTAGAAGGATACAGTGCAAAGAAAAAGCTGTAACGGTAAATCAATTTTAGCGAAGAGAAAGCTAGTGGGCAGTGTAGTTACTGAGGTTGTAATGGCGGTTTCAGACAAGAATATGCAAAAATATCCTAATAGTTATGGTTCATCTGTTATTTTGCTTCCCCATATTTATTAACGAAAGAGCCAAACAGCATACTGCTGTCTTGGGTCACTATGGTCATCTTACTTTTTAGGTGCTGTTGAAGCAATGGCTCAGACTTGACTTTTCATGTATGTTACATACTTTATTTGGTGTATCTATACATGTGCCATCAGCGCCCATGGCTTAAGCAACTGAAGCCAAACTCATCTGTTCCCACTAGCGTGATCTACCCAATGGTTGTGCGTGAGCTTGCTTTATCCTTGCTCCAAGTCAACCAACAGCTATTTGATCTCTTAAGAGGAAGGTTAAAGAAAGAGTACCCCCTCTGATGAACAAGAATGGCAACTTCATCTCAACAGATGAAAAGAAGGCTGAGGTACTCAACAACAACTTTGCCTCAGTCTTCACTGGCAACCTCTCTCCTCTCCCCTCCCCAGCCCCAGATGGACTCCAAGATGGGGACCAGAGGGGCAAAGCCCCTCCCACTGTAACAGAAGACCAGGTTCCGGACCACCTGAGGAACCTGAACATACAGAAGTCTATGGGACGTGACAAGATGCATCCCAGAATCCTGAGGGAACTGGCTGATGTCATTGCCATGTCACTCTCCGTGATATTTAAAAGATCATGGCAGTCAAGTGAAGTCCCTGGTGACTGGAGGAAGGGAACCATTGTGCCCATTTTTAAAAAAGATAAGAAGGAGGACCCTGAGAACTACTGACCTGTCAGCCTCAAATTTGTGCCTGCAAAGACCATGGAACAGGTCCTCCTAGCAGCTATGCTAAGGCACATGGAGGACAGGGAGGTGATTATAAACAGCTAGCATGGCTTCACCAAGGGAGAGTCCTGCCTGACCAATCTAGTGGCTTTCTATGATGGCATGACTAGATCAGTGGACAAGGGAAGGGCTACGGATGTGATCTAGCTGGACTTCTGTAAAGCCCTTGACACAGTCCCTCACAACATCCTTCTCTCTAAAATGGAGAAATATGGATTTGATGGTTGGACTGTTGGGTGGCTAAGCAATTGGTTGGAAGGTCACAGCCAGACTGTAGCAGTCATCAGCTTGATGTCCAAATTGATGACGGTGACAAGTGGTGTCCTTCAGGGGTCCATACTGGAACTGATGCTGTCGAGGGAGGTGATTCTGCCCCTCTACTCTGCTCTGGTGAGACTCCAGCTGGAGTCCTGTGTCCAGCTCTGGAGCCCTCAGCACAGAAAAGACATGGACCTGTTGGAGTGGGTGCAGAGGAGGCCACAAAAATGATCTGAGGGCTGGAACACCTCTCCTATGAGGAAAAGCTGAGCGAGTTGGGGCTGTTCAGCCTGGAGAAGAGAGGGCTGCGGGGAGACCCTTTAGCAGTCTTTCAGTACCTGAAGGGGGCTTAGCAGAAAGATGGGGAAAATCTTATTAGCAGGGCCTGTTGTGATAGCACAAGGGGCAATGTCTTTAAACTAAGGGAGGGTAGATTTAAACGAGATATAAGGAAGAAATTTTTTACCGTGAGGGTGGTGAAACACTGGAACAGGTTTCCCAGAGAAGTAGTGGAGGTCCCATGCCTGGAAACATTCAAGGTCAGGTTGGACGGGGCTCTCAGCAACCTGGCCTAGTTGAAGATATCCCTGCTTACATCTGGGGGGTTGGGCTAGATGACCTTTAAAGGTCCCTTCCAACCCAAACCAGTCTACGATTCTATGATTCTTTGATTCTATGATTCTATGATTCTATTATTCTATGATTCTATGATTCTATGATTTTTTACTCTTCCAACAAGTGTGGCCTGAAGAAAATCAGGATTTGGCACCATGTTGATTTAAAAATCACTATTTTCTTATCTGTGCTGCTGTTGTCTTGTGTTTGGGTAGGTGTTTATTTGTCATGCCAGCATAAAATGCTCTGTATTTCATCTTCTATGGCTGTGTTCTTCCACTTGCTGTACCGTTTCATATGTGAAGAACACTTGTTATATTTGAAATTTTGTCTCTACCAGGCTGGCATTCCTAAGTTCTCAGAAGAATTTTGCTTGCAATATTTGCTTTGATATATGAGTTCTGACCTACATATGCTACTACTTTTGTTGACATCATGTCTGTTGAGCCTTCTTAAACATGGAATACAAGTTGTGCCAAGGGACATTTAGGTTGGATATTAGGAAAAATTTCTTTACTGAAAGGATTGTCAAGCATTGGAACAGTCTGCCCAGGGAAGTGGTTGAGTCACCATCTGTGGAGGCATTTAAAAGATGTGTAGATGTGGCACTTAGGGCATGGTTTAATGGTGGACTTGATAGTGTTAGGTCAATGACTGGACACAATGATCTTAAAGGTCTTTTTCAACCTAAATGATTCTATGATTCTATTCATACAGTGCCTTTGATTATTATGAGGCAACATTTTAAAATACTTTATGTATTTCTTTCCCCCACAACTCACAGCTGGCTATTCTTTTTATGCTATGTCACTGTTCAGTTAAAATAAATGAAGGTTGCTCCAGATAATAACACAGCCAGTTTTGTAACAGAAAATTCAGGTGCACCAAAATAAAAGCCCAAAATTTCATTATCGATAAGTGTGAATACTCAACGTCTTCATAAACCTGAAACTTCTCTCAATGTCACCATCATGCTTTTACTAATTAATAACTCGTGAATAAATATTTTAACAACTTGAATCCAGGCAAAATCCTCTGACATACCCAGCCAACAGTTTTAAATAATCATGATAATACAACACTACACCACTTCAAGTTTTGTGCTTGGCAATCACATACGTTTCAATAAGTTCAGATATTTTTGCCTGCATTTTGATGAAAGGTCTTCACAGAAAACATGCAAGCCTGTAGTGTATAAAAATGAGATTATGGCACAAAATTCAAAGACATCTCAAAGATCGTAAAGTGGTGTTCATGGGCATGCTGCTGCAGGTGTGCATACAGCTAGGGAGCTTTCTTATGGGTCCTGAATATCAAGGAACCAGTGATTTGGCAGACATCACTAGATGGTGCTGGTATACATATCTTTCATGCCGTTTTTCTTTAGTCTGGAAATAACTGCTCACTCTTGGGAATGCTACTGTTGTTGGGTTTGGTTATGCAAACAGATTTATAACTAGAAGTTAAGGAGACTGCAGCCATTCATCTCCCCGCCTTTTCTACAGCTCAGTTCAGTGGGGTGTGTGCCTCTGCTGTGTTGTCAGGTGCCACTGTGAGGCTCAGTATCCCCTGACTGAACTGGCAACTGCTTCTGCCTTTTTTTTGTGCTGAAATGCATTTGCTTGGTTAAAGAGAATGGTACAAGAGTGCCTTGCTCTGCGACTTAAATATTGACAAAGTACCTTGGAGCAACATCAGATCTAATATCCTAACCAAATGCCTGCTTTGGAAGTTATATGGTACCTTTCCCAACCTTGCCATAGTCAAAGGTCATAGCTGGCAGAAAATAAATTCTTCACATCCACTTCCAAGAAGAAAATTTCATTGTAGGTTGTAGCTGTACCCAGACAGCTCTCCTCCAAACATGGTTACTTTTTTGTGCCATGTATTTCAATATACTGCAAGCATGTGGGAAAATATATTGTTGGCATTTAATATTGGTTGGAATCACTTTAACAAAAATTGAAATATGCCTCTCTGAAGGAAATGAAAATGGTTGTGCTGTCCCTCTCTCTTCACTCTTTCAGTCTTCAGGGGTGTGATTGTCCTATTTTATTTCTACATTATCTATGAAGAAGGTATTCTTTGTTTTTCCCTCCTCAAACATTTTTGACTAAAATATTAAAAATGCAAATTTAGATCTTATTCCTTTCTTGCATGTAATAATGCAATAACCTATAATAAAGATGTTGATTCACTACTACTGACACAAACACATAGTTAGCACAGCTGTTTTTTAGACTCTCTGAAAATTCAAGCAGATTTCACTGTTGATGTGTGGATATTTTTGGAAGATGTTGTTTGCATGTGTGATTCCTAGAGTATTTTCTATTTAAAAACAAAAGTTAAGAGTGAAGAAAAGCCGGGG
>Ga0065711_1044014_pt1 | contig 14379 bp, 7 predicted proteins | sample Hoacrofraction12_FD_59098 | JGI IMG/M metagenome (GOLD analysis project Ga0065711, IMG submission 59098) | Hoatzin crop microbial communities from Cojedes, Venezuela - Epithelial fraction 12 v2 (version 2) | ecosystem: Host-associated > Birds > Digestive system > Esophagus > Crop | place...
CCCCCCCCCTTCCGCCGCCCCGGCCCCAGGGCCCGCTCCGGTGAGGGAGAGCGGTCCCTCGCACGGCGGCGGGATGGCGCGGACCATGAGACCCGACGACATCAACCCCCGGACGGGGCTGGTGGTGGCTCTGGTCAGCGTCTTCCTGGTGTTCGGCTTCATGTTCACCGTGTCCGGCATCAAGGGAGAGACCCTGGGGGACATCCCGCTGCTGGCCATCGGGCCGGCTATCTGCCTGCCGGGCATCGCCGCCATCGCCCTCACCAGAAAGACCGACGGCTGCACCAAATGGCCCAAGAACAAGTGCCCCTGCTGCAAGCAAGTCAAGGACCGGGATGTCATGGAGCTGCTAAGGACCCCCTCGGACCTGGAGTCCGGCAAGGGGAGTTGCGACGAGCTGGCCAAGAAAGCGTACCAGAAGGACGGGAGAGCGCTGCGTGGTGAGGACTCTGTGTCCATCTGCACCACTGCCACCACCACCACTACCATGGGAGAGTGCAAGAGCCTCATCAGAAAGGTGGAGCAGGAGGAGATGCTGAGGTACCTGGAGACCTGTTACCCAGAGATGCCGGGGAATGTGTTTGTGGGAGATGGGTGCGTGTACAGTGCCTTGGAGAAGAGGAGCTCTTCTCCCACCAGGGACAGTGCTGCTTGCCCTGACATCGAAGACAACATTTTTGTTGCTCCTAAAGACAGTATCATTGTCTGCTCTTACAAGGAGAACAGCCCTTACGACAAATACTGTTGTTACATAAACCCTACTGGAGTCAACTCGGACCAGGAGACCATAGTGTGAAAGGTGCATACTTTATATATATGTATGTATACAAAAAACTGCGACTTCAGCGTCTTCATAGGGGATAATATAGCTGACTGCACTGCATGGGACAATCCTGATACTATTACAGTTTAACCTGGTATGTGACTGATACTCAAACCTTTTGTGCCTGAAATACTCTTTCTGTAAGTAAACAAGCATGTTTAAACGTTAAAGAATTCAATTCTTCATTCTGGAAAAATGAAATTACATGTTAATGTTGTTCTCTCCCTTTCCCTCCCTTTTGTTTTCCTGCTGCCTATTGTACCCGAGCCCCTAGACACATTGGCAGGGGGGCAGCAGTAGCTGTCAGCTGGGATCAAGAGCTGAATCAAAACTCTGGAGCTGTCCATAGGAAAGAATGTGGTGGTCTATGGCTGAACGGGTCTTAGCAACAGTGTCACTTGGTTTTGAGAGGGACTGAGAGATGTCAGCATGCACTCCAATAGCTGGGTGACGTTAGGGAGTGTAGAAGTGATTTGTCGCTCTTCCTTCTTCTTCCTGGCAAAATTTATTTTCCTCTGCTTCAAGGAATCTATGTGCTGACACTGTGGGCTCTTCTGAGAGTCTCCTAGGAGCCAGATAGGCTCAGGGGAGTTTTCAAAGCCTAATCCATCATCATTAGCATGCAAGGTACAGGTTTTAGCTTCATTCCCCATGGCTATTGAGTTCACTGGAATGTTTCTAACACTTCTGCGTTTTATTGGCATACGCGACAAGAAGATTACAACATGATCATGACACAGTTCTTGCAGAGACTAGGAGCAGATGTCAGTGGACTCAGGGTCTTAAAAGTATGATCAAGTACCTCTAAAGTCACTTACGGAATAGACTTCTATAGGTGGTGTTCAGAGCTGAGTCTGACTGTTCAAAAAAGGTAATTTTCATGTGCCTTTTCTAAAATGCCAAATGTTTCCCTGCGGGTGATGAATGGTTACAGTCCACTCAGAGGTCTCAAATCCATGCTTTGCTGTGGGGAGGGAGCAGAGGACCTGTCTGACAGACATTTTTGTTCACAGCTTATGGATACATAGCAAGAGAAATATAAAGTGAGTAACGAGGATTAACCATTCAGAATCTCAGCCTGCAGCTTGCATACAGAAACGCAGTTCCTGGCCATTCTGTTCAACAGTAAATTACATGTTCCATGCTGCATGTAAAAATCTTACCTGGCCTCTACTATGTAGGTAATAGAGATGTGGTATGATACAATGTGCATGCTAAGCAGCTACTGCAAGGGTTAAACTCTTAGGGTAATGGTTACTGAAGCACAGAGTAATTTGCTAGCATCTCACAAAATCCTAGTTCCTAATACTAAACTCTCACAACTCTGAAAAGTTCCTCTGTGATGGAAGTCTTAACTGTTCTTAGCTGGTTTTTGTCAACCATAAGTTGTACCAGACAAATGTATTGAATTACCAGGATAGGAAAGAAGGAAAACAGCCTTTCTTTTGTAGCACCCTGAGATGTTGTGCAGAAAGTAGTAAGGAATTTTCCACCTAAATCAGCTGTTCTTCAGTGCCCATGGAATTGTTTGGAAAGTAAATGGAAACTTCATGCATCCACTAGTTTGTTTGGAAACTTACATCAAACCATGACAGGTAACGAGTCTCTGAACACGTTTCCAGAAGGACGAAATACGACTGTTTACAAAAGCAAGTTTGGTTTCTTTCAGACCAAATACGGTGTTATGTTAACGCTGTGGCCAGGCTTTGGTGGGGCATCAGGATGCTATCAGGATAAATTAAAAAAAATACTAAGTGGTTTGAACCGGGTAAAGCCTCTCGATAGGTGATTACAGGCAGCTTTGCTGCTCTGGCATGCAGCAACAGCACTGTAGGAATAAACAAACACTTGTGCTCTGTACAGCAAAAGTTTTATCCACTGAGCAAAGGAATTCCACAAAAACAGACCGCCCTCCCCGACATGTTCATCTCCGACTTCTACATAAAAGCACTCTGTTGTTGTCAGGCAGATTGCCTCCTGCAGGCTTAGTCACTGCAGGACCGCATTCTGCAGTGCACAGAGCAGCTTTCTGGTAGCACTGGGAAGTATTATTTCATGACCTCTGAAGCCAACAGCTAAAATACTGCTGATATACATGACGAGGAATAGGATCTTCCATCACTTTCTGTTCCCAAGGGAAGCAGGTGAGGGTCTCAGCGTGTGCCCATGGGTGTCAGCATCCCTGAAGGTCAGACCCACCATGAGAAAACGGGCTACCAAATAGCTGCCAGGGTTGTGAGCAATCGCTTGCCTTGCGTAAGAGAGCAAAGCGTCAGCCCGCTGGGAACCTAGATTTGTACAGTTCTGCAAATATGTATAGGAAGAGGTCAAGTTTTTCCATTTTGTCTCGGATTAGATGTTCTCTGTCAAAAGTTATATGGGGTTTTCCAAAGCAAGCTAGCAAACTCCAGTGACAAATGGAATGGTAAATACATAACTTGAGATACAGCCACACAGAGCTGAGACGTGCTTTATTCTGTTCTTCATGCAGAAACGAGAAAACGTTTGTATTAAAGGAAAGTTTAATGGGAGTGAAAATTTCCCACAGTATAGAAAGAGAGATACACAAAATGTGTGTTTTAAACATGATATTTACAGGCAATGTCCTTCCTCCATTAATTTAGCTGAGGTGAGATTTCATAAAAAAACACAAGTTTAAGCAATATTTCTAGGCTAATCCACCATAATCCATTAAAGTTTTTTACTGAACATGTAGGAATTTGAAGTTAAAGAATGTATTTTTACTGCCTCTGAAATATCTGTCTCTACGATTTTTCCTTTCATTTCTGCTATTTAAGCAGAGAATGCAATGGAAGTGGATTAATATAGCCATTTTAAAAACAAGAATACGACTATTTAAAAATGAAAGGGGGTTTATTTGTTTGGGTTCTTGTTAAACAAAGTGAGTTTTTTCATACATTATAGTTTTGCCAGTAGAAATCTACTGCGTATTTGATCAAAGATGGCATGACAGCAGCTTCAAGCTTTTCATACAGATACCATGCCCAGGCCAGAGGATTACTGGGGCTGTATTTTTATTCAGCTCATATTTTCTCTTCTGAGGTCCATTAGAACTTGCAAGGACCAGTGCTGATCTTGGAACAAGCAGGGATAATCACATTGCTTTTCAGAGGCAGCTTCTAGTCCTGGGTCTGAATTTGGCTTCAGGATACCATGACCTGGAGTGTGATGAGCTGGAGATGAGAGCTTCTTTCTGCCCTTGCTACCTTTAGAACACGTCTAGGTCAAAATCACACTTGTCTCCTCAATGCTGTCCTCCTGACAATGCATGCAGTTGCAGTGGAGTGGAGCTCTGTTTGTGCAGTTAACAACTGGTCTTATTGAAGTGAGTTGCCAAATATTGCTTGGTCCTACAGGGAGGATGGCAGGGCACACATAAGCGTTTGAAGAAAACCAGTGATTTGGACATTCAGAGAAGGTTCCTGAGCTATATAAATTTTATTTTTAGAGTAGCATTTGTCATAGTGCTACAGTGGAGTTTACCTTCACTTAAGAGACAATGTGATACATAGATCAACTCTATGCACTGCAATTTTGTGTTGCTTTGTTTAAATTTCTTTTGTCATAAATAGCTTTTTTACAGCCATACAAGCTGATCATTACAAAGGGTTTAACAGAAAATTTGGAGTTTTACTCAGTGTGCAGTTTGCTCCCCTGGAGCACGGAACAATAGTTGCTCCTTTCTGCCTGAAACTGAACGAGTGGGCAGTGAGTGTGCTCAGGGTGCGTGTCCCTCAGGACCAGTGTTGTGTTCTTAATCTGCATTCTGCAGGAACGTGGTTCTCTTCCACAGGCCGTTCCTGGCCGTCTGATCCAACCTCTCTGCCGTCCTGGCTGCAGGAACTATTTACTGTGTTGCAGTTAGCAGAGTAACAGCCACTACGACCCTCTCTCAGCTCTTCTGTACGTTCCAGACTTTGCAGAGTGAGCTCCTGCTCTTGACCAGCGTGGCAGAATCTGAGCCTACATCATCCATCCCATGTAAGCTGTTGTGTTGAGATACCCAACTACGTTGTCGGTTCTGGCAGTACAGGCCTGGGTTTTTGCGTCTCTGCGTAGTACCTTTCACACTGAAGGTGCTCTAGAGATGGGCTAGATATGGGTGACTGTCAGGCCTCAAAGGCACTTCCACCCTGATTTTCATGAGCATTTAGGGACTGGTCTATTTATAGGCAGAGCACAATTTGCACTCAGAAACTTGAATCTCAACACGTTGCCAGTAAAGCCATATTGCAAGAGAGTGCAGTTCTGACATGGGAGATTTTCTGAGTCTTGGTAAGTTCCTATGTAAGTTTCTAATATCAATCATATTAAAACTTGCAGAGGAGTTTCCTAATATGTAGGCTAGAGGAGCTTTCTTGACATACTCTTCACACCCAGCAAGGGGCATCAGCTGCGAAGCAGCTCATGTTGAGCCCATTCCTATGCTGCAGCCAGTCTGAACACACAACCCCTACTGGGATGACTGTTGACAGGTTTGTTACTTCTCTGGTGTGATGGTCCCTTTTATGTCTGGTCTTTAGAAACAACACAGAGAGCAGATCTAGAATTCACTGTTAATGCTCCTTGGCACTCTTTCATCAGTAAGCATTACCTCTAGTTTATCAGTCCTTTCAGTGGACAAATTCCAAGCCCTGTATGTCTTTTCCAGGCAAGGAGATCCAGCTACCATTGTTTTTTAAATCACAGATTATTTTCTGTTCAGAATGGCTGCAAGGATTATCCCTGACTATCCTACTGTCAGATGCGTGTGGAAGTGTTTATGCTTTATCTTTTTACTTCCAAACACTGCACCAAACATTACATGTTTCTTTGCAATAGCAAGTCACGGAATGCACAAGCATCGCAATATATTAATTTGAGATCTGCCCAGAGGACTCCTCTGTCTCTCTGACACCTCACCCAAATGTTCTGCCTCAAGCCTATTTTGCAATTTAAAATTCGTGCTGTCCTCTAGAAGAGAATTTTTCTAAGAGCTCAGTTGTGTCTCAACAACACACCATTCTTCCAACAGGATACACCAAGCTTAAATGTCCCAGGACTGTCTTTCATTATAACCCCAGTGAAATCTTGGTTCTGTTACCAATCACAAGTTCAAATTTTCCAGTGCTTTGCATTCAACTTCTCCTCAAACTGCTGGTAAAACCCTTGAACCCTTACTCAGTTCTGACAGATTTAGGGCAACTACTTTTTCAGTCTACAGTTTCATTACTTAGGCAGTGGAAAAGGGTTAAAAACTTTGAAAATCTGGCTCTGTACTTTGTTCTAGTGAGACAAGAACAGAAGAACAGGTATTATCCATGAAAACAAAAGAGACCAAAAAGGCTTCACAGACAGAATTTCATTAATTTGTTAGATTAACTGTGTTATATTCTGGTCACATAAGCAATATATTTAGTGCATTCTTCCATATGTGTAGCTTCTTTTTGGCAGCTGACTCTGAACAGGCTCCTCAGGTAGGGACAGGGAGTGTTCTTCTGCCTGGAGGCAGGATGCAAGAGCTACAGAAAAAAATTGGTATGTAGTAGTGATCTGATGCCAGGAACGCTGATTCATTTTAAGATCTCATCAAAACACTTATTTGCACACCATTGTATTTTACTACGAAATGCAGTGACAATCACTAGCAATTATGCACAGCCATGAACATAAGGATGCTACTACAGCAGCTTTGTATTTGGCGTTCCCTGGCTAGGAAGTACCTATTCTACTGCCATTGAAATCCAAGGCAAAATTCACAAAGATGCAACAGTAAAAATTCAGTGTGGAGCTTAAAGGTCAAACTTAGTACTGTTTGTGTGAAAACACTTAAATCCAGCATTAGAAGTTAGTTCTGAAAAGGATGTACATGTGCATAAGACCTCGTGTGGTGGATAGGTGAGGTACAAATACAGATGGGGTAGCTTGGTTCCCTGTCTGAACCAGAGGACCATGGTTAGTATACCAAGGGACACTAAATAACATCATGCAGGCTCATGCATGCTCATTGAAAGTTTCAGTCATTAGGGTTCCCACAAAAACAAATTCTACAAAATCCACTCTCTCACATTTCAGACTGGTTGTTTTATATCTTGACATCAGAAAGTGCATTTTAGTAAACTGTAAATTAGGACAAGAGGGAATCTTCCCCTATTTTCTTTGGAGAGAACGTTGGATTGCAAATGATTTTATCTTTGAATTCCAATTTAGAATGCAGTAATGTACAGTCCAATGTTTTACACTGACTGGTGTGAAGCAGGGGAAAATTCAGACAGAAATTAGGAGGACTGAGTACTCATTAGCTGCAAAGCAGATGGTAGCCAGCTGGAGAATAATCAGAATAATCTTTCATAGCCTTGTCTTTTTGCTGGTCTGAAAGGACAGCCCCAGAAATACACTCGTAAAAAAATGAAGACTCTTACTATTGAGGTCAGTTCAGACAGAAGGGCTATTAATAACTTTTGGGGGTCTGAGTGTGGTGGGAGAGAAAGATGTTCTACACGCTGGGGAACCTCATACCTATCTGTACTTCAGACATAGATCTTCAACAGACCCTGCATCCTCTGACTTCACAGTCAGGCTAAACACTCATACTATGCCCTTGCACTGTTTGCAAAGAACACCTGACTTCATTCCACTTTTCTTTAAATAAATTCATTATTCAGGTTTAACTAAGTAGCTTTTCTGTTTACACAAAATGAACCATGGAACTAGACACCCTCTGCACATATTGATAACAACCTAAATAAAGGATGTTTGCTACCTAATCTAGGGGATAAAGACTAACTTTTTGGTGGCAAGACACAGTCTTTTTCCAGTGCCAATGGTCTGAATAAAATCTAGGAAGTTTTACACCTGGAAATACATTAACCATTTTTTTCACTTGGAATTTTTTTAAATATTGTGGTTATTCAATCTATTCCTCGACATTCAAATTGAAACAATATAGTGTAGGTTTATGAATCTAATTAAAGACTTTCATAAGTCACTTTTTGTGTTGTGTGATTTATTTAATGTACCTGCCTGCATCCTCACCTGTATGTAGATGGAGCTGCAATAAACAATAGTAAAAATGCACAATCTTTCCGTAAAGTCATGGATCACATCATGAATGCAGTATTAGTATCCTCTGCATTATTTCCCCCGACTGTAGACAATGAATGGGCACTGAATGAAGAACTGAAGTGTTCTATACAGTACATATCACCTTCAGTTCTTTAGCTGTATTATTGCAATTTCTTTCCCATTTTCTGGTAGGGATGTAATCTCCTAGGAAAGGAGGAACACATCACATGTTTATCTGTATAGAGTTCCATTTCAGAAAAGAATACTTGCTAGATTATCTGACTAACTCCACATCTGGGGTGTGAATCCCTGTGGATTTAAAGCATGTCACAGATGAGCACCGTGCTGGTTATCATACTTCAACTTTACCAGCTGGTAAATGCTTTTCTGCCTTGCCAAGGTCATCAGGCCCTTAGTCAGCAGCTACATTGTAAGCCACAACAACCTTCCTTGATGCATTTCCTAGACAGGAACTAGAGCAGGATGCTCTGGAGATCTGAATTCACTGTAACATCAGCCACAAGTGCTGCCCCACACAAGGATATAGATTTAGAGTGATGAAATAGGACAACATTTTGGTTTTCGGGTGCTATAAAGACCACATGCCCTTGTATATGAAGTTCTGTGTGGAGCATGGCTCTGTATTCCCTTGGTGGGCTCAAAAACTGAGATGCTTACAGAAATCAAACCTAGGGCAACAACTGTCAAAAATTTTGTGTCCTTGGTATAGATTTGCACTAACCTCTTCCTATACAGTTATATTTATAGACAGACATCTTTTACATAAATATGAACATGTAATTCTCTCTATATTCCGTAGATGTATTGTTATATAGGTATGTATGCCTGTGTGGCCACTACAATACAGATAAAAAATGATCTCTGCAGTATGCCATCCCCAGAAGGTAAAAGCAAAGCACATCTCACAGGCTTTATGCTGCAGCCACCTTTGCTGAATTGTCTATGTCTTGCAATCTCTAATGATTGCTGCATTGTATCTAACTTCTACTAAATATCTGTGTAACCAAATAGAGCTCATGTTCCTGAAACTTGCCTGTTGCTTTGCTAGTTGACAATGAAATATGGCTGTAGCCATTGACTGTATCTATCAAAATGCCTGAGATAAATCTTTTATACTTGCTAGTTGACTGAGGACACTTCCACTTGCATCTATAATGTTCATTGCCCTGTACTTCTGTCTTCTGGAGGAAGAACAGTCATATCATCACAGTCATCAGACAAGCTGACGTTAGTAAGGGACTACTGCTTGAAGTCTCAGGAGGGATACCACAGATTCAACGGTCCTTAGACAATAATCTAGTTCTCATTCTGGAGATGCTCTATTCAAGGAGAGGATCAAGAGATAACAACAAAACAGAGAAGTAGGCTGACACTGGTATTCGTCAAGCTGTACCTCTTTCATAGATAACCACCAGATTCTAAGCCTCTTGGAGTCAGTGAGAGTCTCCCTACTATATTCAGCAGAATTTGAATGCTACCTAAGGACATGTCAGTAGTGAAGGCTGTCAATCCAACAAGCTTGATAATGGTCACTCATCACTCATTTCCAGTTAGAAGACTTTAAACTCAGAAGACACTCATTTTAAATCTTTTAATTCTAAAACCAATACTATAATAAAGCAGAAGAGTTAAAACTGTAGTACTGCTACAGATGAACACATAACAAAGCGCATGCTTTCACATTCACATTTAATAAAAGACCCCCTGATATGCACATTTCTAATAATAATGTAAAAAATGCTAACTCTTTAAAAGAATAGTGTAAACTATATTATATATTTTGCAGCACTATAATAAAGCAGAGAGTTTCACAATATCTAGGCAGCATTTGAGTAAAGGAAATGGTTATATTAAAGGACATCTCTGGGCTCTGGATAACGGAAATGTTTATTTTGCTAAGATTACAAATAAGGTAACTGTACTTTATCATGTACTAATATAAAATTCAAACATAGAGAAAGGAATCTTTTAAGTTTAGAAAAAAAATGTGACACCAATTAAAAACTTCATTTTTTTTAAATTTAGGTGGACTTTATATTGGAATCTCATGTAACAAGATCAGCTCAGTAAGTCCCTTGCTGACATTCTGGTACCCTTCAAGTGGCAGCATTCCCACAGACTTCTCAGACAGAATTTCACTCAGAATGTTCTATATTTTTCTGTGGATTGCAACTAAGTCTTCCACAATTACGGAGGATTTAGCTTTCTACCTCTGTTAGGTATCTCTGAAGAATCTAACATTACCACTGCGTTTACTTCCCACAGAAGCTGAAGGAGGACTATAGTGTGACTCTCCTATTATTATCACACAGCACATATTCAGCATTAGATGTATGCTGGCTACATGGGAACATGGACAACAAGTCAGCTGCTTGTTTAAGCCACAGAAATTTATACCAGAAAAAGTGCACCTACATGTGTGCTTTTGTGCTTGATCCAGGTCAGACTGGAGGGTAAGGGAGCAGAATAAGGAGGAGTAAATGGTGCTACGTCACTCATAGTCCTTTCTTTTCACCTCCTCCAAGTTAGCTTTGGCCAGTCCAGTTCACATTATGATGGAACTGCTGTGACTCTTGGTATCTTTCCTTCCTCTGTTTCACCTATCTAATTTTGTTAGACTGTTAATCAGCTCAACTGGACTGGTTAAACTTTTCAAAATACATTAGCCCTGAGAGGTAATTTATTGCCATAAATAAAACCCTAAAAAGTATAAACAGGGTCCACTGTACATATGCTTTGTCTTTAAAGAAAGTTGACACCAGCAATGTTTACAGAACCACGCTCATCGAGAGATCACTCTACGTGTAGTAATGGGTCTCTCTTTACAGGAAATGCTTGCTCGGGAATGACCTTTTCAAAACTGTGTCCTAAATTACATAGTGACTCAGAGAGCTGCCTGGTTTCAGTCAGACAGCTAGCCAGCAATAGTAGGTTCACCACCACTTTAGTCAAACCAACTCCATAACAGGAGCTAATGTTAAGAGCAGTTTTTCGGAGAAATCCCAGAGCAGCCAAATACAAGGGCAGCTGTAATGCATGCTCTTCTGTTTAACAACAGCATGCAACGTCTTTCATTTATCTCCCAGGATTTTCAGATCTCTGTACCAAGATGGCAGGTATCACTAAGTGTTGACTCTATGGAAATACCCCTGACTTCCTGCTTAATTCTTCTTTCTACGCTCCAGGCAATGGAGCTGAAACAGAAGCAGGAGCACAAATTCTCATTTCGATTTGTAACCACTGTGATTGCAGTGCTTCATCCTCCACTTTCAATGGGCTTTGCTTTCTAACACAATACAAACCTAAATTTTCCCTTTCACAGCACAAAACCAATCACACCGACAAGGTTTATCATGCCACTAGATAGAAACACTACACTGTTTCCTTCTTTCCTGACATTTCCAGCTTACAGGCTGGAATGTCCAGCCAGATGGTTTTGAAGCGATGGAGGCTGCTGGCAGAGGATTACCCAGCAAAACCAAACCAACAAGTAACACTGGGAGCTAACTTCTGTCTTAGTAGCTGGTGGGCCAGTCTTATTTATAGCTCCTCCAGATGAGTTTTTGCTTTTTTGTGTTTTTCCTCCACTGCTGGGAGAGAGATACCTGTGAATAAGTTCTGCGCTAATACATTCACTAGGCTAAAGGAGTGTGCTATCTCGTTTCTTACTTTCTAATTCAGCAGGATGGCCTAATGGACTGAAAGCAGGATGGATGCTGGAGTCAGTGAGTGGCTAGTAAGCAGGACTGGAGAGAAGATCACTGGGAAGGACACCTGGTATCATACTAAACGAAGCTCTGTTGGAGTCCTGAAGAGTCACAGAAGTGCTGGTGACTGCCTTCTGGGTGGCAGAGACTTTCCTACCTTCAAGCCAGTATGTTACCATGTCTCCTTTACCCTAAGGAAGAAAATGAGTCATGGGGTTATAATACTACCCATTATTTGTGTAATTATCTTCTTATTACAACTGAAAGCAAGTGCCAAAAAGAGACGGATGTGCCTGACAGCCATTTTACACACACGAAGACTGAGGCATAATACTTTTCATTAAAAGAGAGTCGCAGTGCTGTGTATTAAAACCATTGTTTGAAGTCCATCCAAAACTGGGTTTGGAAGTATGCTAGTCCTCTTATGGAACTCTTCTGATGATTTATGACATCTCTGAATGACCTTTTGTTGATTTCAAGTGGTTATGACAAAGTGACGCCACATGGTACTTCAAGTTTGGCTAAGTCCTTCACCTCTGAATTATCCGGTTTGTCCCATAACAAGCCCATGGAATTGGTCCTGATTTAAAACTTGAACCTGCTTTCTTCAGTGGCAGGAAATGGTCTAACCCAAGGACTCTGAGACATAGAGGACTGCATGGGTTAAAATTCAGACACTCCAGAGTACTTTCACACTTTCCTTTCTGAAAAACTGAGTATAAATGTTGCATACACACCTTGACTTGTAAATTCCCACGGCATACTAACACATACTCTCCAATCTGCTCCAACAGCTGGTATGCACTTGAACTGCACTGTATTTTAAGAGCTGCAAAGAGAGACAATTGTCATATTATCATAACAATTTAAGCGTCTAGGACAGCCCCGTCCCCCTCTGCATGCCAAAGATTTCAAGACTCATTAACGAACTGCCCCTTGCTTTTTCCATGTCTTTGCTGTCATTCCTCTGTTACTTGAAAAGTTCACATACAAGCTCCAGTATCCTGGCCACTTTGAGAGGGCATTTCAGGACAAATACATGGCTGTCAACAAACACTACTCTTCACATCCTGCATCTAATATTATTTGTCTACTCTGAAGAGCTGCCTGGCTGGAGTTACTGACGAGTACCCTTTTCATCTTGTGAAGAAAACCGTACATAGTTCCACCTCCTGGTCAATAAAGAGCCAGCGTTATCTTTGCACAGAGAGTTTTCAGCAAAGTCTAAACATAAAGAAACTGCCATCCTTGCTTTAACTCCAAACCTGTAAATAAAAACATGGGGAAGAGACAATATTACAATAATTCCACGATCTTTTTTTAAACAATGTGGTTTTTCCTGAGTTGAGAACTTATTTTCATGTAAACCCTGGCTAGCCTGCCTTTTGCGGATGATGGAGGAAGAACCAAAGAAGAGGACATATAGAACAAATTCTAAATACTTCTACGTTTGCCAGAAATCAAAATTTTGCCAAAATTTGGAAAATTGCCAAAAAATCCCTGGTTTGATTTTTTTGCCTTTAATGTTCTGCAGCACAGACTAAACCATTACACTTCTTTGTCTGAACAAGATCCCAGAGATATTAGGACTGCCTAAGATTGTCTTGTTGATTTTTCTTGTATCAGAAAATGATGGGTTTGTAATATATACCTTTTTTCTTTTTTTAAAGTTTTTTATTGACAGTCCTGAAACACAAAACACTCCTTGTGAACCAGGATATTTATGCTTCATAGATTCATAGAATTATAGAATGGTTTAGGTTGGAAGGGACCTTTAAAGGTCATCTAGTTCAACCCCCCTTCAATGAGCAGGGACATCTTTGACGAGATCAGATTGCTCAGAGACCCGTCCAACCTGACCTTGAATGTTTCCAGGGATAGGGCATTCACCACCTCTCTGGGCAACCTGTGCCAGTGTTTCACCACCCTCATTGTAAAAAATTTCTTTCTCATATCTAATCGAGATCTACCCTCACTTAGTTTAAAGCCATTAATCATTGCCCTAACACAACAGGCCTTGCTAAAAAGATTTTCCCCAAATTATCCGTAGCATATTATCCTTCAACGTATCCAGATACCTCTCTCTGAAATACTCTTTCCAGTAGATATGTGATATTTTAACTGGGCATCCTGCTTGGGAACAAGACACTAGCACTCAGATTCCAGCTGATAGCAGTTTTAATTTACATTGCTAGTAATTAATTAATCTATTTTAAAGTGATCATCTTAGGGTTAAAACATGTTCGTGTAATTTGAGATCCTAGATGTACAAGGCCAGAGAAGGAAGGTCATAAAAGAGAGACTTAAAAGATCAGAAGTTCTGTCTTTATACTTCAGTTTATATTGTTGATGCACCGTGTAAGAAATAGACTCACATACAGAACAAAAGTTGAAATATGAGAAATGATGGATGCAGATTTTGAAGGCATTAGTTTTAAAGCAGTTCAGATGAGATGACACAAGGAGCTTGAAAGGAGGAGGAGGGGGAGGAGAAGGAAAGGAGTTATCTGGGAGACGGACAGAAGGAAAATGAAGTTATATGTGTTCCACTCAGGACAGCATTTGCTTTGAAAAAATGTATAAGATGGTGAGAAGGAATGTGTTATGGTTTGGCTGCGGCCGGCAACAAAAGCACTACGCGGCTGCCCCTCCCCCCGCCGGGGTGCGGAGGAGAATGGAAAGAAACAGGCAGAAACTGGTGGGTCGGGATAAGGGCAGTTTAACAGAACAGCAAACAGAGGGAACAGGAACAACAACGACACA